>LNFM01008499.1_pt1 | contig 15477 bp, 14 predicted proteins | sample 596031 | NCBI WGS metagenome assembly LNFM01 (sample SAMN04254537, study PRJNA301005) | activated carbon metagenome | isolation source: dual media filters at the Ann Arbor, Michigan drinking water treatment plant | place: USA: Ann Arbor | reverse complement strand
ACGAACTTCTGACACGCGACCGGCGGGGGGCTGGGTTAGCGCCCGCATGTGGTCGGGACGTGGTTCGGTTCTCATAGACGGACAGCCGATTGGCTCAGCCGCACACGCGGTTGGGCCAATCGGCATTTTTGCACGCAGACGACCCAACCGCTGTGAGGTCCGGGGCAACTTTGCTGAATCCCGCCCCCGGAGAATCCAGAGCATCGGCGGTTGCGGAGCGCTGCGGTTCGGATAGATGTAATCTGAGCCTTTAGTTCGCTGGAGCACATCGCCGGGCCGCACGAGGTCCACCGCCTAAGACTGCTTTGCCGCCCTCAATGGGGAACTAGCGGGATCGTTGGAACGACCGACCGAAGCGACGCACGCCACCTACGGAGATGAGACGTCCATGGAGCATCCCGGTTTCTTCGAGCGTGCTGGACCTTTCACGCTGGCCGAAATCGCGAAGGTCACTGGAGCGCAGTTGCCGGCTGGCGGCGATCCCGAGATGCGTCTGAACGATGTGCGCCCGTTAGCCGATGCGGGGCCTGGACATCTCACGTTCGTCGATAACCGAAAGTATCTGGCGCTGCTCCCGGATTGCCGCGCCAGTGCCTGCCTCGTCGCGCCGGCATTCGTCGATCGTCTTCCCGCTGGCGTGCTGGCGTTGGTCAGCCCCGGAGTCTACCGGTGTTTTGCGCTGGCTCTGCAACTATTCTATGCCGATGCCATGCGGCCGAAAGTGGCGCGGGGGGGCGGCCAGGACGCGGTCGATCCATCGGCGCGGCTCGAGGCGGGCTGCGAGATCGAGCCGGGCGCGATCATCGGGCCGGAGGCTCATATCGGGCGCGGCTCGCGCGTGGCGGCGGGTGCCGTCGTGGGGTATCGGACGATGGTCGGCCGTGACTGTTATATCGGTCCGGGAGCCAGTGTGATGCATGCTCTTCTCGGCAACCGCGTCATCATTCATGCCGGAACCCGCATCGGGCAGGACGGTTTTGGTTTCGCCATGGGGGCGCGCGGGCACCTCAAGGTGCCGCAGATCGGTCGCGTCATCATCCAGGACGATGTTGAGATCGGCGCGAACAGCTGCGTCGATCGCGGGGCTCTGAACGACACCGTGATCGGGGAGGGCAGCAAGATCGATAACCTCGTGCAGATCGGGCACAACGCCATGCTCGGGAGGAACTGCGTGATCGTCGGCCAGACGGGTATCGCCGGATCGGCGAGGCTCGAAGATTTCGTGGTCATGGGTGGCCAGTCCGGGGTCGTCGGGCACGTCACCATCGGTCAGGGCAGCCAGATCGCCGGTGGTTCGCACGTGACCGCGGATACCAAGCCGGGGGCTCGGCTGGTGGGCACCCCCGCCCGTCCCATTCGTGAATGGACACGGGAGAACCTCGCCGTACAAAAGCTCGCGATGTCGTCTGCGGCCGGGGGGGCGGCCTCCGAACCGGGCGGAGATGGCAGTGGGGCAGCAGGCGAACCAGAGTGAAACGAAAGCTGCCGAGGTGCCGGGCCGCTTCGTTGGTTCTGTGCGGACGCGCCGCTGGGCCGTCCGTGCTTCCATCGGCGCGGCGCCTCTGGTATGGCTCCCGGAAAGCATTTGAATCGGTTCACATTGCGCGCTGGAGCGGCGCTACCTAGAGAAGGGGTTGCCTTCGGATTGGTCTGCGTCTGTCGAAGATGGCGGGACCACTGAGGCAACGACGAACCGGGTGGACTTGCCTGCCCCGGTGCCGGACGGATGCAGCCGAATGCGGCGCGAGGAGCTGGACGGGCGCGTATGGGAGATCGGCCGACGATGAATGATGCAACTCCGCAGAAGCAGCTGGCGAGCGCAGATGTCGCGCGTGTGATGAAGCTCCTGCCGCACCGCTATCCGTTCCTGCTCGTCGATCGCATCGACGACATGGATGGCGACAACAGCGCCGTGGGCCTCAAGAACGTGACGATCAACGAGCCGTTCTTTCCCGGCCATTTCCCTGATTTCCCGGTCATGCCCGGCGTTCTCATCATCGAAGGTCTCGCACAGACGGCTGGTGCGCTGTGTGTGCATAGCCTGGGCGAGACATATACGCCGCAGGTCGTCTATTTCATGGGGATCGACAAGGCGAAATTCCGACGCCCAGTCCGTCCGGGTGATACGATCCGTTATCACGTGCGCAAGATTCGCAGCCGAGGCCGTACTTGGCGGTTTTTCGGTGAGGCCAAGGTGGACGGCCTCGTCGTGGCCGAGGCCGAGGTCAGTGCGATGATCGTGGACACGCCCGAAACGCAATCGATCTCGAGCAAGAATGTCTGATACAACCATCCATCCGTCTGCCATCATCGAGCCGGGGGCCCGCCTCGGCGAGGGGGTGCGGGTCGGGCCTTTCTGCGTCGTCGGCAAGGACGTCGAGATCGGGCGGGGGTGTGAACTCGTCAGTCATGTCGTGGTCCATGGACTGACGACGATCGGGCCGAACACCCGGATATTTCCATTCGCGTCGATCGGGCATCAGCCGCAGGATCTGAAATTCAGCGGTGAGGCATCGACGCTGTCGATCGGTTCCAACTGTATCCTGCGCGAGGGGGTCACGATGAACCCCGGCACTCAGGGCGGGGGCTTGGTGACAAGGGTGGGTGACAACTGCGCCTTTCTCGCCAACAGTCACGTCGGCCACGACTGCATCGTCGGCAATAACGTCATATTTTCCAACAATGTGATGCTGGCCGGTCATTGTGTCGTCGGAGACTTCGCGATCCTGGGCGGTGGTGCGGCCGCTATCCAATTCGCCCGCATCGGCGCACACGGGTTCCTCGGCGGTATGTCAGGGCTCGAGAACGACCTCATTCCCTATGGTATGGCGCTGGGCAATCGCGCGCACCTGTCGGGTCTCAATATCATCGGGCTTCAGCGTCGCGGTTTTTCGCGCGAGGACATTCACAAGCTGCGCCGTGCCTATCGGCTCTTGTTCGCCGAGGAAGGTACGCTCAAGGAGCGCGTGGACGACGTAGCCGCCGAATACGCCGACCACACGATCGTGCAGGAGATCGTGGCTTTCATTCGTGAAGGCGGCAAGCGCTCGCTTTGCACACCCCGCAACGCCAACGAGGTCTGAGCGTCTTGGATCGAGCCGGGACGAGGCCACGTGCGGCAGCCGAGGCCGCTCCTCTCGGCATTCTGGCCGGTGGCTCGGGTGTGCCCTCCGAGATCGCAGCGGCCGTCACCGCACGTGGCCGCGGCGTGCATATCGTCGGGCTCGAAGGTGAAGCTGAAACCGGGATCGAGAGCTTCCCGCATACGTGGGTGAACTTCGGCGGCATCGGGGCGATGATCCGTGCGTTCCGGCTGAACGGCTGCCGGGAGATCGTGATCATCGGTCGCGTACGTCGCCCAAATCTCTCGTCGATTCGGCCCGACCTTGGGTTCTGGACCAGTCTCCCGGCGCTCCTGCCGCTGCTGCGAGGCGGAGACGATGCGATCCTCCGTCTCGTCGTCGGTTTCTTCGAGCGTCATGGATTGAAGGTCGTGGGAGCCCACGAGGCAGCTCCCGAGTTGATCGCGCCTGTCGGCGTACTCGGTCGCCATAGCCCCGACACATCCGACCGAGAGGCTATACGGCGCTGCACGGAAGCGCTGGCCGTGTTCGGGCCTTTCGATGCCGCTCAGGCCGCGGTCGGATATGATGGCGGCCTTATCGCGATCGAAGGCGCTGATGGCACTGACGCGATGCTTCGTCGGATGACGTCGCCGGCGGCGTTGAAACGCCATCCTCTGGCGGCTTCGGGGGCGCGGCGTTCCGTGCTGGTGAAGATGCCGAAGCCCGATCAGGAACGCCGTATCGATCTGCCCGCAATCGGCCCGGAGACGATGCGCCGGGCGGCCGCAGCAGGCTTGGCCGGCGTTGCCGTGGCGAGCGGTCAGACGCTGTTCGCTGAACGGCGTCTGGCCATCGAATTGGCCGACGAAGCCGGTTTGTTCGTCGTCGGTATCGAGGCGGCGAACGGGCAGCCGGAAGTTCGGCCGCCGGACAACTCGGACGGCATTGCCGGATTGAAGCCGTGTGCCCGGCGTGCGCCCAGCGCCGCCCAACTGAGCGATGCGCGTTTGGGCGCCAGTGTTCTCGCCGCACTCGAGCCGGTCTGGTCACAGGCTGCGGTCGTCGTATCACGCAACTATGTGCTGGCGACTGAAGGTCCAGGCGGGGCGCTGTCAGCCGCCGAAAGGGCGGGGCGGCTGAAGCCGTGGGGCATGAGGTTCCTACGACGTCGTTCGGGTGTACTGGCGATGACAGACATTGCCGGTGAGCTCGGCTACGACCCGGCGGAGTTGATGCGGCGCGCTCGTGCGAGCGGTCTTGCAGGGATTGCGATACTGCATTCGCCACGCGATGAAGCGGCACTTGCGGCGCTGCGCTTCGAGGCCGATCGCACCGGGCTGTTCCTGCTGGCGCCGGGGGATGCGCGATGAGCGGTTCGACGACATCCGAGCGCGCGTTGCGAATTTTCGTCGTTGCCGGTGAGCATTCCGGAGACGCGCTCGGCGCAAAGCTGATGCCGGCTCTGGCAGCGCTTCATGGCGGGCCGATCGAATACGCTGGGGTCGGCGGCGAACTGATGGAAGGCGCAGGGCTGCGGTCGCTGTTTCCTATGTCGGATGTCGCGGTGATGGGAGCGGGGGCGATACTGAGGCGCCTGATGCCGATCGTGCGGCGCGTCTGGCGCACGGTCGATGCCGCACTGGCGTTCGATCCCGATGTCGTCGTGATCATCGACGCGCCCGAGTTCACCCACGCGATCGCCAAGCGCATCCGCCGCAAGCGGCCTTCAATTCCGATCGTAGATTACGTCAGTCCGACAGTGTGGGCCTGGCGTCCGGGTCGTGCGCGGGCGATGCGGCCCTACGTCGATCATCTCCTGGCATTGCTGCCGTTCGAACCGGAGGCGCACCAGCGCCTCGGCGGTCCCATGTGCACATACGTTGGCCATCCGCTCGCCGAGCGTATCGACACGATCAGGCATCTCGATCCCGAGCCTCTCGCCAAGCGCCTCGCGATCGATCCGGGAAGACCCGTGCTTCTCGTGCTTCCGGGGAGTCGCCGTTCGGAAGTCGGACGCCTGCTGGAAGTTTTCCGGCAAACCGTCGAGCGGCTGAACGGCAATGCCGAGCCAGTGCCGGAAATCATTATTCCCGTGGTCTCGTCGGTTCGCGACATGATCGAGGAAAGCCTGGCCCGCTGGAGCATCCGGCCGCATCTGATCAGCGGCGAGGATGACAAATGGCAAGCCTTTCGTCTCGCGACGGCCGCGCTCGCCGCTTCGGGCACTGTGACGCTGGAGCTCGCGGTCGCGGGCACGCCGATGGTCATCGCCTACAAGGTCGAACCGTGGACGGTGCCGGTGCTGCGCCGGCTGATCAAGATCGATCAGGCGGGCTTGCCCAACCTGATCCTCGGGGAGAAGCTGTTCCCGGAGTTCATCCAGGAGAATGCGACGCCCGAGGCGATGGCGCCTGCTCTCCGGTCCCTGCTGAGGGACACGCCCGAGCGCGCGCGCCAGCTCGCAGGTCTCGCCCGGATGCCCGAGCGGCTGGCAGTGACGCATGGGAGCCCCAGCGAGATCGCGGCCCGTATCGTGCTCGACGTCGCGGCGAAGCGCGAGCGCTGATTTCCGGCGAGGGACTTGTGCAGTCGCCGCTTCTGCGATTTTCTCTGACGGATCGCCAGTTTGGAGGAGAAGACCATGGATCTGACCATTGCGCTCGAACGCTACGACCGGCATTTCCCCTTCTTCGACGGCAGCGTGAAAGCGCCGGCCGGGATCACCTATCGCGCCCTGCAGGTCGGGCAGTCGTATCCGCTCAAGGATGGCATCGACCGCCACGGCTGCATGCTTCACAAAAAGCTCTACGACGTCGCGGAATTCTCGATGTCGACGTATCTGATGGCGATCGACCGGAAGGTGCCCATCATCGGCATCCCCGTTTTTCCGCGCCGCTTGTTTTCGTCGGGGCTGATGTTCGTTCGCGCGGACAGCACGATAACCGAGCCCAGGCAACTGAAGGGCAAGCGCGTCGCGATCCGCGCCTTCCAGACGACGCTGTCGCTGCTCGCCAAGGGCGATCTCAAGTTCGAATACGGTATGCCGTGGGAGGACATCCACTGGCTCGTCGAGGACGAGGAGAAGATCCCGTTCACACCGAAGGCGGGCGTGAAGATCGAGATGCTTCCCAAGGGCTCGGATGTCGGCCATCTCCTGCGTGACGGCAAATGCGATGCGGTCATCCAGCCGCATCCGCCCGAATCGATCATGAAAGGCGAGGTGAAGGTTCGCCGCCTGTTCCCCGATCCCGATGGTGAAGAGCTGCGTTACTACAAAAAGTACGGCTACTGGCCGATCATGCACATCGTCGTGATGTGGCAGGAGCTGGCGGATAAGAACCCGTGGTTGCCAGCGGCTTTGATGGAGATGTGGGGGCAGGCCAAAGCGATCAGCCGCGACTACTACACCGATCCCAACTGGTCGCAGCTCGCCTGGGGTCGTCGCCATTTCGAGCGCGAAATCGAGCGGTTCGGCACGAACGACCTGTTCCCGAACGGCCTCGCCGTGAACCGTGGCAATATCGAGCAGTTCATCAAGTATTCGAAGGATCAGGAACTCATCAAAGGCGATTTCAGCGTCGACGAGCTGTTCCACCCGAGCGTCAGGGGAACTTAAAGCTTCGTGATTTGATGCGCGGTTGTGGTTTGGCGAATTGCCGATAATCTGCCCGCATTTTCGGGGGAACAATTCGCATGCCGGGTAATGTATTCATTTCATACAGGCGTGACGACGCGGCCGCCTGGGCCGGTCGTCTTCATATGGCGCTGGAGCGGCAATTTCGCCGCGATCAGTTGTTCATGGACGTGGACAGCATCCAGGCGGGGCTCGACTTCGCCAAGGTGATCGACGCGGAAGTCGCCAAGTGCGACGTGATGCTCGTCGTCATCGGCAAGGGCTGGCGCGACGCGCGCGACACGGCGGGGCGACGACGGCTCGACGATCCCGGCGATTTCGTGCGGCTGGAGGTAGAAAGCGCGCTGCGCCGCGATATCCGCGTTGTGCCCGTGCTGGTCGATGGCGCGAGTTTGCCGTAGGCCGAGCAATTGCCGGAGGGAATGCAGGGGCTGGTCCGGCGGCAGGCGTGGCGGCTCAGTCACGCGCGGTTCGGGGCGGAGAGCGAGGGGCTGATCGGGGAGATTTCGCAGTATGTGACGCCGGCCGGCGGTGGGGCGGCGGCAGCGCCCGCGCGAACGGATGGGCTGGTGAGGCGAGCAAGTTCTTTTTCTATCTGCTGAGTGCCACGACAGGCGAGCGAGCCATCAGTACACCCTGATTTCCTCGAACTCGATTTTGCTCTTGAGAACCGGGTGCAAGCCGCGCCTCGTCATCACGTCTGCCTTGATGCCCGTCCGCTCCTCGATGATGCGGCCGACGGCGACCAGATCCAGAAGGCTGAATCGGCTATCCGGATCGTAGTCGACAATCACGTCGAGATCGCTCTCGGGGTGGGCTTTGCCGGTCACTTGGGAGCCGAACACGGACAGCCCCGTGACACCTCGCGCCGTCAGCACAGGGGAGAGTTCATCGAGGGCGCTAATGGTCTGGTCCAGTGTCATTTCTCAAGCGTAGCACAAACGACGCGGTGCGAGAACCTGCGGCCCTCAGACTGTTGACCGCTCCACCCCGCCACATTGCCTCCGCAACCCGGCTCCGCTATCCCATCCCCATGACCAAATCTCCTCGTAAGACCGCTCAGGCGGATGTGCCTTCTGTGCCAGCGAAGGCTGCACGCGCGCCTGCTCACGATCCCCGCACGATCCATGTTCGCGGCGCGCGTGAGCACAACCTCAAGAACGTCGATATCGTTCTGCCGCGCGATGCCCTGATCGTGTTCACGGGGCTGTCGGGCTCGGGCAAGTCGTCGCTCGCGTTCGATACGATCTATGCGGAGGGGCAGCGCCGCTACGTCGAGAGCCTCTCGGCCTATGCGCGGCAGTTCCTCGAGATGATGCAGAAGCCGGATGTCGATCACATCGACGGGCTGTCGCCGGCGATTTCGATCGAGCAGAAAACGACGAGCCGCAACCCGCGCTCGACCGTCGGCACGGTGACCGAGATCTGGGATTACATGCGCCTGCTGTTCGCGCGCGTCGGGGTGCCCTATTCGCCGGCGACGGGGCTGCCGATCGAAAGCCAGACGATCACCCAGATGGTCGACAAGATCCTGGCGCTGCCCGAGGGGACGCGGATCTATCTGCTCGCGCCGATCTCGCGCGACCGGAAGGGCGAGTTCCGCAAGGAGTTGATCGAGCTGCAGAAGAAGGGCTTCCAGCGCGTCAAGATCAATGGCGAGTTCTACGAGATCCCCGACGCGCCCAAGCTCGACAAGAAGTTCAAGCAGGATATCGACGTGGTCGTGGACCGTATCGTGGTGCGCGCGGATATCGCCCAGCGTCTCGCGGACAGCTTGGAGACCGCGCTCGGCCTCGCTGACGGTATCGCGATCGCGGAGTTGGCGGACAAGCCGCTTTCCCCCTCCCTTGCGGGGGAGGTGGCCCACCGCTCCGGCGCTCGCGCCGGAGCGGCAACAAGAATTGCCGGTGGGGGGGCAAGCAAGAAGATTTCCCCCACCCCCGCCCCCTCCCCACAAGGGGGAGGGGGGAAAAGTGAGGCGGGTGGGGAGAAGAAAGCCGTCCTCCAGAACAAGAACGCCACGCACGAGCGCATCATCTTCTCGCAGCGGTTCGCATGTCCGGTGTCGGGGTTCACGATCGAGGAGATCGAGCCGCGTCTGTTCTCGTTCAATGCGCCATCGGGTGCATGCCCCGCATGTGACGGTCTCGGCACCGAATTGAAGTTCGAGCCCGAACTCGTCGTGCCGGATACGTCGCTGTCGCTCGGCGAAGGTGCGGTGCAGCCGTGGGCGCGGACCGGCGCCACCTCGCCCTACTATGAGCAGACGCTGGAGGCGATCGCGCGGCATTTCAAGGTGTCGATGTCGGTGTCGTGGTCGGATCTGCCCAAGAAGGTTCGGGATTGCATCCTGTTCGGGTCCGACGGCGAGGAGATCAGCTTTACCTACGAGGACGGCGTCCGCCGCTACACGACCGAGAAGGCGTTCGAGGGTGTCATCACCAACATCGAGCGGCGCTGGCGCGAGACCGACAGCCAGTGGGTGCGCGAAGAGCTGTCGCGCTACCAGTCCGACCATCCCTGCCAGACGTGCGGCGGCAAGCGCCTCAAGCCGCAGGCGCTCGCCGTAAAGATCGGTGGTCTCGAAATCGCCGAGGTCGCGAGCATGTCGATCCGCCGCGCGAACGGCTGGTTCGAGGACGTGCCAGCGAGCTTCACGCAGAAGCAATCCGAGATCGCCGGCCGTATCCTGAAGGAAATCCGCGAGCGGCTGCGCTTCCTCGTCGATGTCGGTCTCGACTATCTCACGCTCTCGCGCAATTCCGGCACGTTGTCGGGCGGTGAGAGCCAGCGCATTCGCTTGGCGTCGCAGATCGGCTCCGGCCTCACCGGCGTGCTGTACGTACTCGACGAGCCGTCGATCGGGCTTCATCAGCGAGACAATGCGCGCCTGCTCGAAACGCTGCGACGGCTGCGCGATCTCGGCAACACGGTGATCGTGGTCGAGCACGACGAGGACGCGATCCTCACCGCCGATCACGTGGTGGACATCGGGCCCGGCGCGGGCGTGCATGGCGGACGCGTGATCGCGGAGGGCACGCCCGACGACATCATGGCGAACGCCGAGAGCCTGACGGGGCAATACATTTCGGGCGTGCGTCAGGTGCCCGTACCCACGCAGCGCCGCAAGCCGCAGAAGGGGCGGGCGTTGGGCGTCGAGGGTGCGCGCGGCAACAATCTGCAGAATGTCTCAGCCGAAATTCCGCTCGGCTTGTTCACCTGCGTGACTGGTGTATCAGGCGGTGGCAAATCGACGTTCCTGATCGATACGGTCTACAAAGCCGCCGCGCGCAAGCTCAACGGCGCGCGCGAGCAACCCGCGCCGCACGACCGGATCAATGGGCTCGAGCTGCTGGACAAGGTGATCGACATCGACCAGTCGCCGATCGGCCGTACGCCGCGCTCCAATCCCGCAACGTATACCGGCGCGTTCACCCCGATCCGCGATTGGTTCGCGGGTCTGCCCGAGGCGAAGACGCGCGGCTATGCGGCCGGCCGCTTCTCCTTCAACGTGAAGGGCGGCCGCTGCGAGGCGTGCCAGGGCGACGGCGTCATCAAGATCGAGATGCACTTCCTGCCCGACGTGTACGTCACCTGCGACCAGTGCAAGGGTAAGCGCTACAATCGCGAGACGCTCGAGGTGCGCTTCCGCGACAAGTCGATAGCCGATGTGCTGGACATGACGGTCGACGAAGGCGCGGAGTTCTTCAAGGCGGTGCCTGTCATCCGCGACAAGCTCGAAACGCTGTCGCGCGTCGGGCTCGGCTACATCCACATAGGCCAGCAGGCGACGACGCTGTCGGGCGGCGAGGCGCAACGCATCAAGCTCGCCAAGGAGCTGTCGAAGCGCGCCACCGGCCGCACGCTCTACATCCTCGACGAGCCGACGACGGGCCTGCATTTTCACGACGTCGCCAAGCTGCTCGAGGTGCTGCACGAGCTGGTAGATGCCGGTAACACGGTCGCCGTGATCGAGCACAACCTGGAAGTCATCAAGACCGCCGACTGGATCATCGATCTCGGCCCCGAAGGCGGCGACGGCGGCGGTAAGTTGGTCGCGGTCGGGACGCCGGAGACGGTCGCTGCATCGAAGGAGAGCTATACGGGGCAGTTCCTGCGCGAGTTGCTGGCACGGCGTGCCGCTTCAGGTGGTGTCAGAGCAGCAGGGGCTGACGCCAAGACGGCGGGGAAGCCGGGCAAGCGGAAAGAGGCGGCGGAGTAGGGGCTGGGAGGGAAGCGGGCGCAGCATCCTGCATTCTGGTAGAATACTATCCGGATTATCATAAGCGCCCGAGCGTCATCGTCCTTCAACTCGCTGCGACGGGACAGGCGATTCACGTGCTCTGGGGCATCTGAAAAGGCAGCAACGAGCCAGCAGTCGTTGTCACCGCATACAGACCAGATCCCACGATTTGGACGCCCGACTACAGGCGCCGCAAATGAGAAAAAGAAAGACGGCGGAACTTGTTCTTGAAGGGCGGTATGTCGCGGAGGATTGCCCCCGATCACGAGGCGAGCACCAGTTTTCCCCCTGCCTTCCCGGCCGAGGCGTGAGACGAGAGCCGGGATCTTCCCCTGCAGCGGGTCAAGGCCCCGGATCGGCGCGGCTCGACCCTGGGGTCGATTCGCTTTTCCGGGGCCGCGGAGATCGGGTGCGGGGCATGGCCGGACTGAACCCGCTGAGCACCTGACCGCACGACCCCTTCGACGATTGAACCGCCCCAACCTTCCAGAAGATCTTGACCCCATCGGCCGGGCTGGCGACATTATGTGATGCGCACGCTTCTGCTTCTCCGACATGCGAAATCCAACTGGGACGCGACGGGGCTCGACGATCACGAGCGGTCGCTGAACAAGCGCGGCGTGCGCGATGCGCCGGTCATGGGCGCCTACATCGCCAAGCACGACCTGAAGCCCGATCTCGTGCTGTGCTCCGATGCTGTGCGGGCCCGCGCGACTCTGACCCTGCTGCTGCCGACGCTGGGCGCGCCTTCACCACCGGTACGTTACGAGCCGCGCCTCTATCTGGCCGAGCCCCCGGCGATCGTCGAGGTGTTGCACCGCGTCGACCAGGACGTCGGACGCTGCCTCGTGGTCGGTCATAATCCCGGCATGCACGCGCTGGCTCTGGGACTCGTGGGGGACGGTGATCGCAAGGACATCTCCGCGCTTGCGATGAAGTTCCCGACCTCCGGCCTCGCGGTGATCGAATTCGCCGAGATGGCGTGGAGTGGACTGAAGCCAGGAACTGGGCGCCTCAGAACCTTTGTATCGCCGAAGCTTCTCTGAGACGTCTTGTCTCGGTCCTGTTCATAGAGCCGCGGCAGAACATGCCGGTTGGCCCATGCCTGTTGGCCAAGTTGACAGCCCCGTCCAGCGCTGGCCTTCTCGACTGATCGCTGGCCTCCGCTGGTCCGGCCATCGCCAAAACTGCCCAGGGAGGAATGGATGCGCCTGAAAGCGATTGATTTCGTGTTCTTGGGCCTCGCCGCTTCCGCGGGGCCGTTCGTGATTGCCGAACGGGCAGACGCGCAAAGCTATCCCTCCCAGCAGATCCGCCTTATCGTCCCGTTCGCGGCAGGTGGGATCACGGACCTGCTGGCGCGTATGGCGGGCGACCACATCAGAACGAAGACGGGCCAGTCCGTCGTTGTGGAGAATCGTCCCGGCGCAGGGGGCAATACCGGTCTCGATCAGGTGGTGAAATCCACGCCCGACGGCTACACGATCGGGCTGTGCGGGGCGACGATGTTCGGGGTGAACCCGCACATATTCAAGCAGATGCCGTTCGATCCCATGCGGGATCTGGTGCCTGTCGCGACGATCGCGGAGGCACCGCAGATCCTCGTCGTGAACGCCGCCAAGGTTCCCGCGAGCACGCTGCAGGAGTTCATCGCCTATGCAAAGGCGAACCCGACGAAGCTCAACTATGGTTCGGCGGGCACGGGCACACCCAACCATCTCGGGGCCGACCAGATCACCCGGCAGGCCGGCATTTCCGTCGCGCACGTGCCCTACCGCGGCGGCGGCCCGGCGGTGGCCGATCTCGTCGCGGGCAACGTCGAAGTCGCCGTCATCGCCACGGGTCTCGTCATCGAACATGTGAAGGCGGGAACGCTGAAAGTGCTCGCGGCGGTGGCGCCCAAGCGCTTGCCGTTCTTGCCCGACGTGCCGACGACCGGCGAGGGCGGCTTGCCGACGTACGACACCGCCAATTGGTTCGGGATCGTGGCGCCGGCCAAGACGCCGGCGGCGGTGGTCGGCGACCTCAACCGTGTGCTGACTTCGATGGCCGACGATAAAGCGATCCTCGACCGCATCGAGCGCGCCTATATGCTTCCGTTCCGGGTATCGCCCGACGAGTTCGCGGCGATGGTCAAGGCCGACAATCCGAAATGGGAGAAAGTGGTGCGCGAGGCCGGTATCAAGCCGGAATAGTGTCCGCGGCTACTTCATTTTCGCGGCGTTCGAGCGTGCCACACCGCTCCATCGCGCTATCTCGCTCTTGACAAAGGCCTGCGCGACTTCGGGCGAGCGCATGTTGGCGGGAAACGGTTCTGCCCCGCCGTCGGCATAGCGGGCGATCACCTTGGCGTCGGCGAGCGCTTCGTTGAGCGCCGTATTGAGGCGGTCGATGACCGGTCTGGGTGTGGCGGCCGGCGCGAACATCGCATGCCAGAACGGCATGTCGAGTGATGGCTGCTTCGCTTCGTGCGCATGCGGGACGTTCGGCATGCGGTCGAGACGCTTCGGTCCGCCGACGACATAGCCCTTGATGGTGCCGGCCGCGATCAATTGCGTCGCGACGGCGGCGCCGCCCCACACGAGATCGACATGACCGCCGACGATGTCGGTCATGGCCGGTGCGACACCGCGGTAGGATACGGCATCGACTTCGACGCCGACGGAGCGGGCGAACACGAGCGTCGCCAGATGGCCGAGCGTGCCGCTGCCAGGGTGGGCGAAGCGGGTCTGGTTTCCCGGTGTTTTCATCCAGGCGATCAGTCCTGCGAGATCGTCAGGTGCCAGCGATTTCCGGCCGACGAGCACGAGATAGCTCGTATTGATGAGACCGACTGCCGTAAGATCCTTTTCGACATTGAACGGCGGGGGTGGATCGAGTGCCGGGGCTACGGCGATGCCGGTCTGATGGACGAGCAGCGTGTAGCCGTCGGGCTCTGCGCGGGCAACGCGGACGGTTCCCTGCAGGCCGCCTGCGCCGGCCATGTTCTCTATCACGATGGGCTGGCCGAGAATTGAGCTCATCTTGTCGGCCACGCCGCGCGCTGCGATGTCTCCGGGTCCTCCAGGCGCTGTCGGCGCGACGATGGTGATGGTCCGCTGGGGGAAAGCCTGAGCGGACGCTTGCGCACTGCCGAGCGTCACGAATGACGCGGCTGCGAGCGCCACTGATGTTGCGGTTGCCTTCATGCTTCCCCCGATATGCTGTTTTTCTATCCGGCCACTACGTCGATGGCTTCCGCCAGCGCTATGTCCCGCGACGATAGCCCGCCTGCATCGTGGGTCGAAAGCGTAATGTCGACGCGGTTCCAGACGTTGAACCATTCGGGATGGTGGTCCTGGCGCTCGGCGAGAAGTGCTACCCGGCTCATGAAACCGAACGCTGCATTGAAGTCGGCGAACTTGAAGCTTCGCTGGATGGCGTCTCGGCCGGCCACGAGCGACCAGCCGGGAAGCCGCGAGGTGAGCGCTGCGCGTTCCCCGTCCGTCAGTTTCGCAATCGCCATCTCATCATCTCCATTTGTCGCCGTGGGAGTCGTCGTCCATGTCGAAGTAACCACCCCGCAGCGGATACGTAGCCTCGACCACATAGGGGCCCCCCCCGACCTTGGGGCGCGAGGAGAACAGCACGAACTCCTTTACGGGGAAGGGCGCCGTGCGGAATGCGCCGATCTGGCCGAGCAGGTGAGCCACGTCCTCGGGGAGGACATGCCGCAACCGGGCGATCGTAACATGTGCTTTGAAAGGGTGGGGTTCCAGTGATAGCCCGGCGTTACGCGCTGCGCGTTCGCATCCCCGCTGGAGAGCATCAAGTGCTGGATTGGGAGCCACGGCAGCCCAGATCGAGCGAGGCTCCTTGCCCCCGAACGTGCCGAGACCGTCGAGCCGCAGTTCGAAGGCGTCGGCTTCGACGTCGCCCAGGAAATCGGTGAAATCGCGTGCGAGCCGGCCTTCGATGTCGCCAGCGAACCGCAACGTCAAATGAAAGTCGTCGTCGTCTACCCACCTGGCCCCCAGCAGCGGCCTGGACAGATCGGAGAGCCGATCCTTGACGGCTTCCGGCAATTCGATACCGGCGAACAGGCGGGGCATGGAAATCTCCGAAGGACCTGCGCACGATGGTGTGGTCTCGACCTCGCGAGGAACGCAGCGCGAGGCTATTTGGCGCTGGCCTGCACGAGCTTTTCGACATGCGGCAAGATGCGTTCGACGATCACGTCAACACCTTTGGCGTTCGGGTGGAGGCCGTCGTCTAGGTTGAACTCGGGACGGAGCGCGATGCCGTCGAGAAAGAACGGATAGAGCTGCAGGTCGTGGGCCTTGGCCAGATCGGGGAAGATCGCGTCGAAACGCTTCGCATAGTCCTCGCCCCAGTTCTTGGGCGCGAACATGCCCGTGAGCAGGACCTTCGCCCCCTTCGCTTTGAGCTGAGTGATTATCTTGTCGAGATTAGTCCGGGTCACCTGGGGATCGACACCACGCAACGCGTCGTTCGCGCCGAGTTCGAGGATCACGACGTCGGTTGCCTCGGGCACG
>LNFM01012958.1_pt1 | contig 15478 bp, 15 predicted proteins | sample 596031 | NCBI WGS metagenome assembly LNFM01 (sample SAMN04254537, study PRJNA301005) | activated carbon metagenome | isolation source: dual media filters at the Ann Arbor, Michigan drinking water treatment plant | place: USA: Ann Arbor | reverse complement strand
CGACCACCTCCGACCACGCCCCCTATTCCAAGCGCGCCATGGCGCTGGACATGGCGGAGGTGATGACCGCCCTCGGTCACGAGCGCTTCTTCCTCGCCGGCCACGACCGCGGCGGCCGCGTCGCCCATCGCCTCGCCGCCGACCATGCAGACCGGGTCAAGAAGCTCGCCGTGCTCGACATCGCGCCGACCCGCGAGATGTATGCGGGCACGACCGACGCCTTCGCCAGGGCCTACTGGCACTGGTTCTTCCTGATCACCCCCGCGCCCTTCCCCGAGCGCATGATCGGCGCCGATCCGGACGCCTACTGGCTGAAGAAGTGCGGTTCGGGCTCGGCGGGCCTGTCACCCTTCTCGCCCGAGGCCCTGGCCGAATATCTCCGCTGTTTCCGCGACCCCGCGGTGATCCATGCGAGCTGCGAGGACTACCGCGCCGCCGCCGCCATCGACATCGCCCACGACGATGCCGACGGGGACCGCAAGCTCGCATGCCCGCTGAGGGTCCTCTGGGGCCAGAAGGGCGTGATCGAAAGCTGCTTCGACGCGCTTGCCCTCTGGCGTCGGCGCGCCGCGGATGTGTCCGGCCGCGCCCTGCCCGGCGGGCACTACCTGGCCGAGGAGCTTCCCGACGCGGTGGCGGAGGAGTTCGAGGCCTTCTTCACCTGAGATCAGGGCGCGGGAGCGATGCCGGCCTCCCGGATGATGCCGCCCCACTTGTCGATCTCGCTGCGCACCAGGGCGGTCAGGGCCGCCGGCTCCCGGTCGGCGGGCGCGGGCAATTCGGCGCCGAGTTGCGTCAGGCGGGCGCTGACGGCGGGATCGGCCAGCGCCGTCTGCAGCGCCGCGGCGAGCCTCGCCACCACCTCGGGCGAGGTGCCGCGCGGCGCGAACAGGGCGTTCCAGGCCGTCGCCTGGAAATCCGGCAGCCCGCCTTCGACCGAAGTCGGCAGGTCCGGTGCGGCCGGCGTTCGCGTGCGGGTGGCGATGGCGAGCCCCCTGACGGTGCCGGCGAGGACCTGCGGCAGGGCGCCCGCGGTCTGGTCGCAGCCATAGTCGATCTCGCCGGAGATCAGCGCGTTCAACACCGGCGCGGTGCCGCGATAGGGAATGTGGGTGACCTCCACGCCGATCAGCGCATTGAACATCGCGCAGGCGAGATGCGAGGTGGTGCCGACACCGGCCGTGCCGAAATTCAGCCGGTTCGCGTTGGCCTTCACATGGGCGATGAAGGCGGGAAGATCGCGGGCAGGCACCCTGGGGCTCGCCAGCAGCAGCATGGGCGTGGAGGCGATCAGGCCGACGGGGGCGAAATCGCGGAGCGGGTCATAGGGCAGGTTCGCCTGCAGCGACACCGCCGCGGCATGGGTGCCCATGTTCCCGACGACGAGGGTGGTGCCGTCGGGGGTGGCCCGTGCCGCCCGCGTGACGCCCGTGACCCCCGAATTGCCGGCGACGTTCTCGACGACCACCGCGACGCCGAGCGTGCGGCTCATGCTGTCGGCGACGATGCGGCCGATGACGTCGGTCGGGCCGCCGGCCGCGAAGGGCACGATCAGGGTGATGGGCCGGGACGGCGCCGTCTGCGCCGCCACGGGGTTGCTCAGGAGGCTCGTCGCCGCCAGGGCGAAGCCGATCATCAGGCGTACCGGTGCCATCACCGCGCTCCCCGTTGTGTTCAGACGGGGATACGCAGGGGGCCGTGACGGCGTTACGGCCCGTCCGGGTCACGCCATCACGAGGGGGTGAACGCCGGCCTCAGTTCGCGGTGACGCCCGCCGCCTTGATCACCGGCGTCCACTTGTCGACTTCCGCCGCCACGTGGGCGCGCAGGGCCTCGGGGGTCTGGCCGGCCGCATCGGGGATCTCGCAGCCGAGCTCGAGCAGCCGCTTGCGCACGCTCTCGTCGGCGAGGGCGGCGCGGCCGGCGGCATTCAGCCGGTCGACGATCTCCCGCGGGGTGCCCTTCGGCGCGAAGATGGCGTTCCAGCCGACCGCCTGGAAGGCGGGCAGGCCGGCCTCGGCGCTGGTCGGCACGTCGGGCGCCGTCGGCAAACGCGACGGCGTCGCCACCACGAAGGTCTTGAGGTTGGCGAGCTGCGGCACGATGCCGACCGTCTGGTCGCAGACATAGTCGAGCTGCTTGCCGAGCAGCGCCGCCATGGCCGGGCCCGAGCCGCGGAACGGCACGTGCTGCACCGGCGCGCCGACGAGATGATGGAAGAACACGCAGGTCAGGTGCGAGGTCGAGCCGACGCCGCCATGGCCGTAGTTGAAGCGGCCGGGATTGGCGCGGATCAGCGCGATCATCTCCTGCAGCGTGTTGGCCGGGAAATCCTTGTGCGCCGAGATCAGCATCGGCGTTCCCGCCGCGTTGATGACCGGCTCGAAGTCGGTGCGCGGATCGTAGGCGAGGCGCGGATAGAGGCCGACCGAGGCCGAATGGGTGCCGAGATTGCCCATCATGATGGTGTAGCCGTCGGGCGTCGCCCGGGCGACGCGGGTGGAGCCGGTGGTGCCTCCGGCGCCCGCGGCGTTCTCCACCACGATGGACTGGCCGAGCGTGCGGCTCATGTGCTCCGCCATGATGCGGGCGATGATGTCGGTCGGACCGCCGGCCGCAAAAGGCACGATCAGGGTGAGGGGTCGGTCGGGATAGGTCTGCGCGTGCGACGTGGAGGTGGCGGCGAGGCCGGCGACGGCGGCGAGGCCGAGGATCACGCGTCGAGTCAGGCGATTCATGGTCGTTCCTCCTGTGACGGGACGCCGGTTGGCCCGGCTGTCCCCGCGGTTTCAGAGATGTTTCAGGCCCCAGGCCGCCAGCAGCGGCAGGAGCTCGGCTTGCGTGCGCTGGCGATGGCGGCGCGCCGCGGCATCGGCCGCGGGCCCGTCGCCGTTGCCGATGGCGGCGATGACGGCGTCGTGCTCGCCGGCGGAGGCGCCGAGATTGCCGCGCAGGTGCAGCGTGAGCATCCGCGCGCGGTGCATCTGGTCGCCCACCGTGCGGGCGATGCGGCTGATCCGGCCGTTGCCGGCGCTGTCGACGAGGTCGCGATGGAAGAGGTCGTCGGCCTCGCCCCAGGCGCGCATGTCGCCGCGGGCGAGCGCTTCCGCCATGCGGTCATTGTGCGCGCTGAGCCGCGCCACGATCCCGGCGCGCTCGGTGGCCGGACGCGCTGCGGCGAGCTCGGCGGCGCGGCCCTCGATGGCGATCATCACGTCGTAGATCTCGCGCACGTCGTCCGGGGCCAGGGCGCAGATGACGATGCCGCGCTTCGGCACGATGCGGACGAGGCCTTCCTCCTGCAGCTTCAGCACCGCCTCGTGGACGGGGGTGCGGCTGACGCCGAGGCGCAGCGCGATCTCCTGCGCCGAGGCCTGGTAGCCCGGCGCGAAGGTGCCGTCGCGGATCGCCGCCTTGACGGCGGCATAGGCGTCGTCGACCCGCGAGGGCCTCCTCTCCGCCATGGCTCCGCCTGCTGCCGTCATCGCGCCCTCGCTCACCCGGCCATCCATAACATCTTCCATGGAAGGTGCAATGGAATGTTGACAGCGGGCTTGCGGCGGAGCATTGGGCGATGAGACAGGAGGGGCTGCCCATGAAGACCTATCGCATCGCCGCCATCCCCGGCGACGGCATCGGGACGGAGGTCGTCTCGGCCGGCGTCGAGGTGCTGGAGGCGCTCGCCGCCCGCGACGGCGGTTTCGCCATGGCCTTCGATCATTTCGACTGGGGCGGCGACTACTACAAGCGTCACGGCCGCATGATGCCGGAGGACGGCCGCGAGCAGATCCGCCGCCACGACGCCATCCTCTTCGGCTCGGCAGGCCATCCGGACATCCCCGACCACATCACGCTCTGGGGCCTCCGGCTCGCCATCTGCCAGCCCTTCGACCAGTACGCCAACGTGCGCCCCACCCGCATCCTGCCGGGCATCACATCGCCGCTGCGCCACGTCACCGGGCCGGAGCTCGACTGGGTCATCGTCCGCGAGAATTCCGAGGGCGAATATGCCGGCGTCGGCGGCCGCGTCCATCAGGGCCTGCCGATCGAGGCGGCCACCGACGTGTCGATGATGACCCGCGCCGGCGTCACCCGCATCATGCGCTTCGCCTTCAGGCTGGCGCAGTCCCGGCCGCGGAAGCTCCTCACCGTCGTCACCAAGTCGAATGCCCAGCGCTACGCCATGGTCATGTGGGACGAGATCGCGGTGGAGGTAGCGAAGGAATTCCCGGACGTGACCTGGGACAAGGCCATCGTCGACGCCATGACCATGCGCATGACGCTGAAGCCCGAGACGATCGACACGGTGGTGGCGACCAACCTGCACGCCGACATCCTCTCGGACCTCGCCGCGGCCCTCGCCGGCTCGCTCGGCATCGCGCCCACCGCCAACCTCAACCCGGAGCGCGAGTTCCCTTCCATGTTCGAGCCCATCCACGGCTCGGCCTTCGACATCATGGGCAAGGGCGTCGCCAATCCGGTCGGCACCTTCTGGTCGGCATCGATGATGCTCGACCATCTCGGCGAGCGTCAGGCCGGCGCCCGGCTGATGCGCGCCATCGAGCGCGTCACCGCCGACCAGGCCCTGCACACGCCGGACCTCGGCGGCAAGGCGACGACCCGGCAGGTGACGGACGCGGTGATCGCGGCCATCAAGGCGGACAACGAATAGCAGGTCGGCGGGACGGGCTCTGGCCCGTCTATGCCCGGCTAACGGCCGGGATGTTCGCTCACCGCGTCATGGCCGGGCTTGGTCCGGCCATCCACGACTTGAACATCACGCGCTGAAAAAAGTCGTGGATGCCCGGCACGAGGCCGGGCATGACGTGAGCAATGCGGCGCGTTCGATAGCGCCCAAAGGAGCTGGAGACCCCCCATGGCCCGTTCGAACACCTACAAGCTCGCCGTCATCCCCGGCGACGGCATCGGCACCGAGGTGATGCCGGAGGGCCTGCGCGTGCTGGAGCGCGCCGCGGCCAAGTACCGCTTCTCGGTCGACCTCGACCACCACGACTTCTCGTCCTGGAACTACTACGAGAAGCACGGCCGCATGATGCCGGAGGACTGGAAGGCGAAGATCGGCGGCTCCGACGCCATCTTCTTCGGCGCCGTCGGCATGCCCGACAAGATCGCCGACCACGTCTCGCTCTGGGGCTCGCTGCTGCTGATGCGCCGCGAGTTCGACCAGTACGTCAACCTGCGCCCGGTCAAGCTGATGCCGGGCGTCCCCTCGCCGCTCGCCAACCGCAAGCCCGGCGACATCGACTTCTTCGTGGTGCGCGAGAACACCGAGGGCGAGTATTCCTCGGTCGGCGGCCGCATGTTCCCCGGCACCGACCGCGAGATCGTCCTGCAGGAGACGGTGATGACGCGGGTCGGCGTCGACCGCATCCTGAAATACGCCTTTGAGCTCGCGATGAAGCGCCCACGCCGCAAGCTCACCAGCGCCACCAAGTCCAACGGCATCTCGATCTCGATGCCCTACTGGGACGAGCGCGTCGCCGAGATGAAGAAGTCCTACCCGGACGTCGCCGTGGACCAGTACCACATCGACATCCTGACCGCCCATTTCGTGCTGAACCCGGACCGCTTCGACGTCGTCGTCGCCTCCAACCTTTTCGGCGACATCCTCTCCGACCTCGGTCCCGCCTGCACCGGCACCATCGGCATCGCGCCGTCGGGCAACATCAACCCGGACCGCAAGTTCCCCTCGCTCTTCGAGCCGGTCCACGGCTCGGCCCCCGACATCGCGGGCAAGGGCATCGCCAATCCCATCGGCCAGATCTGGTCGGCGGCGATGATGCTCGACCATCTCGGCGAGCCGGAGGCGGCGGCCGCCATCGTCCGCGCCATCGAGGAGGTTCTGGCGACGCCGGAATACCGCACCCGCGACCTCGGCGGCACCGCCGACACCGTCGCTTGCGGCAAGGCGGTCGCCGACGCGCTGGCGTGACGGACAGCCATGGGAGGCGGGGCGGCATCGCCCTCTCCCCCCTCCGATCATGAACGGTCCCTCACCCGCTCCCTACCGGCGGGAGCGGGTGAGGGAAGACCGCCATCATTGAAACCACGTACGTATAGCCTTTCCCGTACGTAGTTTTCGCCGCCCCCGGCGCCAGCAATGGCCTTTTCCTACCGAAAACTGCGTATGTCCATCCCGCCCTCCAAAGCCTAGCTTCGCGCCCGAAACCTGGGGCGCGGCAATGGACTTCTCGACTCTGACCTGGATCGGCCTGCTTCAGGTCATCTGGATCAACATCATTCTCTCCGGCGACAACGCCGTGGTCATCGCGCTCGCCTGCCGCGGCCTTCCCGACCGCCAGCGCCTGATCGGCATGGTGCTCGGCGCCGGCGTCGCCATCGCCCTGCGGGTGATCTTCACCCTCTTCGTCGCAGCGCTCCTCGACATGCCCTTCCTCCGCCTCGCGGGTGGCGTCCTGCTCTTCTGGATCGCGGTGAAGCTGGTCACCGACGAGGGCGACGGCGAGGGCCACGTCCAGTCCTCCGACAAGCTGTTCCACGCGGTGAAGACCGTCGCCATCGCCGACGCCGTGATGAGCCTCGACAACGTGCTCGCCATCGCCGCCGTGGCGCGCGACAGCAAGGCCATGCTGGTGATCGGTCTCGTCGTCTCCATCCCGCTGATCGTCGCCGGCGCCTCGCTGATCATGAAGCTGCTGGAACGCCTGCCGATCCTCGTCTGGGCAGGCGCCGGGCTGCTCGGCTGGCTCGCCGGCGACATGATGCTCAACGACCCCTTCATCCGCGGCCTGATCGGCGGCGAGGCCGTGCATCGCTTCGAATTGCCGGCCGAGGTCGTGGGCGCCGCCTTCGTCATCGCCATCGCCTACTGGATCAGGAGGACCCGCACCGCGGCCGCCGTCTGAGGACGGCCGGAAAAAGTTCGAAGAAGCCTGCTGACATCGGCACAATTACGTAATATGTCGCACCACCCCCCGGCTGCCCTGCGGCGGCCGCATCGGACGGAAGCGGCATGGACAATCAATTCTGGATCGGCCTTCTCCAGATCATCTGGATCGACCTTCTGCTCTCCGGCGACAACGCGGTGGTGATCGCGCTCGCCTGCCGCGGCCTTCCCGAGAAGCAGCGCAAATGGGGCATCCTGCTCGGCGCCGGCGCGGCGGTCGGCCTGCGCATCATCTTCGCCCTGATCATCACCTATCTGCTGGCCGTGCCCTTCCTGAAGCTGGTCGGCGGCCTCCTGCTCTTCTGGATCGCCACGAAGCTGATCGTCGGTGAGGAAGGCGGTGACCACGGCGGCATCGAGGAGAGCGACAACCTGTGGAAGGCGGTCCGCACGGTGGCCATCGCCGACGCGGTCATGAGCCTCGACAACGTCATCGCCATCGCCGCCGCCTCGCACGGCAACGTCTGGCTGTTCATCTTCGGCCTCGCCCTCACCATCCCGCTGATCATCTTCGGCTCGACGCTGATCCTCGGCATCATCGAGCGCTACCCGATCTTCGTCTGGGCCGGCGCCGCCCTGCTCGGCTGGATCGCCGGCGAGATGCTGCTCAGCGACCCCGTCGTGCTGCGCCAGCTCGTGGCCTGGGGCACCGGCCTCGTCACGCCGGTGGAGGTCAGCCAGGTCTATCCGGCAGGACTGAAACCGGTGGCACTCGCCCATTACGGGTCGGCGGTGATCGGCGCCATCATCGTCCTCGCGCTGGGCTACATCCTGCGCAAGCGTCGCGACGAGGCCGCCGCGACGCACTGAGCGACGCACGGCCGGGAGATCCCGATGCCCGCCCTAGTGGCGGGCATCGTCGTTTTGAGGGCTCAGGCGCGGGTGACGGCGCCCGCAGCGACGGTGAAGAGATCGGCGCGGCCGCCGAGCGCGGCGAAGGCGTGCGGGTCGGCGCCCGTCATCCACACCTGCGCACCGAGCGCCTCCAGCGCGTCGTAGAGAGCCGCCCGCCGCTCGGGGTCGAGATGGGCCGCCACCTCGTCCAGCAGCACGACCGGCGTGAACCCCGCCATCTCCGCCACCAGCCGCGCATGGGCCAGCACCAGGCCGATGAGCAGGGCCTTCTGCTGGCCGGTCGAGCAGCGTTCGGCCGGGGCACCGGAAGGACCGTGCACGGCGAGGAGGTCGGTGAGGTGCGGGCCGACCGTGGTGCGGCCGGCGGCGCGGTCGCGGTGGCGGTTGTCGCGCAGCACGGCGCGGTAGTCGTCCTCCACGGCGAGGGCGGGGCGCTCCAGCACACCCGCCTCCAGCGTGCCGTCGAGGGCCAGCAGCGCCCAGGGGAAGGGCGAGGCGGGGTCCTTGGTGGCGGCGATCAGCCCGGCGAGGCGGCGCACCGCCTCGGCCCGCGCCGCGGCCACCGCGACGGCGAGTTCCGCCGTCTCGTGCTCGACGGCGTCGAGCCAGGCGGGGTCGGGCGAGACCTCCTCCAAGAGGCGGTTGCGCGAGCGCAGCGACCGCTCCAGCGCGTTGACGCGGCTGCCGTGCTCGGCGTCCACCGCCAGCACCAGCCGGTCGAGGAAGCGCCGTCGCTCGCCGGCCGAGCCGAGGAACAGCCCGTCCATGGCGGGGGTGAGCCAGACGACGCGCACATGGTCGGCGAAGGCGGTGGCCGAGCCCACCGGCGCGCGGTCGATGCGGCACTGGCGCGAGCGCACGTCCGGGTCGCCGCCGTCGATGCCGGTGCCGAGCAGGGCCTCGTCATAGGGCCCCTCGACGACGGCGCTCACCGCCCAGCCGCCGTCGCCCTGGTCGAAGGCCGCTTCCGCCAGCGTCGCGCGTCTCAGCCCGCGGCCGGGGGTGAGGAAGGACAGGGCCTCGAGGATGTTGGTCTTGCCGGCGCCGTTCTGGCCGACGAGGGCGACGAGCTTCGCCTCCGGCTCCAGGGTCGCGGCGCGGTAGCTGCGGAAGCGCGACAGCGCCAGCCGCGTGACGCGGCCGCACAGCGGCGCCGCCCCCTCATCCATCAGCCGCCCGGGGCCCTGACTCGTCTCCGCCATGGGATCCTTATGGCGATGCCGCGGATTCGGCGCCACCCCGGATATGGCGGCAGTGTGCGTGGTCGCCTTGGTGGGCAAGACGCGGCGCCCCTCCCAGCACGCTGAAAGGTTGACCGGCGTGGGAAGGATGCCGGGCGCTCCTCCGTCATCCCCGGCCGAGCGAAGTGCGGGGAAGGGGATCCAGGGGTTGCGGGGCGGGGCCTCATGGCCGGGTTCCGGAGCCGGCACGTCCTGGACCCCCTTCCCTCGGCCTCCGGCCTCGCCGGGGGTGACGGCGAGCGGTGGCGGCACGGGCGATGCGTCGCCCTTGAGGTTGTTATCAGGCCCCTCACCCTTCCCTCTCCCTGCTTGCGGGGAGAGGGGGACTTCGACGTCGCGCCTGATCTCAGGCCCGCCATGCCAGGCGCCACGGTTGGCGGACCAAACGTGACGCTGGTCCCCCCTCTCCCCGCCTGCGGGGAGAGGGTGAGGGTGAGGGGCAGCCAATCGCCGGCAGAAACCGCGCCCCCTCACGCCGCCGGCTTGTCGGCCTCGTAGGTGAAGCGGAAGTCGCAGTGCGAGGCGCCCTGCATGATGGTCTGGGTGCGTTCGAGCTTGAGCTTCGGGTCGTAGCCCTCGCAGAACGTGCCGTCGCGCTGGCAGGAGAGCAGCGCGCCGATCTCCCCGAGCCCCATGGCCTTGTACATTTCGGAGTAGCGGCAGCGCACCACGTTGAAGGCGTAGGTCGTCTCGGTGCGGCCGATCTCCTCCACCGTGAGCGCACCCTCCGCAGTCCACAGCGGCTGCATGTCGATGAAGCCCTGGAGCGAGGGCCCCTCCGGCGACTGGGCGGCGAAGCGCGCCGCCTGTTCGAGCGCCGAACGACGCACCGCCTCGCCGATCGTGGAGCGCGCCACCTCGACGCCGTGGCTCTCCTTCAGCTGGTCGTAGACGTGCTTGAGGATTTCCGCCTCGATCCGCCGCTTCTCGATCATCGAGAGGCCGGCGGGATGGGCCGGCGCAGCCGGTGCGGTGGTGGCGGCGGTCATGAATAGGCTCCTTCGAACGGTTCGAAGGAGACAGGGAAGCCGGATCGACGGCGCCTGACAAGAGGCGCGGCCGCGACCCTCCCGCGCCGTCAGGCGACGTTGGCGGGCGGGACGATGCCGCGGGCCCGGAGGCGCGGCTCGACCAGCAGCTTGCGCGGCTCGGGACCGTAATAGCCGTCGAGATGCACCATCGGCCGGGGCTTGACGATGATCGAGATGATCCGCTCCAGCAGCGCCTTGCCGGAGATCGGCTTGGCGACGAATTCGTGCACGCCGAGGCGCGTCGCCTCCATCACCCGCCAGCGCTCGAGATGCGAGGTGAGCATGATGATCGGCACGTCCGGCACGGGGAAGCTCTTGGGGTTGCGGACGATGCGCAGCATCTCCGCGCCGTTCAGCATCGGCATTTCCCAGTCGAGGATGACGATGTCCGGCGCATGGACGCGGATGTGCTCGAGGCCCGCGAGGCCGTCGGCGGCCTCGTGCACGGTCTTGATCCCGATGTTCATCAGGATGTTGCGGACGACCTTCCGCATGAACTGGTTGTCGTCGACGATCAGCACGTCGACGCTCGACAGGAGCTGCTCCGCCTTTTTCGAGATCAGGCCGTTCATGACTTCAACACCCACCCAGTCACCACTGCCCGGCAAACTAGGGGGACCGTCTTGAACCGCGGCTAAGCCAATCGAGTCAATTTGAGTGAAGTTGCATTTTTGCGCGCAGCGCCGTCGAGGACAGCGGCGACTTGATCCCGTGCAGGAAGATCCAGGCCGGCGGCGGGGCGGTCGCGAGCAGCGGCCCCTCCCCCTCGCTGAGCCGATGGCGGGACAGGCTCTGCGCCGCGACGCCGGCCGCCGCCTTCAGGCCCGCGCCGGGCCGGTCGACCACCGCCATGGGCAGCATGGCGGCGATGCCGCGCCAGTTCTGCCAGAGGTGGAACTGGGCGAGGTTGTCGGCCCCCATGATCCAGACGAAGTGGACGCCGCGGCAGCGCGCCTTCAGCTGGGCGATGGTGTCGAAGGTGAAGCGGGTGCCGAGCGCCGCCTCGATGCCGGTGACGTGGATGCGCGGATGGCCGGCGAGCCGGCGTGCCGCCGCGATCCGCTCGTCGAGCGGCGCAAGCCCGCGGCCGACCTTCAGCGGATTGCCCGGGCTCACCAGCCACCAGACCGCATCGAGCCCGAGCCGCTTCAGCGCCGTGAGCGCCACCAGCCGGTGGGCGTCGTGCGGCGGGTTGAAGGAGCCACCGAACAGGCCGATCTTCATGCCCGGCGCATGGGGCGGCATGACGAGGCGCAGGCCGGCACGCGGCCGGCGCGAGGCGATACGGCTGCCGGCAGGCCTCACGGACGCGTCTGTCCCGTGCCGCGGACGCGGTACTTGAAGGTCGTCAGCTGCTCGAGGCCGACCGGGCCGCGGGCATGCATGCGGCCCGTGGCGATGCCGATCTCGGCGCCGAAGCCGAACTCGCCGCCGTCGGCGAACTGGGTGGAGGCGTTGTGCAGCACGATGGCGCTGTCCACCTCGGCGAGGAACCGGTCGGCGGCCACCTGGTCGGTGGTGACGATGGCGTCGGTGTGGTGCGAACCGTAGCGCTCGATATGGGCGATGGCCTCGCCGAGGCCGCTCACCACCTTCACGGCGATGATGGCGTCGCTGAACTCCGTGCCCCAGTCCTCCTCGCTCGCCGGCTTGACCCGGGGATCGACGATACGGGACAGGCTGTCACCGCGGACCTCGCAGCCCGCGTCCAGCAGGGCGGCGACCAGCGGCCGCAGATGCGTGCCGGCGCAGGCCTCGTCCACCAGCAGCGTCTCCGCCGCGCCGCAGACGCTGGTGCGCCGCATCTTGGCGTTGACGACGATCTCCCGCGCCATGGCAAGCGGCGCGGCGCCGTGGACGTAGACGTGGCAGTTGCCGTCGAGATGGGCGAAGACCGGCACCCGCGCCTCGGCCTGAACGCGGGCAACGAGGCTCTTGCCGCCGCGCGGGATGATGACGTCGAGGTTGCCCCCCAGGCCCTGCAGCATGAACCCGACCGCGGCGCGGTCGCGGGTCGGCACGAGGCCGATGGCGGCCGCCGGCAGGCCCGCCTGGTCGAGGCCGAGGGCGATGGCCTGGTGCAGGGCGCGGGAGGAACGGAAACTGTCCGAGCCGCCGCGCAGGATCGCGGCGTTGCCGGACTTGAGGCAGAGCGCCGCGGCGTCCACCGTCACGTTGGGGCGGCTCTCGTAGATGACGCCGATGACGCCCAGGGGCACGCGGACCCGCTCGATCCTGAGACCATTCGGCCGGTCCCAGGCCTCCGTCACCGCGCCGACGGGGTCGGCGAGGTCGCGCACCAGCTCGACCCCCGCGGCGATCGCCTCGACGCGGGCCGGATCGAGCGCCAGCCGGTCGATGAAGGAGGCGGTCATGCCCTCCTGCCGCGCCGCGGCGACGTCCTCGGCATTGGCCTCGCAGATTTGGGCGGTACTGGCGCGGATCGCCTGCGCCATGGCGGTGAGCGCGGCGTTCTTCTGGGCCGGGGTGGCGAGCGCGAGACGGCGCGCCGCGGCCTTGGCGCGGCGGCCCATCTCCAGCATCACCTCTTCGGTGCTGACCTCGTCGCCGATCGCGCTGTGAGCCGCGGACATCGTTTCCTCCCGAGCCGACTTGCCTAGCACGGCGGCCCGAACAGGTAAAATCTGGCGGGTTCGTCACCATGCCCCGGCCTTTCGCGGGTTTGGTTAACCGCGGTTTAACGGTTCGCGCCTGATCTAGAGGAGCGGTATTTCGACCGCGCCGGCACAGGCGCCATGACCGACGATCTCAACGCCCCGCTCGGGGTGGACAGCCAACATGAGAAGAAGCGGCGGCTGCCGGCCCTGCCGCTGCTTCCGATCGCCGCCGGCGTCGTCGGCGCCCTCATCCTCGGCATCGCCGGCGCCATCGCCTTCATCCACAATCCGCTCGGCGGCGAGCCGCGCGTCGTGACCGCCATCGCCATGCCGCCGCCGCGCACCGCCGAGCCGGTGACCCAGGCCGCAGCCCCCGCCGCGCCGGCCACGGCGCCGACGGAGGCTCCCGACGGCAACACCATCAACATCATCGACGGCATGTCGGGCACCGCCCGCGCCGTCCGCGTCGCGCCGGCCGCCCCGGAGGCCTCCTCCGGCCTCGACCCACGCCTCGGCGAGCGCACGCCCCTCGGCGTCCTTCCCCGCGTCGCCTCGGACGGCTCGAAGCCGCGTGAGGTCTATGCCCGCACCTTCCGCCTGCCCGCCGGCGCCGACGCCACCGCCCCGCGCATCGCCATCCTGATCGGCGGGCTCGGCATCAGCCAGCAGAGCACAGGCGAAGCCATCTCCAAGCTCCCCGGCGCCGTGTCCCTCGCCTTCGCCCCCTACGCCAGCGACCTCGAGCGCATCGTCGCCCGGGCCCGCGCCGAGGGCCACGAGGCCTTCCTGCAGATCCCCATGGAGCCCATGGACTATCCGGAGAACGACCCGGGCCCGAAGACGCTGCTGACCACGCTCTCCGCCGAACGCAACACCGAGCGCCTGCACTGGTCGATGGCGCGCTTCCAGGGCTATGCCGGCCTCGTCAACTACATGGGCGCCAAGTTCACGGCATCCGAGAGCGCCGTGGCGCCGATCCTCCGCGAGGCCAACCGCCGCGGCCTGATGATGGTCGACGACGGCACCAGCGCCCGCAGCCTGATCCCGCAGATCGCCACGGCCCTGCAGCAGCCGGTGGTGCGCGGCGACGTGCACCTCGACCGCGTGCCCACCCCCACGGAGGTCGACGCCCAGCTCACCCGCCTCGAAGCGAGAGCCCGCGAGCGCGGCTTCGCCCTCGGCGTCGGCTCGGCCCTGCCGGTGACGATCGACCGCGTCGCCCGCTGGGCCCGCACCCTCGAGAACCGCGGCTTCGTGCTGGTCCCGGTATCCAACGGAGTCGCGCGGCGGCAGCCGAGCGGCTAGTCTGGCCTCCCCGCCCCGGATCCATTCCATGCCCCGCTTCGAAGACCTGCCCTACCGGCCCTGCGTCGGCGTCGCCCTGTTCAATCGGCAGGGCCTCGTCTTCGTCGGCCGCCGCAAGGGACCCGCTCCCGAACATGTCGACGCCATCCATGCCTGGCAGATGCCGCAGGGCGGCATCGACCCCGGCGAGGACCCGCTCGCCACCGCCCGGCGGGAGCTCTACGAGGAGACCAACATCCGCTCGGTCTCCTTCCTCGCCGAGGCGCCGGAATGGTTCGCCTACGACCTGCCGCAGGATGTCGCCGGCCAGGCCTGGAAGGGGAAGTATCGCGGCCAGACGCAGAAGTGGTTCGCCTTCCGCTTCGACGGCGAGGAGAGCGAGATCGACGTCGCCCATCCCGGCGGCGGCCACAAGCCGGAATTCGACGCCTGGCGCTGGGAGCCGCTGGCGGCGACGCCGGGCCTGATCATCCCCTTCAAGCGCGGCGTCTACCACAAGGTGGTCGAGGCCTTCGCGCCCTTCGCCCATCCGGTCTGACGCGCCGGTATCCGCACTCTTCCGCATCGCACTATCCGCCGGGCGGCGTAGCCTTGGGTCCATCCACCACGGAGGCCGCCATGACCGATCGCTTCACCCTCGACCGCCGGGCCGCCATCGCCGGCGCCACCCTCTTCACCGCCGCCGCCGTCCGCAGCGCCGCGGCGCAGGGCCGCCCGGCCATCGACGCCCAGACCGCCCTCATCGTCGTCGACGTGCAGAACGACTTCTGCCCCGGTGGCCGCCTTGCCGTGCCGAAGGGCGACGAGGTCGTCGCCGTCTGCAACGCCATCGGCAGGCGCTTCCAGAACGTCGTCTTCACCCAGGACTGGCATCCGGAGGGCCACTCCTCCTTCGCCTCCAGCCATACCGGCAAGAAGCCCTTCGACGTCGTGCAGATGCCCTACGGCCCGCAGGTGCTCTGGCCCGACCACTGCACCTGGGATTCGGCCGGCGCCGAGTTCCACGACAGTCTCGACATCCCCCACGCCCAGACCATCGTCCGCAAGGGCTACCGGAAGGAAGTCGACAGCTATTCCGGCTTCCTCGAGGCCGACCGGAAGACGACCACGGGCCTCGGCGGCTACCTGAAGGAACGCGGCGTCACCCGTGCCGTCGTCGTCGGCCTCGCCACCGATTTCTGCGTCAACTGGACGGCGCAGGACGCCGCCAAGGCGGGGCTGGAAACCTATGTGGTCGAGGAGGCCTGCCGCGCCATCGATCTCGGCGGTTCGCTCGACAAGGCCTGGACCGACATGGCGGCGCTCGGGGTGAAGCGGATCAAGGTCGCGGACCTCGGCTGAGGGCTGGATGCCCTGGCGATAGGACTTTTGTCCTTGACGAGCGTTGCGCTCCGTGGTAGAGGTTCAGGCAAGTTGTGTTTCTGCGCCCGGAGCTTCGGATACCACTCCCGGTATCTTTGATCCTGCTGCCCGATCCGTCATGGCCGGGCTTGTCCCGGC
>LNFM01008498.1_pt1 | contig 15481 bp, 12 predicted proteins | sample 596031 | NCBI WGS metagenome assembly LNFM01 (sample SAMN04254537, study PRJNA301005) | activated carbon metagenome | isolation source: dual media filters at the Ann Arbor, Michigan drinking water treatment plant | place: USA: Ann Arbor | reverse complement strand
CTTCTAATCTCAGATTTAGCAATAAAACGTAAAGCAATTTTGCTGTTGAGAGCATGAATATCTGACCATGAAATATGGTTTGCCACAAACATAATACTTTTTGTAGAAGCGGGCGGCAACTCGCCAAATGTCACTACTTTGATATGAAAGGCACGCAACAATGCCCCACACCACCATTTAATCATCGCTAGTTTAGTACTTTTGCTCAAAAAAGGTAAAAGCACAGAGGCGATGACTAAGCCAATAATGGTGTGAAGAAAAACACGTGTAATACGGTAAATTTGTGCGCTTAGGCTGGATTGAAGCAATTATTTTAAGAAATGCGAAGCATATCGTCCATTAATTTTTGATAACGGTAACATTACCAGCATATCGGCCGTATTGAAATAGGCATCCCATGCGGGCTCGCCACAAATATAAGCACCTAATCTTAAATAGCCCTTAATAAGTGGTGGGCATGCTACTTGTACATCTTGATTAAGCGCATGAATTGGCAATGGTGTCCGTGGAAAAACGCGGTACTCGGCAGGTGATAAATATTCATCTTTCAGCTTGTTATACAAACTAGCTGCCATATGGCCACCATCGTTAATCGGCACGCTACCGCAGCCAATCATGTATTCGTAGTTATGTGTTTGCATATACTTGGCTAAGCCAGCCCACAACATGGTAATGGTGCCGCCGTTGCGATAATTTTGATGAACACATGCACGACCCACTTCAACTGTGCTTTTAAATAGATGAGATAAACGGGTTAAGTCAAATTCGCCAGCGGAATAATAGCCGCCAGCTTCATTGGCTTTTTGTGGGCTTAAGATGCGGTATGTACCAATAACTTGATGTGACACAGTTTCTCGCACCAGTAAGTGCTCACAAAACGCATCAAAGCCATCAATATCAAGACCACCAGTGCCCGACACTTGTGCACCCATTTCCTCTGCAAATACTTTATAGCGTAAGCGTTGCGCTTCTGCTACTTCTGCTGGGTTACGGGCTAGACTGATGCTTAATCCTCGTTGTTGACTACTTGGCTGTAGTGCTAGTTGTTGAACTGATTCATTATCAAACATAACATCTCTCCAATATTTTGAAAGATGTTATGTGCTTAATATGAATGAATCATGAAAATTAGATGACTAAATGATGACATCCACAATGCAAATGCTAGATTAACGGTGCATATTTTTTAGTGGGTAACACGTGAAGTGTCGGCATTTTCAACAATACGCACTCGGTCACCTGGACTAAATTGCTCATCTGCTTCTTGTACAATCGCAATCAGAGCACCGCCATCTAACTTAACTGTAATTTCAAGACCATCTTTACGGGTAATGCCTTCTTCTGCCGCTGAGCCAGCAAGACCGCCCACAACCGCGCCTATCACTGCAGCAATCGCGCTTCCTCGTCCGCCACCTACAGAGCTGCCCGCAATGCCGCCAATTGCACCGCCAGCGACTGTGCCGATTGGCGATTTTGTGCCTTCTAGTTTAACCGTGCGTACACTTTCTACTACGCCTGTTTTAACAGTTTGCACTTTTCTAGCATCATCGCGCTTATATACACTACCCGAATTGGAGCTAGCGCATGCCGCGGTTAATATTGATAACAAAACTATTGCGAACAGCTTTGAGATTCGTGTCATTTTTATTCCTTTAATTAATCTAACCATTGATGATTAAGTGAAACTTAGTTTATCTGTACTCAGTGTATTTAATTAATGCTTTGTTGAACCCATTTTCTCTTGTAAAGCTACCTGATCAGCTGAAACCTCAGCTATCAGTGCTTGCGCATAAATATTTTCAATTTCTACGCGGGATGGACGATGATTTTGGCCACCACGACTGGCAATTTTAATTGCGCCCATGGTAGAAGCCAATCTGCCGCAAGTCACCCAATCCCAGCCGTTGGCAATGCCATATAACAAACCGGCGCGGTAAGCATCTCCACAACCAGTTGGGTCTACGACTTTATCTGCCTTAACGCATGGAATCTCAAAGCGTTGACCATCAGCATAAATGTGCGACCCACTTGCACCCAAAGTGACAATCAGTGCTTTTACCTTTTGCGCCAACGCGTCTAAACTTAACCCTGTTTTATCCTGTAAAACCTGTGCTTCATAATCGTTTACTGCTAAATAAGTGGCCATTTCAATAAAATATAATAAATCTTCACCGTTAAACATTGGCAAACCTTGACCAGGGTCAAACATAAACGGAATGCCTGCCTCAAAACATTCTTTAGCATGCGCAAACATACCATCGCGGCCATCTGGCGCAATAATCGCCAAACTCACTTCTTTGGCGTCTTTCACACTATTTTGATGCGATTCTACCATTGCGCCTGGGTGAAAAGCGGTGATCTGATTATCATCAATATCGGTCGTAATAAAAGCCTGCGCGGTAAAGCTACCGTCAATTTGTTTGATATGCGATGTGTTCAATTTATTTTTATTGAGCCAACTAGTGTAATTGCCGAAATCCTCACCGACAGTTGCCATAATCAATGGCTTACCCTCTAACAATTGCAAGTTATAAGCAATGTTGCCCGCAGTACCGCCAAACTCGCGGCGCATTTCTGGCACATAAAACGCAACGCTGAGCTTATGAATTTTGTCGGGCAGAATATGATTTTTGAATTGATCTTGAAACACCATGATGGTGTCGAAAGCGAGTGAGCCACAAATAAGCGTATGCATAATAATATCTATATTTTAAAACGATATTATCTTAGAGCAGGGCTGTGCTAGGCAAGCAATGTTTTGAAAGGCTATTGTATTAGAGAGACTTTTAGGGGTTAAGCCTGTTTGATTGCGCCATCGATTAAGATTTTAGCGGCTTTTTTCGCGTATTTGATAGCACCTGAACCACGTTTCATTTGCTCTGCTTGGGCGGCGCCTTCAAATAATAATGATAATTGCAATGCTAAACCATCAGCATCTTTGATATGCGCATCATTCGCCAATTTGCTAATAAATTGCCTAAACTCACGTGATTGTTGTGAAGATAACTTATGAATCGCATTTTCTTCGTTGGGGAACTCAGCTGACGCTTTAATGAAACCTACGCCAATAAATGCTGAAGAATTGACCCATTCCTCAATGTAATCAAACAAGTACTGGATTTTATCTGCTGGCTTTTTGGTGTTGGCATTGAGCTTTTCATCTAACCAAGCTTGAAAGTCTTGCTGACTTTTTTGCAGCACTTCAATTATCAACTGTTCTTTGGTGTTGAAATACTTGTACAAGGTCATTTTGGTTGTGCCAGCAACAGCTACAATGGTATCCACTCCAGTAGAATTAATGCCTCTAGTATGGAATAAATCTGTGGCGACTACTAAAATTTTGTCTTTTAACACACTCATGAAAACCAGTATAGCATGAGATTACTGCACTTTGTTAATAGACTGTAAGGTAATATCTTTGGCCACAATTTATTAGTAAGCTATTAATTAAAATAGAGAAATATAATGATTTTTCGACTATTTTATACCGTTAAGTATATGCAATCTCAGCCTGATAATTAGTTAACAGAGTTGGCCATTAACATGGGCGTGTAGTTACAGCGCACTTTCTGCAAAATTTCATGTACTAATTTTTGATCTTGAATGTTCGTTGAGATTTGACCCGATACGATATTTTCAAAGTACACTTTTCTGTATGAATCGGGTAGTTGTAATGCCTCAATTAGCTGGCAATTACCTTTACGCATTTGATTGATTTGGGCAATCAAAGCAGAGGTTTGTTCGGCGCTTGCAATCAAGCTTACATTAGATTCAGCGCTTGCAGGTTCTGCATAGGCTACTTGCGGTGCAATATTGGCGCTTGATTGGTTAAATATAAACAAACTGCATGCAACAACTAAAGCACCCATAAAGCTGGCAGCAATTGCGTAAGCTGACGTTTTGCTGATGCGATATTCGGGGGTGGTTTGTGCGGCAATTAAGGCTTTGGCTGCATTTTTTGCGTGCATTAAGCTTGAACTGTGCGCGGATGAATATTGAGCTTCAGGGTTTATATTCAGCTTTTCTTGGCTAGCGGCAATCGCCATAAAGTAGAGTTGGCTGGCTAACATTTCTGGCATTGCTGCGCCTGCCTTAGATGCTTCTAATGTCAAGAAGTCTTGTAATTTGTGATTAACGACTTGAGCATAATCAAGTGAATGTTGAGTCAACTGCTCATATACTATTGGTGCGTTTAGCCAATCTTCCAATATATCAAACAGGCTTAATAGTCGCGCATTGGGTTTGGTGCTGGACTTCTTTAGCATATAAATGAGCCAATCCGAGTTGAGCAAATTTGTATCTAAAATATTCATGATTAGCCTTGTAGATTCAATTTTAAAACGGCTTTACAACAACTAAAATAACCACCGCGAATAATATAAGCACAGGCGCTTCATTAAACCAGCGATACCACACATGACTATGCGTATTTTTGCCAGATTTAAAATCGCGCATGAGTTTGCCGCAATAAACATGATAACCAATTAAACCAGCAACTAACAGCAATTTGGCATGCATCCATCCGCCAGTTACACCATAACCCAACCATAGCCATAAACCAAATACCAAAGCCAAAACAGCTAGTGGCAACATAAAGCGATACAGTTTGTGCTCCATTAAGCTTAGGCGCTCTTGTGTGGCTGCATCGCTCACCATAGCGTGATTCACAAACAAACGCGGCAAATAAAATAAGCCAGCAAACCAGCTGGTGACAAAAATGATGTGTAACGCTTTAATCCATAACATTATTTAGCAAGCTCGGTATTCAATAATTGACGTAATTGAGCAAAATCTAATTCGCCAATGGTGCGCTGTAAGCGATTGCCTTTTTTATCAAAAACAAAAGCGGTTGGCGTTAAGTTTACGCCACCAAACGCTTGGATTACTTCTGAAAATCCATCATGCATCACAGGGAAGGGTAATCCTTTTTGCTTGGTGTAGTTAAGCACTTGTGCTGGTGGGTCGTAAGGCATGGCAACTGAAATGATTTCAAAGCCTTTTGATTTGTAGCTGTTGTAAGTATTGATTAAATCAGGCATTTCTTTAATGCATCCTGGGCAATCTGTTGCCCAAAAGTTGATTAAAACTACTTTACCTTTTAAATCAGCCATGCTGATTTTTTTGCCTTCAATAGTGGTGAAGGTAATATCGGGCACTTGTGATTTATTGCTTAGGCTTATTCCTAAAAATACTAGCAAAGCCAAAATCGCGATTGGGATGAGTAATTTCTTAACTGTTAACATAACTATATTTTACCGCTTTTTAGTGAAATCCTAGAATGATATGCTTAATAAAATACTGAACAAAATTAAGTGCAATAACCATAGAACGCATGCAGTTATTTGCTGGTCTACAGCATGTTATAATCTTCCATTGAATTTAGTTTAAATTTTAAAGCTTAAATGAACGCACCCATACCTGCCAAAATTTTACAAACCGAACCAGCGCCAGCTACTACACGTTTGCGTGAAATCCCTTATAACTACACCTCATTCTCAGACCGCGAAATTGTCATTCGGTTTTTGGGGGAAGAGATTTGGTTAGTTTTAAATGAATTACGCGGTGAACGTAAAACTGGCCGTAGTGCACGCATGTTATTTGAAGTGTTGGGTGATTTGTGGGTAGTGAGCCGCAACCCATATCTGCAAGATGACTTATTGGATAATCCAAAGCGTCGCAAAGCGTTGATTGATGCACTTTATCACCGTATTGCTGCCATTAATGAGCGCAGCGCAGGCAATGATAAAGTGGTTAAGCTAGTGGTTGCGGCCAAAAAAGCCGTAGAAAAATTTGCCGAAGATTTTCGCCAAACTTATGATTTGCGCAAGAAAGCATTGAGCAAATATAGCAAAATCACGCGTAAAGATAATATCCAATTTGATGGATTGGCGCGCGTTTCTCATGTCACCGATGCTACCGACTGGCGCGTGGAATATCCGTTTGTGGTACTCAATCCAGATACGGAAATCGAAATCGCCGCTTTGGTTAAAGCCAGTATTGAGTTGGGCTTAACGGTGATTCCTAGAGGTGGCGGAACGGGTTATACAGGTGGCGCGATTCCACTAACGCCATTATCTGTGGTGATTAATACCGAAAAACTAGACCGTCACACGGGTGTGCAGATGCGCACATTGCCAGGCGTATCACGCCAAGTTGCCACTATTGAATGTGGCGCAGGCGTTGTTACACGCCGCGCGATGGAAGCAGCGACTGAGGCAGGTTTAGAGTTTGCCTGCGACCCTACCAGTGCGGACGCAAGTTGTATTGGCGGCAACGTCGCCATGAATGCCGGCGGTAAGAAAGCTGTTCTGTGGGGTACTGCGCTGGATAATTTGGCTTCATATCGCATGGTCACGCCAGACGCGACGTGGATTGAAGTGGAGCGCCTAGATCATAACTTGGGTAAGATTCACGATATTGCCATGGCGCGATTCAAAATCAGCCGTTTTGATATTGATATGAAAACGCAGCTGGGTGAGCCAGAAATTATTAGTATTCCTGGCCCTAGCTTTAGAAAAGTGGGATTAGGCAAGGATGTAACGGACAAGTTTTTAAGCGGGTTGCCAGGTATTCAAAAAGAGGGTTGCGATGGCTTGATTACCAGCGCTACGTTTATTCTGCACCGCATGCCTAAATATGTGCGAACCATCGCCTTGGAGTTTTTTGGTAATGTATCACACGCCGTGCCAGCGATTGTTGAAATTAAAGACTATCTGGATGCGACTGCCAAAGGATTAAATAATGGTCAAGGCCCAGCCGTCATTATGGCGGGCTTAGAGCATATGGATGAGCGTTATATCAAAGCGGTTGGCTATGCCACCAAAGCGGCCAGACAGCAGCGCCCAAAAATGGTATTGATTGCTGATATTGCTTCTGATGATGAAAATGCAGTGGGTGAAGTGGCGTCTGCCATGGTACGCATGTGTAATGCCAAAAACGGTGAAGGTTTTATTGCGGTTTCAGGCGAAGCGCGCAAAAAATTCTGGTTAGACCGCGCACGCACAGCCGCCATCGCCAAGCATACTAATGCTTTTAAAATCAATGAAGACGTCGTAATTCCATTGCCTAAATTGGGTGATTATTCTGACGGTATTGAGCGTATCAATATTGAGCTTTCAATTGATAATAAGCTCAAATTGGTGGATGCCTTAGAAGCATTTATGCAGACCGAACTGCCGCTGCAAGCCGATGAAGATGGCAATGCCGATGCGGAAATGGTGCATTCTAAGCAATTAATCGCCTTACAATTGCTACGTGATTTACGCGCAAAATGGCGCTTGATATTAAACACGCTGGATGAACCAGTGAGCGTATTAGGTGAGCTGGGCAAACCATATAGCCAATACGAAAATGTGTTCCGTGCAGTGCAATCTTACGATTTGCGCATCTCTTGGAAGCGTGAACTGAAACGCCCAATGGCGGAGATTTTTGCTGGCCGCGAATACCAAAAAATCTTGACCCGCTTTGATGAAATTCACAAGTCTGTGCTGAAAAGCCGCGTGTTTATTGCCCTGCATATGCATGCGGGTGACGGCAACGTGCACACTAATATTCCTGTTAATTCCGACGATTACGGCATGATGAAACAAGCCCACGATGCGGTGGACCGTGTGATGGCGCTAGCTAAAGGCTTAAATGGTGTAATTTCTGGTGAGCATGGTATTGGTATTACCAAAATGGAATACCTAGACAAAGCCACCATTGATAATTTTACGGCGTACAAAAATAAAGTAGACCCAAACGGACACTTTAACAAAGGTAAGTTATTGGCGGGTTCTGGCCTTGAAAATGCCTATACCCCTAGTTTCGGACTATTGGAACAAGAGTCTATCATCATGGAACAATCAGCCATTGGCGAGATTGCCGATGATATAAGTGATTGTTTACGCTGCGGAAAATGCAAACCTGTTTGCACCACGCATGTACCGCGCGCTAATTTGTTATACAGCCCACGTAACAAGATTTTAGGCACGTCACTATTAATTGAAGCGTTTCTCTATGAAGAACAAACGCGGCGTGGTATTTCACTCAAACATTTTGATGAGTTTAATGATGTGGCCGACCATTGCACGGTTTGCCATAAATGCTTAAATCCATGCCCAGTGGATATTGATTTTGGTGATGTTTCTATCAAGATGCGTAATTTTTTACGTGAGCAAGGTAAAAAGCAATTTAACCCAGGTACCTCTTTAGGCATGTTGTTTTTGAATGCCAAAGACCCAGCTACCGTTAAATTTTTACGCACCACGGTGATTGGCTGGGGCTATAAGGCACAAAATATCGCACATATGTTGGCGAAAAAATTTGGTCTGCTTAAAGATAAAGTGCGTCCGCCTGCCACAGTTGGTAAGCCAGAAATCAAGGCGCAGGTGATTCACTTTATTAATCGACCCATGCCGAGAAAAATGCAATCTAAAACCTCACGTGCCATGCTGGGTGTAGAAGATAACAGCATGATTCCAGTGATTCGCAATCCGCAAAAAGTCACAGAAGACAGTGAAGCCGTTTTTTACTTCCCAGGCTGCGGTTCAGAGCGTTTGTTTTCAAATGTAGGTCTTGCAACGCAAGCCATGTTATATGAAGTAGGCGCTATCACCGTATTGCCTCCTGGATACTTGTGTTGTGGCTATCCGCAGACATCAGCGGGTAATCACGACAAAGGTCAAGAAATCACGGCGGATAATCGCGTGCTATTCCATCGCGTCGCTAACACCTTGAATTACTTGGATATTAAAACAGTTATCGTGTCTTGCGGTACTTGTATGGATCAGCTGCAAAAATACGAATTTGAGAAGATATTCCCAGGTTGCAGGCTATTGGATATTCATGAATATCTAATGGAAAAAGACATGCGTTTGCAAGCGGTGACGGGTACGCGTTATATGTACCACGACCCTTGCCACAGCCCAATGAAAACCTACAAGCCGATGGAAGTGACCAATAAGCTGATGGGACAAGATGTGCAATTGAACGACCGTTGCTGTGGCGAAAGTGGTACCTTCGCTGCTGCCCGTCCTGATATTGCCACGCAAGTTAAATTCCGTAAGCAAGAAGAGTTAGAAAAAGGCATGAATAAAATGGGCTTAACGGTTGGCAAGCCTGAAGAAAGTGTCAAAATTCTGACCAGCTGCCCAAGCTGTTTGCAAGGCTTGGCGCGCTACGGCGATGATACGGGAATTGAAGCGGATTATATTGTGGTGGAAATGGCGAAACATATTCTGGGTGAAAACTGGATGGAAGAATATGTAGAGCGGGTGAATAACGGTGGGATTGAGAAAGTCTTATTGTAAGTTTGGTAATTAGGGTGTGCAATTTAATCTAATTTGCACACCATTTTTCATATTGTTACTGCTCGCTTAATGCACATCTACTCATTCAATGGCAAATCAAGTCATTACATATGCGGCACCTGATTTTTAACCAGACTTAGCTGATTCAATCACTTAAATCTCAAACACTTAAATTTTAAGTGATGATTTAATCGCATGATTTTTCTAGTAAAATCAACGCATGAAAAACTTTTACGCAACAATCATTCTGTTGCTATTTTTTTGCCAATTACAAGCATTAAGTGCCACTACCCTTGTTGGCTGGGCTGAGATGCGCACAACAACGCATAGCGATGGCCCGACGGCATTTCAGTTTAATGATCAATCACGTGTCATAAAAGGTAAGCAGGCCGTCCAAGGCTTTTCTGCAGTACTAAAAGCAGAAAAAACCGACCATTTTTATTTTTTAACGGACAATGGTTTTGGCAAGATAGATAATTCTGCCGATGCGCTTCTTCGATTATATGAGGTAGAAATCAATTTTAATGTAGCAGGTCAAAAAAACAATCACGTTAAACCCATTAAATTTATTAATTTGCATGATTCTGATAAAAAGCTCACTTTTAAGCTTCAAGCCGATTACGACTACTATTACAACCTAAATACAAATCCACCTGTTGATTCTGCAATTAAGCAACAAAGGCTACTAACTGGCGGCGATGTCGACCCTGAGTCGGTAAGACTGGACAAAAATGGCCATTTTTGGTTTGGTGATGAGTTTGGCCCTTTTTTAATTAAAACAGACCAAACTGGTAAGGTTTTGCGTCAAGAAATCTCAGTGCCTAGTGTTTTTGCCCCAGAAAACCCATATTTAATTGATACAAAACCAAACTTAGGCTCTTCGGCTGGGTTTGAGGGCATGGCGATTAGTCCATCTGGCGATAGGTTATATCCAATGTTAGAAGGCACAGTAGAGGGAGATGCTGAAAAAAATCTAAGAATTTATCAATTTGATATAGCGACAGAGCAATTTGATGAAATCTTCGTTTATTACCACTTAGAGGACAAAGGGACAAATATTGGTGATTTTGTTGCTGTTAATGAACATGAGTTTTTAGTCATTGAGCGTAATGGGGCGAGCCAACACGGTGGCGAACCTTACAAAAAAATATTTTTGATTGATACAGCTAACCTGAAGCATGGTGAGTTTGTTAAAAAGACAGAACTCGTTGATTTAATGAATATTAACGACCCTGACGATTTGAATTCAGATGGCAATAAACATTTTACGTTTCCATTTGTAACGATAGAAAATTTACTCATCTTAGATCAATCCACTTTGTTAGTGGTGAATGACAATAATTTTAGCGAACGTACTAATTTTATTAAAATTAAGCTTGATAGCACACTGCAAATAGCAGATTTCATTAATCCTAAAGTAAATACTGGGGATTGGGTCGACAATACTAGTATTTTTGGGGAAATTGATTTAAACGACCATAGCTTTTTTGGATGGACAACGGTACTGATGTATTTGTTAGCAACTTTAAGAACCGGTTATACAGCTAAACTCACCATCGAAAACAAAGAAAGCTTTTATTTCTGGTTAAGTTTAACCGTTTTATTAGTCGTTCTTGGTTTGAATAAGCAGCTGGATTTGCAATCAAATTTAACTGAGTGGTTGCGTGCATCTTCAAAAGCGCATGGATGGTACGAACAGCGCAGAGGCTATCAGTTGTTGTTTATAACGATTATGGGTTTGGCGATTCCAATTTTGTTGATTTCTTTGCGCATGTTTTTATATCACTCATGGCAGCGCTACAAACTTGTTTGGGTGGGCATTGTGTTTTTGCTCATATTTGTGGTGGTGCGCGCAGCTTCTTTTCACCATGTGGACATTATTTTTTATCAAACAATTGGTAGTCTTCGCTATTATCAGGCATTAGAAATGTTGGCGATTAGCCTGATAATAGCGGGTACTTTTTTTGAAAATAAACAAATCAGAGCAGTTGATGAGTCAACAATTAAGACTAAATCTATCGTGCACATTGATGCAGAAGGTGATTTTGTTTTTTGCCCGAGTTGCGGCAAAAAACCGCTGGCAGAAACCAAGCATGGTAGAGTATTTAAGTGCAAGTCTTGCAAGCATATGTACGAAACTCGTCTTTTAGACGCCACTGCGACTTTGCCTGAATAGGCATTATAAGTGACTAATATATTGTGAATTTATACCCGTTAACAAAACCGTTTTTATTTCAACTAGATGCCGAAAAGGCCCACGACATCACCCTTAAAAGCTTGAAATGGGCTGAAAAAACAGGCATTTTAAATTGCTATAAAAAGTCGCCAGTTTGCCAGCCAAGGCAAGTAATGGGTATTGCTTTCCCCAATGCAGTTGGTTTGGCTGCTGGTTTAGACAAAAATGGCGCAGTGATTGATGGAATGGCGGCGCTGGGTTTCGGCTTTATTGAAGTGGGTACTGTCACGCCGCGCGCGCAGCCTGGTAACGCCAAGCCGCGTTTGTTTCGCGTAACAGAAGCGCAGGGTGTGATTAACCGCTTTGGCTTTAATAATTTAGGCGTAGATAATCTCATTGAGAATGTAAAAGCGGCACAATATAAGGGTGTGTTGGGCATTAATATTGGCAAAAATTTTGATACGCCAATTGAGCTTGCTGGTGATGATTATTTAATCTGCATGCGCAAAGTGTACGCCCATGCCAGTTACATCACTGTGAATATTTCATCGCCCAATACTAAAAATTTGCGTGCGCTACAAGAGAAAGAAGCGTTATCTAGCTTGCTTGCTAGTTTAAAATTGGAACAACAAAAACTGGCGCAGCAGCATAGTAAATATGTGCCAATCACCTTAAAAATTGCGCCTGATTTAACGCAAGAGCAGGTAATTGAAATTGCGGATTTACTGATGCAGCACGAAATTGATGGTGTGATTGCAACCAATACTACTTTGGCGCGCGATACAGTCAACGGCATGCAAAATGCATCTGAAACGGGTGGTTTATCGGGTGCGCCAGTACGTCATGCATCCACAATAGTCATTCAGCAACTTTCAAAACAATTACAAGGTGCACTGCCAATTATTGGCGTGGGCGGCATATTAAGTGGCGCAGATGCGGTTGAAAAAATTGCCGCAGGCGCGAGTTTGGTACAAGTGTATAGTGGGCTCATTTATAAAGGGCCAAAGCTTGTGCATGATATTTGTGAAGTATTAGGCTAAAAATCAAATACTTAACACTATTTTCGACCTAAAAATAGTGTTAAGTTAATTCAATTTCTATGCTTCCAATTTTGTATTCTTACCGTCGTTGCCCTTATGCCATGCGTGCTAGGTTGGCGATTTATGTAGCCGATATTGCAGTTGAAATACGTGAAATATCCTTACGCGATAAACCAGTGCATATGTTGCAAGCATCGCCAAAAGGCACTGTGCCAGTGTTGGTGCTACCAAATGCTGTGGTGATTGAGCAGAGCTTAGACATCATGATATGGGCTTTAAAGCAGAACGACCCGCATGGTTGGTTCAATGGGGATTTGAATAAAGCACATGCCTTAATTGCTGAAAATGACACGAATTTTAAGCGCGCGCTAGATTGCTATAAATACCCTGAACGCTACCCGCAATTAAGCCAAATCGACTATCGCCAGCAAGGTGAGGTTTTTTTGCAGCAGTTAGAAAATTTACTCAATCAGCATATTTATTTACTTAAAGACACTGCCAGTTTGGCAGACATGGCGATTTTTCCTTTTGTGCGTCAATTTGCGGCTGTGGATTCAGCTTGGTTTGAATCATCAAACTATCCCCAATTGCAAAAATGGTTGAGCACTTTCATTCACTCGGATTTGTTTGAGCGTGTGATGAAAAAACAGCCAACTTACTTTGCGTAAATTGGCTGTTCAGTAGCGATTAACTTTACTCAGCAGTTGCTAATTCAGCAGATTGTTTATCTTGAATAAACACCAATTTAACTTGGTCTTTATCATCGATATCCACATGCACCGCGCCACCATTAGCCAATTTGCCAAATAGTAGCTCATCAGCCAAGGCTTTGCGAATCGTATCTTGAATCAAACGCGCCATTGGTCGCGCACCCATTTGCGGATCAAATCCTTTTTTGCCAAGATAGGTTTTGAGCGCATCGCTAAAGGTTACATCTACTTTTTTCTCATGTAATTGGTCTTCTAATTGCATCAAGAATTTATCCACCACGCGGATAATAATATCTTGAGTCAAGCTACCGAATGACACCATTGCATCTAAACGATTGCGGAATTCTGGGCTAAATAAACGCTTAATATCCGCCGCTTCGTCGCCTGCTTCCTTGCTATTAGTAAAGCCAATGCTAGATTTAGATAAATTCTCAGCACCTGCATTGGTGGTCATGATAATCGTGACATTCCTAAAGTCTGCTTTACGTCCATTATTGTCAGTCAGCGTGCCATGATCCATCACTTGCAACAGAATATTGAAAATATCCGGATGCGCTTTTTCAATCTCATCCAATAACAATACGCTGTAAGGCTGTTTAGTAATCGCTTCTGTCATCAAGCCGCCTTGCTCAAAACCCACATAACCAGGAGGGGCGCCAATCAAACGCGAAACCGCATGGCGTTCCATGTATTCACTCATATCAAAGCGAATCAGTTCAACGCCCATGATGTAAGCCAATTGCTTGGCAACTTCGGTTTTACCGACGCCAGTAGGCCCGCTAAATAAGAAACTACCAATCGGTTTGTTATTAGCACCCAAGCCGCTACGCGCCATTTTAACGGCTGAGGTTAATGCTTCAATGGCTTTATCTTGACCAAATACCACCGCTTTCAAATCGCGCTCTAATGTTTTAAGTGCGTTGCGGTCGTCAGAAGATATATTTTTGGGCGGAATGCGCGCAATTTTGGCCACAATATCTTCAATCTCTTTATTGCCGATGACTTTTTTCTGTTTGTTTTTAGGCAATATGCGTTGCGCGGCACCAGCCTCATCAATCACATCAATCGCTTTATCAGGTAAATGGCGGTCATTAATGTATTTAGCCGCAAGCTCAGCCGCCGTAGTTAATGCGCTAGCGCTGTATTTCACATGATGGTGTTCTTCAAAACGGGTTTTCAGGCCTTTTAAAATCTCAATTGTTTCTGAAATGCTAGGCTCAACCACATCCACTTTTTGGAAACGGCGACTTAACGCGTGATCTTTTTCGAAAATACCGCGATATTCTTGATAAGTGGTTGCGCCAATGCATTTAAGCGTGCCGTTTGAAAGGGCAGGTTTCAATAAATTAGAAGCGTCCAAAGTACCGCCGCTGGCTGCGCCTGCACCAATTAAGGTGTGAATTTCATCAATAAATAAAATCGCATCGGGTTTTTCGGCCAGCTGTTTCATCACCGCTTTTAAGCGCTGCTCAAAATCTCCACGGTATTTGGTGCCCGCTAAAAGCGCGCCCATATCCAGTGAGTAAACAGTTGCGTTAGCCAATACTTCTGGGATTTCTTTTTCAACAATGCGGCGTGCTAAACCCTCAGCAATCGCCGTTTTACCAACACCTGCCTCGCCCACCAATAGTGGGTTGTTTTTGCGTCGGCGGCATAATGTTTGAATCACGCGTTCAATTTCTGGGCCGCGACCAATCAGCGGGTCAATCTTACCTGCTAATACTTGGGCGTTTAAATTAAGCGTGAAGTTTTCTAGTGCGCCATTAGGTGCGGCTTCCGCTTCTGATTCGGCTTCAGCGCCTTCAGGTTTTGCATCGCCTTCTGGTATTTTTGCCACGCCATGTGAAATAAAGTTAACCACATCTAGGCGGGTAATTCCTTGCTGATGCAAAAAGAACACAGCGTGAGAATCTTTTTCACCAAAAATCGCCACTAGCACGTTGGCGCCAGTGACTTCTTTTTTGCCACTTGATTGCACATGCAACATGGCACGTTGAATGACGCGTTGAAAGCCCAGCGTTGGTTGTGTATCAACCTCTTCAGTACCGTTGACTGTAGGCGTATGTTCTTCAATATAATGGTTAAGTTCGGTCCGCAGCACATCGAATTTTGCACCGCATGCGCGCAACACTTCCGCCGCAGTTGGGTTGTCAATCATCGCCAGTAGCAAGTGTTCAACCGTAATCAGCTCATGACGCTTTTGTCGCGCATCCATAAATGCCATATGTAGGCTTACTTCAAGTTCTTGCGCTATCATTTATTTAC
>LNFM01008496.1_pt1 | contig 15482 bp, 7 predicted proteins | sample 596031 | NCBI WGS metagenome assembly LNFM01 (sample SAMN04254537, study PRJNA301005) | activated carbon metagenome | isolation source: dual media filters at the Ann Arbor, Michigan drinking water treatment plant | place: USA: Ann Arbor | reverse complement strand
CTGCGGCTTGGCCATGCGAGCACTATACGGCTTTTGCCAATCGACGGCTATGCTGAGAGTAGCCGTGGCGATTCAGATCCCCAGTTCGGAGTTGATGGAAACGTTCGTGCGAGCGTCGGGGCCGGGCGGGCAGAACGTGAACAAGGTGTCGACGGCGGTGGAGCTGCGGTTCGACGTGGGCCGTTCGACCGTGTTGCCGGAGGCGGTGCGGCAGCGGCTGCGGACGTTGGCGGGCAAGCGGCTGACCCAAGACGACGTGTTGGTGATTACCGCGAGCGAACACCGGACGCAGGAGGGGAACCGCGCGGCGGCGCGGGCGCGCCTCGATGAGTTGGTGGCGCAGGCGGAGATTGTGCCCAAGCGCCGGCGGGCGAGCAAGCCGACGCTGGGATCGAAGCTGCGGCGGCTTACCGAGAAGGCCGAGCGAGGGCAGACGAAGAAAGGGCGGGGGCGGCCGCGGGACGAGTAGGCATTACTGCGGCTGCGGAATGGCGGCGCCGTCGGCCCGAGGGTCGGAGGCGGCGGAGTTGACCTTGGTTTTTGCGTTGTGCATGACGGCGTTGCCGCGGCCCATGCGGGCGGTATAGGGCTGGGCGATGACGATCTGATGGCCCTTGGCGGACAGCTGCTGGAGGGTATCGAGACCGACGCGGGATTCAATGGTGACGTCGCAGCCGGTGGCGCGGGACTTGGTGAAGCGTGGGGCTTCGAGCGCTTCCTGCAAGTTCATGCCGTGGTCGGCGAGATAGGAGACGAACTGGGCGTGCGCGAGCGGTTGGTTGGCGCCGCTCATGATGCCGAAGCCGATGTGGAGATCGTCCTTCTGCAGCAGGCCGGGGATGATGGTGTGGAACGGGCGCTTGCCGGGGAGCAGGGCGTTGGGCGCGGCCTTATCGAAGCTGAAGCTGGCGCCGCGATTGTGCAGATGGAAGCCCATGCCATCCACCATCACCCCGGAGGCCCAGCCGCCGGAGACGCTCTGGATCCAGGAGGCGATGTTGCCCTCCTGATCGACGACGGAGAAGTACGTGGTGTCGCTCGAAGTGGGCGGCTGACCGGGGGCGACGGCGCAGTTGGCCGTGTCCGCGTTGATGAGCTTGGCGCGCTGGGCGGCGTAGGGCTTGGCGATCATGCCCTGGGTGGGAACCTTGACGACGCGGGGATCGGCGACGTACTTGAGGTCGGCGTAGGCGAGCTTCATGGATTCGATCTTGCGATGGAACTCGGTGGCGGAGTAGGGGCCGGCGGCATCGAAGTTTTCCAGGATATTGAGCATGGAGAGCGCGGCGAGGCCTTGGCCGTTGGGGGGCAGTTCATGGACGCGCCAGCCGCGGTAGGTGGTGGAGATGGGGGTAACCCATTCGGGCTCGAAGGCGGCGAGGTCGGCGGGTTCGAGCAGGCCGCCGAGCTGCTTCGACTTCTTGACGATGGCGGCGGCGATTTCGCCGGTGTAGAAGGCATCGGCGCCTTGCTCGGCGATGAGCTTCATGGCGCGGCCGAGGCCGGGGTTCTTCCAAAGTTCGCCGACGGCGGGAACTTTGCTGTTGGGATAGAAGACGCGGATGCCTTCGGGATCTTTGCGGACGAGGGAGGAATCCCAACCGCGGCCGACCATCTCCTGGATCGGGAAGCCCTCGTTCGCGAGGCGAATGGAGGTGGCGAAAAGCGATTTCCAGGGGAGTTTGCCGTATTTCTTGTGCATGGCCTGCCAGCCGCGGACGCAGCCAGGCACCGTGACAGAGTGAATGCCCGTAGAGTCCATCTTCTTGAGGCCCTTGGCTTGAAGGGCTTCGATGGTCATGGCTTGCGGGGCGGCGCCAGAGGCATTAAGGCCGGTGACCTGGCCGGTTTTCGCGTCGCGGTACATCACGAAGAGGTCGCCGCCGATGCCGCACATCATGGGTTCGACGAGACCGAGCACGGCGTTCGCGGCGATGGCCGCGTCGACAGCGTTGCCTCCTTGAGCGAGGATCTGGGCGCCGGCTTGAGAGGCCAGCACCTGACTGGTGGCGACGATGCCGCCGGTGGCGATGACCATCGAACGGCCGTAGGCGCGGTCGTTCTTCTGTGCGGAAGTGAGGGCGGCGAAGGCGAGGAGGCAGGCGGTGAATCGGATCATGAGGGGGCTCCGGGAAAGGGGATGACGCGGGGCGACGGGGTCCGCTGCTGAAAATTGGGCTTATGGTACCAGATGGCTGCGTCACGCCGTGTTCGTGCGTTCTTGGGGGAACAGCCGGGGACGACGCTCGTCGGTGGTGCGGCAGGACTGGCTTCACACTTCAGTCAGCAAGATCCTAGCGGCGCAAGGGTCGAGGACTCTCGTGCTTCGCGGGGTATGATACGCTCGGCGGTCATCGGACCGCTACCTCCACTGGACGACCTCGCCATCTCCGCACTCCGGCGGAAAGTAGCTTGGCGTATATTGCCGCTGGTAATTCTGCTTTATCTGGTCGCTTATCTCGACCGGGCGAACGTGGGATTTGCCAAGCTCCGTATGGCGCAGGATCTCGGGTTTTCCGAGGAGGTCTTTGGCTTCGGTATCGGGATCTTCTTCATCGGCTACTTGATCCTGGAGATACCGGGGGCGCTGCTGGTGGAGCGCTGGAGCGCGCGGAAGTGGTTTGCGCGGATCCTGATCACCTGGGGGATTCTTTCGGCGGCCACGGCCTTGGTGGAGACGCCGACGCAGTTCTACTGGACTCGATTTCTGCTGGGCGTGGCCGAGGCCGGGTTCTTCCCTGGGATCATCGTTTACTTCACCCACTGGTTTCCGATGCAGGAGCGGGCTCGCGCGATGTCCGGTTTCATCGTGGGCATCCCGTTGAGCCTGGCGCTGGGGGCGCCGCTATCAGGGGCGCTGTTGCATGTGGACTGGATGGGGTGGCACGGATGGCAGTGGCTGTTTGTCGTAGAAGGGCTGCCGGCCGTCGTGCTGGGTGTAGTGACGCTGTTCTATCTGACTGACCGGCCGCGCGATGCGAAGTGGTTAACGGCCGTGGAACGGGAGCATCTTGAGGGTGTGCTGGCGGCGGAGGCGGCGGCCAAGGAGTCGGCACAGCGGTATACGGTGGGGCAGGCGCTGCGGACACGGAATGTGTGGCTGCTGGCGATGGGCATTTTCGCTGCAAATATGGGAGGTTATGCCTTGTCGTTCTGGCTGCCAACGACGGTAAAGAACCTCTCCGGTGGCTCCGATACGGCGACGCTGCTCTACAGCGGGCTGTTCTACGCTTGCGGCTTGATTGGCGTTCTGTATGCCGGATTCGCCGCGGACCGGACGGGCAACCGGAAGGGGATCTGTATTGCGGGCTTATGCACTACGGGGAGCTTTCTCGCACTGAGTGCGATTCCGGGACAATCGTTTCCGTGGGTGATGGCGTGGTTGCTGCTGACGGGCGTGACCGCCTACTCCTGGCCGGCACCGTTCTGGGCGCTGCCGACGAGTGCGTTGACGGCTTCAGCGGCGGCGGCGAGCATCGGGTTCATCAACATCTTTGCCAACCTCGCCGGCTATTTCGGCAATCATCTCATCGGGTGGATTAAGGTTCACGGTGCGACAGACAGCACGTGTCTATTCGTTCTGGCAGGGTGGTACCTGGCCGGTGCGTTCATAGTGAGTTTGGTACGAGTAAAGCCGGCCTCGCCGGTACTATCTAATGATTGAGATTTTCATGACTCTTCCTCTGTTTGATCTGACGAACAAGGTGGCCGTAGTCAGCGGCGCGGCCCAAGGCATGGGGCGCGCGATGGCGCTGGCTCTGGCCGAAGCCGGCGCTGAACTGCTGTTGGTAGACCTGAACGAAGCGGGCGTAAACCGCACGGCGGCCGAGATTCAGGCGACGGGCCGCCGAGCGACTGCGGCGGTGCGCGACGTGGCCGACCCGGCGCAGATCCGGGACCTATTCAGGCTGCTGGATGCCGAGTTCGGCCGGATTGATTTTCTCGGCAATGTAGCGGGTGAGGGCATCCATGGCGCTCCGGAGGAGATCTCGCTTGAGGACGTGGAGCAGGTTTGGCGAAACCTGGTGCTGGGGCGCTTCTGCGCCTGCCAGGAGGCCGGCCGCCGGATGCTGGCGGCGGGGCGAGGCAGTATCGTGAACATGGGATCGCTGGCCAGCATCACGGCGCTTGGCCGCGGGCATATCGCCTACAGCATGGCGATGGGCGCCGTGGCCCAGATGACCCGGGAACTCAGCACGGAGTGGGCGTCTGGTGGAGTCCGCGTGAATGCGATTCTTCCGGCGCAGGTATTGAACCCGGGGCTCGAAAAGCGGATTGCCGAAAACCCCAGGCTGCAGGATCAGTTCCTGAGCGGAATCCCGGCGGGGCGTCTCGGACGCCCGGACGATATCCGGGGGCTGGCGGTGCTGCTCGCTTCCGATGCCTCCGAGTGGATTACCGGCGCGCTGATTCCGATGGACGGCGGGAACCTGGCGATGAACGGCGGCGGTTCCGTCCGACCCCCGGCGAACGGAGGCAAGGCATGAATCCCGATTCGCGATTCCTCTACCGCACGATGCAATTGATCCGCGTGGCGGAGGAACAACTGGCGCGGTGTCACGCGCGCGGCTTGGTGCATGGGGCTTGCCACACGTACGTGGGCCAGGAGGCGATCGCTACCGGCGTCTGCGCACATCTGCGGACCACGGATGCGATCTTCAGCACGCACCGCGGACATGGCCACGCCCTGGCGAAGGGTCTGCCGGTGGCGGAGCTGATTGCGGAGTTGTTCGGCCGCGCGAGCGGATGTTCGCGGGGGCGCGGCGGATCGATGCACTTGTTCTCGCCCGAGATCGGGATGATGGGGACGAGCGGCATCGTGGGTCCCTGCATCCTGCAGGCGGCGGGCGCGGGTTATAGCTTCAAGCTGTTCGGATCGGACGAAGTGGCGGTGGCGTTCTTTGGTGACGGCGCGGCGAACAACGGCGCTTTCCATGAGGGTCTGAATCTGGCGAGCATCTGGAAGTTGCCCGTTCTGTTCGTGTGCGAGAACAATCAGTTTGCGACCGAAGTGCCGTTCGCCTACTCGGCCGGGAATCCCGACGTGGCCTCACGTGGGGCGGCATATGGGATGCCGGGCGTTCTGGTCGACGGGAATGATGTGATGGCTGTCTCCCGCGCAGCCGGCGAGGCGGCGGAACGGGCGCGGGCAGGCGGTGGGCCGACTTTGATTGAGTGCCGGACCTATCGCACGAGACCGCACTCGGAGGGCATGGGCGACTATACCTATCGAACGCGGGAGGACGTAGCAGCCTGGCGGGAGCGTTGCCCGATCAAGCGGTACCGGACGTACCTAATCGAGTCCGGGGAGGCGGCCGAGGAGGAGTTGGCCGCTATCGACGCAGAGTTGCAGGCCGAGGTAGCCGCAGCGACACTGGCCGGCGAATCGGCTCCATGGCCGGAAGCGGACGCTGCCACCGATCACGTCTACGCCCTGGCGCGGAAGGCGCCGCCGGAACCGGGCGTGGCGGCGGGGAATGGCCGCGAGATCTCGTACGCCGCAGCAACGCTGGAGGCGCTGGATTACGAGATGGCGGCCAATCCAGGGATCTTCGTCTTCGGCGAGGGGATTGGCAAACGCGGCGGCAACTTCGGCTCGACGACCGGCCTGTTCGATAAGTATGGCGCCGCGCGGCTTTGCGACACGCCGATTGCGGAGCGTGGCTTCGTCGGGATGGCCTGCGGCGCGGCCATGACGGGGACGCGCCCCGTCATCGACTTCATGTTCATCGACTTCCTCAATGACGCGTTCGGGGAGATCATCAACCAGATCGCCAAAATGCAGTACATGAGCAGCGGTCGTTTGCGGATGCCGATTCTGCTGCGCGGCTGCATCGGCATTGGTCATGCCGCGGCGACGCACCATTCGGGCAGTTACTACTCGATCTACGGCCACATTCCGGGGCTGCGCGTGGTGATTCCTTCGTCGCCTTACGACGCCAAAGGGCTGTTGACCCATGCTCTGCGGTGCCAGGATCCAGTGCTGTTCCTGGAGCCTCGGGAGCTCATGTCGATGAAGGGTCCGGTACCCTCGGAGCCCTACGAAATTGAGTTCGGGCGAGCCCGGATTCTCCGCGAGGGGAAGGACGCCACCGTGATCGCGATCGCCTTTATGACGGAGCGGGCGATGACCGCGGCGAAGCTGCTGGCGGAGGAGGGAGTCTCGGTGGAGGTCATCGATCCGCGCACGGTATCTCCGTTGGATACGACGACGATTCTGGCTTCGGTGCGAAAGACGGGCCGGCTGCTAATCGTGGACGAGGCGTTCGCGCCATTCGGCATTGGGGCCGAGATTGCAGCTCAGGTTGCGGATACCGGCTTCAACGACCTGGACGCCCCGATCCGGCGGCTGAACGGCGCGTTTGCGCCTACGCCTTACAGTCCGACGCTCGAAGCCGCGGTGCAGCCAGGCGTGGCCGCCATTGCCGCAGCGATTCGCGCGCTGATCAAGGAGTGAACCGATGGCGATAGAGATCACGATTCCACGGCTGGGTTGGTCGATGGAGGAAGGGACGTTTGTGGAGTGGCTGAAGCCCGCCGGGGACATGGTGCAAGCCGGTGAGCCGCTATTCTCACTCGAGAGCGACAAGGTCACTATGGATGTGGAGTCGCTTGATGCGGGGATCTTGCATCTGACTCCGGAGGCCCCGGGCCCGGGGGCGTTGGTGAAGCCGGGGCAATTGATTGGATACCTGCTGGCAGCGGGGGAGGCGGCGCCGGGCGAACGGGCGGTGACGCCGCGGGCGCGGCGCGTAGCGGCGGAGTTGGGCGTGGAGGTGTCCCAGTTGACAGGCAGCGGCCAAGGCGGCCGGGTGCGGGAGCAGGACGTCCGAGCGGCGGCGCACTCCCTGCCGCAGGAACAGACCGCACCGGTGACGGGCGTACGCCGCGTGATCGCCGATCGCATGATGGAGAGCCGCGCGCGGACGGCGCCGGTGACGTTGACCCGGCGGGTGGATGCCAGCCGGCTAACCGCATTACGCAATCGATGGAAGCTGAAGCTGCAACCCGCGCCGCCGCCGTCGTTCAACGACATTCTGGCGAAGCTCGTGGCCATTGGATTGGCTCAACATCCTCTGCTTGGGGGACGCTGGGAGGAGGATCGAATCGTGCTCCCTCCAGCGATCCACATCGGCCTCGCCGTTGATACGGAACAAGGACTGGTGGTGCCCGTCGTGCGAAATGTGGCGACGCTGACGCTCACCGAACTGGCGCACCGCTCGGCGGAACTGGTGACGGCAGCGCGGCAGCGGAAGTTGCGGCCCGAAGATGTGCAAGGCGGCGTATTCACGATTTCGAACCTTGGCAGTTACGGCGTCGAGGCGTTCACCCCGATGATCAATTTCCCCGAAACGGCCGTGCTGGGCGTAGGCGCGATCCGCTGGGAACCGGCCGTGCTTCCGAACGGCCAGATTGTGGCCCGCGAGCAGATGATGCTAAGCCTGACCTTCGACCATCGAGTGGTGGACGGCGCGCCCGCGGCCCGTTTCCTCGCGGCGATTGCCGAGCTGATCGAAGAGCCTCGGGCGGCGGTGCACTGTCCCTGATCAGACTTCGTCGAGCGGAGCCGCGGCATCGCCGAAGCGCGGCAGCCGGACTTCCATCTTGTCCATCATGGAGAGATAGAGCCGGCACATCTGGCGGTCCGGCTTGTCGTTGTAGGTGAGTACGCGGCCGCCTTTGATCCGGCCGCCACCGCCACCCAGCAGCACGACGGGCAGTTGGCGCGCCTCATGATTGCCGGTCAACATGCTGGAGCAATACAGGATCATCGAGTTATCGAGCAGCGTCCGAGGACCTTCCTGAATCGCGTCTAGCTTGCGGGCGATATAGCCAAGCTGTTCGAGGAAGAACTGATTCACCTTCAACCAGTCCGGGGTATCGGAATGGGAGAGCAGGTGGTGGATCATGTAGTCCACGCCGAGATTCGGAAACCGCAGGGAACTGTGGTCGTTGTTGAGTTTGAGCGTGGTGATCCGGGTGGTATCGGTCTGGAAACCGAGGACGAGAATGTCGGCCATAAGCCGCATGTGCTCAGAGATATCCTGCGGGATGCCATCGGCGGGGCGGGCCATATTGGGCTTGTCCAGCGTAGGCCGCCAGCCCTGCAACTCGCCTTTCTTTCCCGCGTTGGCGATGCGTTGTTCCACGTCGCGCACCGAGTCGAGATACTCGTCGAGCTTGCGTTGATCGGAGGTGCTGATGCCGCGGCGAAGGGTGCCCGCGTCAGCAAGCACGGCATCCAGTACGCTCTGGTCGCCCTTGTTCACTTCGTCTTTGAACAGACGATCGAAGGCGAGGGCCGGATAGATTTCGAGAGGCGTGGGCGAGGTAGGCGAGCTCCAAGAGATATGGGAGCTATAGAGCATCGAATAGTTCTTGTGCACCGACGGATTCGATTTCTCGCAGCCGAGAACGAGGCTGGGCACTTTGGTGCTGCTGCCATAACGCTGGGCCAGTAGCTGATCGATGCTGGTGCCGGAGCGGATTTCGCCCCCCGAAGCCAGCGGCGCGCCCGAGAGGAGATTGCCCGTCTGTGAGCTGTGGATATTGCCTTTGAGCGCTTCCGCGTTGAAAAGCCCTTGGACAAACAACATCTTCTCGCGGAAGTCCTGCAGCGGCGCGAGGACTTTGCCCAGCTCCATCTGGCGGCCTTCCCCACGCGCCCACCACTCTTTGCTGTGGAAGCCGTTGCCGGAGAACAGGACGGCCAAGCGCACCGGCGCGTCGCTGGCGACCCGCTTTCCGCGCGGCTCTTCTCCCCACACCGGAAGTGATTCGAGCCACGGCAGAGCCATGGTGACGCCCAACCCCCGCAACATCCGGCGGCGGGAAAATTGTTGCCTATTGCTGTTCCTGCTCATGATCGCGACCTCGAATCTCTCGGAACTGACGGCTCCCGACGATCATATCAACCACCGTGCCGGCGGGATACCCGGTGGCGGCGAGACGGGTTTGGATCTCCGTGAGCAAGGGCTCATCCGAGAGTTGAACCGCTCGTCCCAACGCATAGCCGAGCAGCTTTTTTGAGAACTGGCGAACGAAAGCGCTGCGGCCCTTGGTCAGCAAGTAGGTCCGGAGGCCCGCGAGCCCCTGCAGGTCCGCGCCGTCTTTCACCGTGGCCCGATCGTTGATGGGCCGGCTACCGAGATCCTTCTCCCGGTGGCGGCCGATGGCGTCGTACCGCTCGAGGGTGTAGCCGAAGGGATCGATGCGGGCATGACACCCGGCGCAGCGCGGGTCAGCGGTGTGTTTCTCGGTAAGCTCTCGGACCGTGAGCGTCTCCGAGGCCTCATCGGCGGGCAACTGCGGGACGTCTTTGGGCGGCCGGGGAGAGCGTTCCCCCAGCAGCACTTCGAGAATCCAATTACCGCGAAGAATGGGGCTGGTGCGGGAGGCGCCGGACTGCTTCGCCAGCACGGCCGCCTGGCCCAGGATTCCCCCGCGGGCATGTTGCCGAATCCCATCGACGCGGCGCCACTCGGACCCGGCGACGCCGGGGATGCCGTAGTGTTTTGCGAGCGCTTCGTTGAGGAACGTATGGTTCGCATCGAGCAAGGAGAGGACCCTCCCGTTGTTGGCGAAGAGGTCCGCGAAGAAGCGGATGGGCTCTTCGTACATAGCGCCGCGCAAGTCGCGGAACTCCGGGAAGTGGCGTTCGCTCTTCTCGTCGGTCGATTCGAAATCGTGGATGTGGAGCCAGGCCGCGCCAAACTCGGTGGCCAGGCGGCGAACGCGAGGGTCGCGCAACATGCGACGGGCCTGCGCTTGCAATCCGGCGGGGGTACGCAGCTTGCCGGCGGCCGCCGCGGCGCGGAGTTCCGCATCCGGCATCGAGGACCACAGGAAGTAGCTCAGTCGGCTGGCGAGTTCGTAGTCGCCAACGGGAGCGGCTTGGCGGCCGGGGGCGGCGGTCTCCGTGCGATAGAGGAAGGCGGGGGCGACCAGGACCCGCGCGAGGAGAAGCCGGATGGCTTCTTCGTGGGGCATCTCCTGTTGGCGCATGCGTTGATAGAGGCTGCGCAGGCCGGTCTTCTCGACCGCTCGCAGAGGGCGGCGGTAGGCACGGTCCGCGAATTCGAGAACGGCTTCAAGATGGCTCGGCTCGGCGTCGATCAGCCTTTGGCGGAAGGTCTCCGCTCGGGCCAGGATCGGCTGACGCAGCGGCTCGAACTTCGACGGGTCGGCGTCCTGTGTCGCGAACTGCCAAAGCTGTTCGAAGGCGTCGACGAGAGTGAGTGCGTCGCGACTGACGAAGTGCAGTTCGTCCCAGAGGCGATCGAGTTCGGCCTTCTGTTTCTCATTGAGAACGAGGCGAGCGAGGTGGTCGTCTTCACGATGGAAGAGAGTCAGCGTCACGACTTCATCGACCGGGACGATCTTTGTGTAGCAGAGCGCTGGCGGGAACATCTGGCGAAACTCGTGGAAACGGGATTCAATGCGCTTCCGGGCCGCACTGTTCGGATGGACAACGACCGGCATGGCGTAGGAAACGACCTGATTGTTCGAGGTCCATGTCCCTTTGGCATCACCAACGGTGGTACCCGTAGGCAACAGGCCGGAGCGCGCGGGAGGCCTCTGCGTGAGGACTTCGAGCTGGACACTTCCTTCGGCGCCGCTTGCGGGGTGGAGCGTGCCGGTGGTGACGAACTCGCTGTTGGCCACCAGGTCCGGCGGCAAGCGCAGTTCGAGCACCGAGGGCGCGCGGACGCAGAGACTGGCGGATTCGATGGCGTCACAGTGGGGCTGCGGACCAAACGCAGCGGCGGGTAGGCCCCAAGGGGAAGACTTCGGCAGGGCCGTTCCCGCCAGGGGAGCGGCGAAAAGCGGGGCGGCGAGCGAGTGCAACTGGCGATAAAGTACTGCGTCCGCGCTGGTATCCGTCGCGGAAGGCGCCGGAGCGGCCAGCAGGTTCTGCAGCGCTTCGGCGAGTTGGCGGCGCTGCTGCGGCAGGCTCTCTGTCTGCCACCGAGCGAGCAGTGAGCCGGCCGGAAGCAGCGCTTCGACGCTCGCGTCGGCCACGGGCTCAGTGTAGAAATGCCATACGCCATGCGGGTTGGCGGCCAGTACGCTTGGGGCAACGTCATCCGTGAGCGACCAACGAGCGGAGGGGCCGGTCAGGCGAAGATCGATGTCGGTGAGATCGCACGAGTGGTTGCCTTCGCGCGGGCCAATCAGGATGGAGAGGAGGTCGCCGGGCTGGACGCGGACACCTTCGAACGGGCCGACAGCGACAGTGGACGCGTTGCGGGCTTCTCCGTTGGCTAGCCGCTGCCGTGCGCCACCACGCCGCAATTCCAGGGACCAGGTGACACCGTTGCCGCATTCGGCATGGGCCCGCGTGACGGCGCCTTCAATGCGGAGCGACGCGGCGACGGGGCTGCGCCAGCCGACGGCAACTTGGAGTTTTGGCGAAGGGTGCACGGCCACGCCGCGAGCCTTCATGTTTCCGGGAATGCGGACGTGCTGCGCGGAGGAGTTGGCGAGCAGCATCGGCGTTTGTGCAGAGCCCCACCCCAGTACGAAGTCGAAGGCTCCAAACTTGTCGATTTTCTTAGAGAGAAGATCCAGTTTGAACTCCGGAGAGGAGCGGACGCCGAGGAAGCGGAACCACGCTTGGCGGGCGTCGTCCGTCTCCGCGCCACCAGCGGCTTGGTCCGCCGCCAGCAGCGATTGAGCAGTAACGGCGAGAACTTGAGAACGCCGTCTGGAGAGCTCCTCGACAAAGGCGGGAATATCACGGAGCGGAACAGCCGGGCGGCCCGGCATGACCAACTTCGGCTCCTGCCACACGACGACATCGCCAGCTTGGCCATCGCCGGCATCGTGGGCGGCCAGGTAGAGGTTGACCGCTTCGCCATTGGCGGGGGAGGCAAGTTTCACGCGGAACGGTTGCTTGTCGACGATCGGGTCGACGGGCTCCATCCAGGCTTTCGGGCCGTCGACTTTGCCGATGTGGCCGACGCTGCTGAACTTCCAGAGGGTACCTTGCCAGAGGTCGATGTCCCGAAGCATGGCATCGATCGCCGCAGCGTTGCCGGCCCGCCAACGCGAACGCAAGCGATCAAGCAGGGGCGAGGGCTGATTGCCCTTGAGCAACGTGACGAGGGCGCCGAGGTACTTGGGGCTGAGGCTGGACTGCCGAGCGACGCGCTCGACGGCGCCGGGACCAACGGCGCCACGCAACGCGAGCGAGGCGGTAAGGTACCGGCGCAGGGGTAGGGCACCGCCCTTGTTCTTATCGAGTTCAATGCCCTGCTGCGTGACGGTTTCCGCGCCACCGGCTTCGGTGAACGCGCCATAGAACTTGCGTATATCCGAGAGGATCTCATTGGTCCAATCGCGCCGGGAAGCCGCCGCGGAGAAGCGGATTCCCTTGGGTTGGAGGACGGCATGGCTGGCGATCGCCTTGCCCGCGTCGAGGTACTTGGTGACGAGCGACGGGGACATGGAGAGCGCGTTGCCGGTGTTCATGAAGCCTTCGCCGGCGGCCCCGTCCGCAGGGAACTCCTTCGCTGGATCGAGTGCTGCGACTCCTGTAAGGTCGCGAACGGTGAAGGTGTATTCAGCGTTGTTCAGGCGGCGCAACACGACCGGACCGGGGTCGCCAGCTTGGGCGCGGGCGGCGGTGCGGAGGGCTCCGTCGATCCAACTCAGCAAGCGTGCTTTCTCGCTGGCGCTGGGCTGCGGCATTGCCTTGGGGGGCATCTCGCCGGCTTGCAGTTGCTCGACCACTTTGAGCCAGGTGGGTGGATCGCGAAGGACATCGGGTAGGGAGCCGAAGCGTTCGAGATCGACATCGCCCGTGTGCTGAGCAGTTGAATGACACGACAGGCAGTGCTTCTGTAAGAGTGGCCGGATCTGCTGCGAGAAGCTGTCCGATTGACCGTGAGCAAGCGCCTGAGCGAGCAGGGCGAGGGGAACCAGTTGAAGAGAGCAAGGGCGCCGGATCACGATTCCACTCTATGCCATCGGCAGCGGGGGGCGTGGCTAGTCGCCGGAGGTGACCAATTTCAGAATCTGGGCGCCGTAGCGGGTGGCGGTGCGCGGTCCGAGGCCGGAGACCTGGAGGAGCTCATCCTGCGTCCCGGGCAGGTCATCGGCGATCTCGGCCAGCACCTTGTCGGTCAGGATGCGGAAGGCGGGGACGCCCTCTTTCTTGGCCTGCGCTAGGCGCCACTTCTTCAGCGCTTCCACCACTGGGCTGTCGGCCGCAGCCTTCGCGCGCGCGCGCTTGGCGGCCTTCTTGGTCGGGGCCTTCGGGCGTCTGCCCGTGGGGGATTTCTCGGGCCGATCCTTGATGAGCAGGTCGAGGTCGTCCGGATCGGCCTGGCTGCCCTCCCACGTCAGCAGCGCGCGACGGAAAGCGATCTCCCGGCCTTCGGCCTGGAACGTTTCCTCTTTCAATTCGACCAGGCCAATGCGGGCCATGGCGCTGAGGATCTGCTCAAAACCATCGCGGGAGAGACTGGTGCCGCCGCAGAGCTCGGTATGCAGCTTGCCCGTGGACCGGCCATCGGACTTCTTGAGCGTCGTAATGATCTCGCGGGCGACAACGAGTTCGCGGGCACTCGCTTCGCGGAAGACCTGGGCCTCGCAGGCGTCGGGCGCGCAGAAGTCGCAGATGCCGCAGGGATCAACCGCGCCGGCCTTGTCGCCGAAGTGGGCGACGAGCGCGGACATGCGGCACTGGCTGCCATCGGCGAAACGGAGCATGTTCTGCAGTTGGGCGAGTTTCTGCGTGATCTGCGCCTGATAGGGCTCTTTCCATTCGGGCCGGCCCTTCGTGATGTTCTCGGCGAAATCCACCAACGCGCCACCGTGGATCCAAAGTTTTTCAAGCGCCTTGTCGAAGGCGTCCTGCTCCATGCGGACCTTGGATTGAAGGTCTTCCTTGGCGATGGGTTGCTCGGAGAGCGCGTGGAAGATCTTGTCGAGCACCTTCGCATCCGGGTAGTCGCGCTCGTGGAACCAGTCGTGGGTGTGGCGATCGGCGTAGGAGTGCATCAGCACGGCGCGCGACATTTCGCCATCGCGGCCGGCGCGGCCGATCTCCTGGTAGTAGCCTTCGAGGCTGCTGGGGAGCGCGGTATGGATCACCGTCCGGACGTTAGCCTTGTCGATCCCCATGCCGAAGGCGATGGTCGCGACGATGACGTCCAAGCGGCCATCGAGGAAGCCTGCCTGCACGCGGCCACGGACGTCCGCGCTGAGACCGGCGTGATAGGACGCCGTCGGGCAGACGCTCTTCAAAGTAACCGCCACTTCCTCGGCTTGCTTCCGCGTCGGCGCATAGACGATGGCCGGGCGGCGGGCAGCGTCCTGCAGGAGCTGGCGGGCGAGGTCGGCCCGTTCGTTCGGATTCGCCTCCACTACTTCGATGGCGATGTTGTCGCGGCGGAAGCCTTGGATGAACCGGCCATCGGCGCCGAGGTGGAGTTGGTTGGCGATATCGTTCTGGACGATGGGGGTGGCGGTGGCCGTGAGCGCGATGATAGGCGCAGGACGCAGGGCGGGCAGGTGTTGGCCGAGGGTGCGATAGTCCGGCCGGAAATCGTGGCCCCATTGCGAGATGCAGTGGGCTTCGTCAACGGCGACCAGGGTGGGCTTACGTTTGGCGAGCATCTCCGGGAATCCGGGGACGCGCAGGCGTTCGGGAGCGATGAAGAGGAAGTGCAGCCGGCCGGCGAGATAGTCGACACACGCTTGGCGGGAGGCCGCACGATCGCGGCCCGAGTGGATGCGTTCGACGGCGAAGCCCCGCTGCTGCAGCTTCGCCACTTGGTCCTCCATCAACGCGATGAGCGGGCTGATGACAAGGGTGGTGCCGCCGCGCGCGAGGCCGGGGAGCTGATAGCAGAGTGACTTCCCTGCCCCGGTGGGCATGACGAGGAGGACGTCTTTGCCGTCGACAACGGCGCGGCAAACCGCTTCCTGGCTGGGGCGAAACTCTTTGAACCCGAAGGCTTCGTGCAGCAGGGTGGGCAGGTCCGTGGTGGTGAGCGGAGGGAGATCGGGAAGGGGCTGGGACGCGCTGGCGACTGGGGCGGAGGAAGGAGGCGGCGCTTGGCCCACCTTGCCAATGACTTCGGTGACGTACTCCTCAATGCCTTTGACAAAGGGCGCGAGGTCGGCTTGGCCGCGTTCGATGCGTTTGAGATAGGCCTCCCACTGGCCGGTCATGATGGGGCTCTTCACCTCCGGGTGGACGACTTCGATGAGGTGGATGCCTTTGTCGGTGGCTTCGAGAGTCTTGCCGTTGCGCTGAATGTAGCCGCGCTTGAGCAGCACTTCGATGATGGCGGCGCGGGTGGCTGGGGTGCCGAGACCGGTTTCCTTCATGGCGTCCGATAGCTCTTTCTCGTCGAGCGTTTTGCCGGCGGTCTGCATGGCAGTCAGCAGGGTCGCGTCGTTGAAGCGCTTCGGGGGGCGGGTTTTCTTAAGGATGGAGTCAGCTTTGACGACGTCCTGCGGCTGGTCCG
>LNFM01008495.1_pt1 | contig 15483 bp, 16 predicted proteins | sample 596031 | NCBI WGS metagenome assembly LNFM01 (sample SAMN04254537, study PRJNA301005) | activated carbon metagenome | isolation source: dual media filters at the Ann Arbor, Michigan drinking water treatment plant | place: USA: Ann Arbor | reverse complement strand
TGTCTGACCCGGGTTTCGTCATTCGGGCTTGATGCCGGCTTTCTTCACCAGGGCGACGTACTTGCCGGCTTCATCGCGCATGAAGGCGTCGAACTGGGCGGGGGTCATCGATGACGGTGCATCGAAGCCGAGTTCGGCGAAGCGTTTCTGCACGTCGGGCAGCGTCATCGCCTTCGTCATCTCGGTGTGCATGCGGGTGATCACCGGTGCAGGGGTCTTCGCCGGGGAGACCAGTCCGATCCAGCCGCGGAACTCGTAGCCCTTCAGGCCGGACTCGTTGACTGTCGGCAACTCGGGCAGCATCGCGGAGCGGGTCATCGGCGTCACCGCGAGCGCGCGCAGCTTGCCTTCCTGCACGAAGCGGATCGACGTCGAGATGGTGTCGAACATCACGTCGATATGGCCGCCGACCAGGTCGGCCACCGCCGGTGCACCACCCTTGTAAGGCACGTGCACCATCTGCACGCCGGTGAGCGCGCGGAGCATCTCGGTCGACAGGTGCTGAACGCTACCGACGCCGGCAGACCCGTAGGACAGCTTGTTCGGCGCCGACTTCGCGATGCGGATCAGGTCGGCCATGTTCTTCGCCGGCACGCGCGGGTTGACCACCACGATGTTGGCCTGGAAGGCGGCCAGTGCGATGCCCGAGAAATCGCGCTGCGGATCGAAGCTCATGTTGGCGATCACCGCGCGGTTGGCCGCGAGCGGGCCGCCGCTCGACATCATCATCGTGTAGCCGTCGGGTGCCGCTTTCGCCGCCAGTTCACCGGCGATGTTGCCCGAGGCGCCCGGGCGATTCTCGACCAGTACCTGGGTGCCGACCGCTTCGCCGATCGGCCCGCTCAGGATGCGCGCGGTCAGGTCGACCGAACCACCCGGTGCGAAGCCGACCAGGAAGCGCACCGGTTTGGACGGCCAGGCCTGCGCGTGCGCCTGTCCGGCGGCACCTGCACCGATGAGCAGGCAGGCAACGACTGCGGCGGCGTTGTTCGAATGCATGTCTGGTCTCCCGGCGGCGTGGATGGGCCCCGCCGCTTGCAAGTTCGGTGCCAGCGGTCGAACCGTCGCCGCCCGGAAGGGCCGCAGGATCGGACTATCATCACGATCCAGGCAGCCGTCCCCGGTACCGGAAGCCACAGGCAGGAAGCCATAGATGTCCCAGTTCGACCCCAACCTGTTCAAGCTCGCGATGCGCCGTGCCGCCACTGCGGTCTCCGTTGTCACGACCGACGGGCCAGGCGGCCGCTTCGGCGTCACGGTGAGTTCCTTCTGCACCGCCACCGCCGATCCGCCGCAGATGCTGGCCTGCGTGTTCAAGACCAGCCTGGCCGCCGCCGCGATCCGCACGAACCGGCTGTTCTGCGTCAACGTGCTCGATCGTACGCACCTGCATGTGGCGGACAGCTTCGCCGGCCGCATCGAACGGTGGCGTGACGACCGCTTCGCCTGCGACCAGTGGAAGACCCTGGCCACCGGCGCACCCGTGCTGGAGCAGGGCATGATCGCGCTCGACTGTTCGCTGGTCTCCGAGACCGAACTGTCGACGCACTACGTGTTCATCGGCCATGTCGAGAGCGTCGCGGTGAACGAAGGGGCGCCGCTGCTCTATGCGGACGGTCACTACCGCCGGATGGCGGAACGCGACCAGGTGTCGGCGGAAGACCTGATCCTCTGATCGAGGTCTGCCGCAGCGCCGCAACGACGTCCGGACGGCGTGCCGCTAGTCCGAAAGGGCTATCGGCGCCACGATATTGACTTGTCCGATAAGAGGCGTAAGGGGAGTATCCGAATGCACGCACACAGTTTCCATCCGGTCGAACGGATTGGGTGACGTTGTGCGCGTGGACAAAACACGGACTCATCCCAAAAAGCCCCTGGAGGAACCACCCATGCTCAACTTCATTCGTCAAACCGCCGCAGTCGCCCTTCTCGCCATCGCCGGCACGGCCGGTGCTGCCTCGATCACCCTGATCAACCCGGGACCGGGGAGCAGCTTCGTCTACACCCCGACCGTGACCAACAACTCCGGCGGCACCATCAGCAGCATCAGCATCGACCTTTCGGGCACCACCGCCATCGGCGGCGGCCCGCTCGTTTTCGATGGTGCCTTCGGTTCCATCGGCCCCGCGGGCGGCACGGCCGTCAGTTTCGGCGTGCTCGATTCGACGCTGTTCGGCTTCAACTACACCGGCTTCAATGACGGCCTGACCCATACCTTCTCCTGGGATCCGGACATTGCCGGCCAAGGCGGCTATGGCGCGATCGTCAGCGAATTCGTCGGTGCACTGGTCACTGCCAGCGTCGGCGGCGTCGACTGGAGCGGCACCGTGATCTTCGACCAGCGCAACAACTACGCGATCGCCACGCTGACCGACGGCACCACCGTGGTACCTGTGCCCGGCGCACTGGTGCTGATGCTGTCCGGCCTCGTCGGCTTCGGCGAACTGGCACGGCGCAAGTCTGCCGCCGCCTGATCCCGGCAACTGCAGCAGCGCACGAGGCCGCCTCCGGGCGGCCTTGTTGTTTGTGCATCGGTGAACCGCTAAGCTCCCCGGCCATGACCTTCTCCCTCATCGCACGCTGTGCGCGCACCCGGCAGTTCGGCATCGTCGTGTCGTCCTCCAGCATCGCGGTGCCGGCGCGCTGCGGTCGCTGGGCGCGCGCCGACGTCGGCGTGGTGGCCACGCAGAACATCACCGATCCCGGCCTGGGCGCGCTGGGCCTCGACCTGCTCGCGCAGGGTTTCGGTGCGCAGTCGGTGCTCGACCAGATCAAGGCCGCGACACCGCACGCCGAGTTCCGCCAGCTCGCGGTGCTCGATGCGAACGGCACGACCGCGTACTTCACCGGCGCCCATACGCTGGGCATCAACGCCATGCAGCAGGGCGACGGCTGCCTCGCCAGCGGCAACATGCTGAAGCATGCCGGCGTGCCGAAGGCGATGGTCGACCGTTTCCTCGCCAGGCCCGGCGACGCGCTGGCCGTGCGCCTGCTGGCTGCCTTGCGTGCCGGCGTCGAAGCCGGTGGCGAAGCCGGCCCGGTGAAGTCCGCCGGCCTGCTGGTCGTCGACCGCTTCGCCTGGCCGGTCGCCGACCTCCGGGTCGACTGGCACGACGACCCGGTCGGCGAACTCGAACGCATCTGGTCGGTGTACGCCCCGCAAATGGACGACTACATCGTGCGTGCGGTGGATCCGGGCTCCGCCCCGGGCTACGGCGTACCCGGAGATCCCCGATGAGTGCGAAGGCACGCGATGCACGCGCACGGTTGCAGGCCGCGCCGAAGCCGCCGTCCCAGGCCACGGTGCGCAAGCAGGGCGTGGTCACGCCGATCGCCAGTGCCCGCGTGCTGTTCGTCAACGGCCCGAACGCCAACCTCTACGGCCACGCCGGACAGGCGACCTACGGCAGCGAGACCTTCGAGCAGCTCGGCGAACGCTGCCGGCGCGCGGCGGAAGCCAACGCGATCGCGCTCGACTTCCGCCAGAGCAACAGCGAGGGCGAGGTGGTCGACGCGATCCAGCAGGCGATCGGCACGAAGGACGGCATCATCATCAACGGCGCCGGCCTCACCTACACCTCGATCGCGGTGCTCGACGCACTGCAGTCCTTCCCCGGCCCGATCGTCGAGGTGCACATGAGCAACATCTACCGGCGCGAGCCGTTCCGCCATTTCTCCTACATCTCGCGCGTGGCCACCGGCATCGTCGCCGGGCTGGGCGCCGACGGCTACGAGATGGCGGTGCTGGCGATGCGCCGGCTGCTCGACCGGCCGAAGGCCTGAGCGATGTCGCTGGTCTTCTACAGCCAGGTCGACGATGCGGACGACTGGCGCGCCGCGTTGCATGCGGCCGATCCCGCGCTCGCATTCCACGCATGGCCCGACTGCGGCCCGTTCGAGGACGTCGAGGCCGTGCTCGCCTGGAAGGCGCCGCCCGGCTTCTACCGCCAGTTCCCGAGCCTGAAGCTGATCATCAACCTGGGCGCCGGCGTCGACAACATCGTGCGCGACACCACGTTGCCCGAGGGCATCCCGATCACCCGTATTTCCGACCCGGAGATGGGCCGGATGATGGGCCAGTTCCTGCTGACCTGCGTGATGCGGCACTTCCGCGAATTCGGCACCTTCGAGCGCGCGCGCGCCGAACGCCGCTGGGCCTATGTGCATCCGCGCGAGACGCGTGACTGCACGGTCGGCATGATGGGGCTGGGCCAGCTCGGCGCCGTCGCGGCCGCCGAGTTCGTGCGCCAGGGTTTCCGCGTGCTCGGCTGGTCGCGTTCGCCGAAGGTCCTGCCCGGTGTCGAGACCTTCGCCGGCCTGGACGCGCTGCCGGCCTTCCTCGCGCAGAGCGAGATCTGCGTGATGCTGTTGCCGCTCACCGCCGAGACCGAGAACCTGATGACCGCGGAGCGCTTCGCGCAGTTGCCGCGCGGCGCCAAGTTCGTCAGTGCCGGGCGCGGGCGCACGGTGGACGAGGCGGCGCTGGTCGCCGCGTTGCGCTCGGGCCACCTGGCCGAAGCGACGCTCGACGTGTTCCATGAAGAGCCGTTGCCGCCCGCCCATCCGTTGTGGGACCTGCCGCAGGTGCTGGTCACGCCGCACCTGGCGTCGGTGGCGATCCCGCGCACGGCGGCGGCGCAGATCGTCGCCAACCTGCAGCGGGTGCGCCGGGGCGAGCGGCCGGCGCACGCGGTGGAGCCGGCCCGCGGGTATTGAACCGCCGTCAGTTGTCGACGTTCACCACGTTGAAGTCGACCAGCTGCGCATGGCTGAGCCAGTTCATCTCGCTCGCCAGGAACTTCGCGCCGCTGTCGACGATGCGGATCGACGCGCCCATCGCCATCACGTACAGCGCCCAGCGTGACGCCGCCTGCGCGGAGAGCTGCTCGATCTCGAAGATCAGCCGCTGCGCGGATTCCACGCTGCCCTGGTTGCGCGCCTTCTCCATGATCGCGGCGATGCGCTGCACCGTCTGCGTGTTGCCGGCGATCGTGGGCATGTGGATGCCGTAGCGGCCACCCTTCTCGACGCGCCGGGCGACGCCCCCGAGGAAGGCATCTGCGCAGGCGCTGGCGCAGATCGCACCGGCGGGGATCCGGGTGTTGAGGCCAGCCTTGCGGATCAGCCGACCCAGCTCGAGTCCGTCGGGTTCGGAGCCGCCGCCCGAATGGAACAGGATCTCTTCGATCGGCCCGGCGCGCTGCAGTTCCTGCACGAAGCGCTGCGCGTCGCCGCGCTGGATCATGCCGCCCCGCGGGAACTTCTCGCTCTTGGCTTCGTCGCGGATCAGCATCACCCGCTTGCCCTGGTACTCCATGACGACGAACTCGACTGCCGCCGCCGGCAGCGGTGCCAGGGCAGCCAGCAGCGCCACGCCCGCCAGCGCGGCACGCAGCCGCGGCACGCCCCGCCGCTTCGTCGACGATGCCGCCTGCAGGCCGTGGCGGATCATCCGCATCAGACCCGTACGCGCGAACCGGTGCTCGGGTCGCGGCAGAAGGTCGCGGTCTGCCGGACCTCCTGGCCCTGGATGACCGCGATCTCGCGCACCTGCTCGCAGCCTTCCCGGCCGGCGACCTGGGTCGGGCCGATCGCCTGCGCGCTGCCGCGGGCATTGCCGGACCAGGTGACCGGCGGGGCGGAGTTGTTCGGGCCCTGCTGGGCGACGCGCTGGCGTGCCTCGAGCGCGCGGTTCTGCGCGGCCGTGCGTTCCTGCGGCGTGCGCGCCTTCGCCTGCTCTGCGCGCAGTTGCGCCTCGATCTGTGCATTGCGCTGCTGCTGTTCGCGCGCTGCGGCGGCCTCGCGCTCGGCGATCGCCTTCTGGGCCGCCGCCTCGGCACGCTGGCGATCGGCTTCATCCAGCCGCTTGCCGATCAGCGAGCCGGCGAAGCCGCCGGCCGCGGCACCGATCAGTGCGCCGACGATTCGACGCTCGGGCGAACCGCCGGCCACGGCGGCACCGACCGCGGCGCCACCGAGCGCGCCGATCAGGGTGCCGCTCTCCTGGTTCGTGGCGCAGCCGCCCAGTGCGATCGCGCCTGCCAGCATCAGTGCGCCGGCGCGGCGCGCGAGGCCCGCCGGCCGGGTGGTGGCCGGTGCGCCCGGCGTGAACCGGCAGCCGTCTGCTGCAGTATCCATGTGATGTCCCCTGTTGTCCCTGTTGTCCCGGTTGTTCGGGCCCTGTGCGTGTTGCCGTGGACGCCGGGCCCTGCGCGGTGTCGCGCACCTTGCAGTGAAGCCGAGTGGGACGGGTTCGTCAAGGGCCTGCAGCACGCTGCGCGGTCGATCGCGCCACGCCGCGCGTCGCCCCGGTGGCCTCGTGGACGGGCGATCCGTCCGCCGCAGGCTGTTCCTGCGGACTCGCAGCCGGCGAGAGGATGCATCGTCCCTCCATGTCGAACCAGCGGCGAACGAAATCCGAGAACACGCCGACCGACGGCCGCTCCACCACCCGGCGCGAGCGCAACGACACCACCAGTGTCTGCGGCATCCGCCCGGCGATCGGCACCGCGACGATCGAGCGGCCGTCGTAGCAGCGTGCCTCGCGCGGGATCGCATTCAGGATCGAGAAGCCCAGGCCACGCGCGACCATCGCCCGGGCGAGTTCGTAGCTCTGCACCCGGTAGACCACGTTGGGTTCGATGCGCAGCGTGCGGAACAGCGACAGGAAATAGTCGCGGGTGTGCGGCAGGTCGATCATCACCATCGGCTCGCGCGCGAGGTGCGCGAGGTCGACCTCACGGTCGCCGGCACGCGGATGATCCTCGGCGAACACCACCTGCGGCGGCAGTTCGGCCAGCACGTCGGCCGTGAATTCCTCCGACAGTCCATACGCGTAGGACAGCGCGACATCGCAGCGGCCGGCGCGCAGCCGGTCGAGCAGGGTCTGCTGGTTGGCCTCCTCGAACTGCAGGGCGACTTCCGGATGCTCGGCCCGGAAGGCCGCGATCAGGCCAGGCAGCACGAAGGGCGCCAGCGTGACGAAGCAGCCGATGCGGATCTCCCCGGCCTGCCGGCTGCCCATGCCGGCAGCGAAGCGGGCGACTTCGTCCGCATGCGCCAGCAGGTTCCTGGCCTGCACCAGCAGTCGGTCGCCCGAGGCGGTGAGGGTCAGGCCCTTGCCCTGGCGCCGGATCATCAACTGGACGCCCAGTTCGCGTTCGATGGAACCGATCGCCTCCGAGATCGCCGGCGGGGAGACATGCACCGCTGATGCCGCGGCGGCGATGCTGCCTGTCTCGGCGGCGGCGACGAAGTAGCGCAGCGCACGCAACGACCAGTTCATGGTTCGTCCGGTTAGAAGGATTATCCGATGACATTATGCGGAAAAAAAGATTTTACCGTGGTGCCGGGCGCCACTAGTGTTCGGGTTCCGAATCCCGCTGGAGCAACACCATGCTGCGCACCGGTCAGCAATACCGTGAAGGACTGCAGGACGGCCGAGAGATCTGGATCGACGGCGAACGGGTGAACGACGTCACCGTCCACCCGGCGTTCAAGCCGATCGTCGACGTGAAGTCGCGCATGTACGACATCGCCCACGAGGACGCCTTCCGCGACACCTTCAGCTACGACGAGGGTGGCGACCGCTGCTCGACCCTGCTTCGCCGGCCGACCCAGCAGCGCCACTGGTGGGAGAGCTGGTGCGCGCTCGACGCGTTCTTCAAGGACATCAAGGGCGTGGTCACCCGGGTCGGCGACGAGACGGTCGGCGAGATGTGGTCGCTGTACGACGGCCGCGACGTGCTGAACAAGATCGATCCGCGCTTCGCCGCCAACATCTCGAACCACATCGACCGCGTGCTGCACGACGACGTGTTCCATGTCTCGGCCAACACCGATCCGAAGGGCGACCGCTCGATCCGCCCGCAGGACCAGGATCCGGACATGATGGTGCACGTGGTGAAGGAGACCGACGCCGGCATCATCATCCGTGGCGCGAAATACGAGACCGCGGCCGCCTATGCCGACCAGGCCTTCCTGAAGCCGACCGTCGGCGCCTGGACCGACGAGAAGCAGTCCGATTACGCGGTGGGCTGCATCGTGAAGATGGGCGCGCCCGGCGTGAAGCATGTCTGCCGCTCGGGGTTCGCCGGCCGCGGGCGCAAGGAAGACTATCCGCTGTCGAACGGCTTCGATGAAGTCGATACGCTGATGATCCTCGACAACGTGCTGATCCCGTGGGAGGACGTGTTCTTCTACCGGTTCACCGAGGGTGCGCGCTACATCCGCTCGACGCTGCATCGCTACTCGGCCTTCCCCTACGTGCTGCGCATCCTCTACACCGCCGACATGATGATCGGCGCGGCGATGTGGAACTGCCGGCAGACCGGCCTCGACAAGATGCAGGCGGTGCGCGAGAAGCTGGCCGACATGGTGGCCTACCGCGAGGGCATCCGTGCCCACCTGGCCGCTTCGATCGCGCTGGCCGAGACCAGCCCGGGCGGGCTGCTGATGCCCAACCAGTCGCTGCTCTACGCCGGGCGCATCCATGCCTGTTCCAACCTGCCGCAGGTGATGCACATCGCGCGCGAGCTGTGCGGCGGCCAGCTGTGCGTGACGCCGAACGTCGCGACCTTCGAGGCCTCCGGCACCAAGACCTGGATGGACAAGTTCTATTCGCTCAACCAGAACTGGATGGCCGAGGACCGGCGCAAGCTGCTCGCCTTCGCGCGCGACCTGCTCAACTCGGACTACGCCGGCCACCGGCTCACCTTCGTGCAGTTCGCGCAGGCGCCGCACTTCAACCACCTGAACGCGCTGTACCAGTCGTTCGACTTCAGCGGTCCGCTCGACATGGTCAAGCAGTTCGCCGGCCTGTCCGACCGGATCGATGCCAAGCCGGCGGTGGCGCCGGTGAAGAGCGCCGCCTGATGCGGGCGCGCGCGTTTCGGGTCGCGTTCGCCCGCGCGATGGGCGCCCTGGCCGCCGGGGCGGGACGGAGGGCAGGACTCCTGGTCGTCGCGGCGGCAGCCCTTCCCTGGGGCAGCACGCTCGCCCAGTCCTGGCCGCAGAAGCCGGTGCGGGTGGTCGTCGCCTTTGCCGCCGGCGGCCCGGCCGACATCGTGGCCCGGCTGACCGCGCAGCAGCTGGAAGACTCGACCGGGCGCACCTTCCTGGTCGAGAACCGCGCCGGTGCCGGTGGCATGACCGGTACCGACATGGTGGCGCGCGCCACGCCGGACGGCTACACGCTGCTGGTCACGAGCTCGGCTGCGCACGCGGCCGGTCCGGCCCTCTGGCCGAACGTGCCGTACAACCCGGTCACCGACTTCTCGCATATCACGCTGATCGGGCGCGGACCCATCGGCCTGCTGGTGCAGGGCAACGCACCCTGGAAGTCCATGGCGGATTTCCTCGCGGCGGCGAAGGCGAAGCCCGGCACGATCAACTACGGCTCGGGCGGCCCCGGTGGCCTCGGCCATCTCACCGGCGAGTTCATGCAGTCGGTGCTCGGCTTCTCGATGCAGCACGTCCCGTACAAGGGCTCCGCGCCGGCGCAGGCCGACCTGCTCGGCGGGCAGATCCAGGCGATCAGCGACGTGATCTCCTCGCACGCGTCGATGGTGCGTGCGGGCAAGCTGCGGCTGCTCGGCGTCGCCTCGGCGACCCGGCTGGAGTCGCTGCCCGATTCGCCGACCTTCGTCGAGCAGGGCTTCCCGCAGGTCGTGGCGTCGGCGTGGTTCGCGTTGACCGGTCCGGCGAAGATTCCGGCGGAGGTCGTGTCGCTGCTGGCGGCAGCGATGCAGAAGGGGCTGGCACGTCCCGAGACGCGCACCCGGCTTGCGGATCTCGGACTGACGACCGATCCTTCGATGACGCCCGCGCAGTTGCCCGGCTTCGTGAAGGGCGAAGTGGAACGCTGGGCGCGCGTCGTACGCGAACGGAACATAAAGATCGACTGAGGGGAGGGGCGTCATGCGTCCAGTGCTGAAGGGGCCTAGCGTATGGTCCGGCGCGGACATGGCTGGCCGTGGCGACTGGATCGAGGCGCTGGATCCGGCGGAGATCGGCGAACTGCTGGAGACCGTGGCGCGGCTGCAGGCGCGCGCGGCGAGCTGGCTTGACCTGGAACGCACGGATTTCCCGTTCCCGTTGCTGTCCCGGCGACTGTCGCGCGTGGCCGCCAGCCTCGAGGACGGGCCCGGCTTCGTCACCCTGCGCAACCTGCCGGTGGACCGGCTCGATGCGGATGGCGCGATGCTCGCGCTGTGGGGCATCGGCACCCACCTGGGCAGCGCGGTCTCGCAAAGTCGTTTCGGCGAGCTGCTGGGGGAAGTGCGCGACTATGGCGAGACCCTGGGCAAGGCGCATTCGCGCGGGTACCGCACGGGCGCCTCGCTGCGCTTCCATACGGACCGCTGCGACCTGGTGGCGCTGCTGTGCATCCGCCAGTGCCGCAGCGGTGGCGAGTCGCGGGTGGCCAGCACGCCCTTCCTGTACAACCAGCTGCTCGCAGAGGCACCCCACCTGCTGGATGAACTGATGCAGCACTGGTGCCACAGCCGGCAGGGCGAGGAGCAGCCGGGCGAACTGCGCTACTACCGCAATCCGGTGTTCGCAGTGCACGAGGGCCGCTTCACCAGCCAGTACTCGCGCTCGTTCATCGAGTCGGCGCAGAAGTTCCCCGAAGTGCCGCGGCTCAGCGCGCTGCAGGTGGAGGCGCTCGACCGCGTGATCGACCTGGCCGACCGGCATTGCTTCCAGACCCGGATGGAGCCCGGCGACCTGCAGGTGCTGAACAACCACGTGACCTGGCATTCGCGCACCGAGATCGACGACTTCGAAGGGGCGGAGCGCAAGCGCATGCTGTATCGGCTATGGCTCTCCAGCCCGGTCGGCCGTGCGCTGCCGGAAGATTTCTCGCCGCTCTGGGGCGAGACCGCGGCCGGGACGGTGCGCGGTGGCGTCGTCGCGGCCGAGGGCTACCGCACCGCTGCCGAGTTGCGCGGACGGCGGGGCCTCGGACTCGCATCCCCGCGCGCAGGCTGGCCGCTGGAGGCAGTGCCGACCTGAAGATGGCGCATTATTTGCTTTTCCTGCGATCTGAACATACGAAAGCCGATCCATGCCGCATCTTCGCCTGCGCAAGTTCAACACCCGGAATGTCTGGAAAGGGCAGGACATCTCCAATGACCTCTGCATGGTGGTGCGTGCGGGCAACATGGTGTTCGTGCGCGGGCAGACCGGCATGGACCTCAAGGGAAAGATCCACGGCATCAACGACGCCGGTGCGCAGACCGAGAATGCGATGCGTTGCCTGAAGCAGCTGCTCGAAGAGGCAGGGTCCTGCCTCGACGACATCTGCAAGATCGTGATCTACGTGACCGACCGCGCGCACCGCGAGGCGGTGTACCGCGTGGTCGGCAAGTGGCTGAAGGGCGTGCACCCGGTGTCGACCGGCATCATCGTCCAGGGCCTGGCGCAGCCTGAACTGTTGATGGAGATCGACGTGTTCGCAGTGGTGCCGGAGGAGCGCGCCGCGATGCCGGCTGGCAAGGCCGCCGTGAAGAAGCCTGTCGCACGCAAGTCAGGCGCGAAGAAGGCTGCTGGAAAGAAGGCCGTTGCGAAGTCCATGTCCGGAAAAGCACGCTGACCCGCATGCCTGCCGCGGGTGCATGCGGATTCCACGGGCCAGGTCGAACTGGCGCTCGACCTGGATGTCTTTCCTGTGTGGCTCGCGTGAACTGATCGAATCGCCCTGCCTGTCCCGCCGTTTCGGGCGCCCGCCCGACGGTCCGTAACCCTGCACTTGCGGAGAACCGCCATGAACAAGAGACAGACGTTGAAGACCCTGGCCGCGGCGACCGCGGGCACACTGGCCACCGGCCTCGGCCTGCCGCGAGCCTTCGCCCAGTCGAAGGAGCCGCTGCGCATCTCTGTCTGGGGCGGCAGCTGGCGTGACTTCGTCGCCGACATCATCGGCAAGCGGTTCACCGCAGAGACCGGCGTGCAGGTCGAGTATGTCACCGGCGGCACGATCGACCGGCTGACCCGGGCACAGGCCTCGAAGGACAAGCCCGAGACCGACCTGATCTTCACCACCTCGCACGTGGGCTGGCTGTATGCGAACTCCGGCCTGTACGAGAAGCTCGACCTGGCGAAGGTGCCCAACGCGAAGCGGCTGTTCCCGGAAGCGGTGGTCAGCCCGTTCCATGTCGGCACCTGGTCCTATGTCTATGCGCTGGGCGTAAGGCCCGACCTGGTCGGTGGCATGAAGATCGGCTCCTGGGCCGACCTGTGGAACCCGAAGCTCAAGAACACCATCGGCCTGCCGGACTTCGATCCGAGCCACATCATCTACGCGGCGACGATGCTCTCGGGCGGCAAGACGGCGAAGGACTGGGCGGTCGGGCAGAAGCGGCTGCTGGAGCTGCGGCCCAACATCCGCGCCCACTACACGAACGATGCGACCAGCCAGCAGATGATCGGCGAGGGCACGACGCCGGTGCAGGTGATCCTGTCGGGCAACGCGTACCACATGATGTCGCAGGGCGTGAAGATCGATCTGGTCATCCCGAAGGAAGGCGCGGTGCTCGGGCTCGACACGATCGGCATCAACCGGGGCACGCGCAACCTGGAGCTTGCCTACCGCTTCATGAACATCGCGCTCGACCCGGCCGTGCAGACCGAGATCTCGAACCGGCAGCGGATGGGCCCGACCGTGACCGAGACGAAGATCGACCCGAAGCTGCTCGCGCTGCCGGGTTTCTTCAGCACCTCCGAGCAGTGGCGCAAGCAGGCACTGGTGATCGACCACCAGCAGCGCGCGGAACTGCTCGGCGACTGGCGCAAGTGGTACATCGAGAACGTGGTCGCCGGCACGAAGTAGGCAACCCGTGGGCATGGAAGCGAAGCGGCCGACGCTGCTGCCCTGGTTCATCGCGCCTGCGGCGCTGGTGGCCATGCTGCTGGTCGCCTCGCTGGCGATGCTGTTCCAGTACAGCTTCCGTGCCCACCTGCCGGGGACGCTGGACGTCGGCGGCTTCACGCTCGACAATTTCCGCGACCTGGGCAAGTGGCTCTACCTGCGGGTGTTCGTCGATTCGCTGGTGATCTCGGCCTGGACGGCCGCGCTCTCGCTGCTGCTCGGGTACCCGCTCGCGCTCGCGCTGGTGCGCTGTCGATCGCCGTGGCTGAAGGCGGCCATCCTGATCGCCGTTATCATCCCGATGTTCACCGGCGACATCGTGCGCACCTATTCATGGCTGATCGTGCTCGGCACGCGCGGCTTCATCAACGGCTCGCTGCTCGGGCTGGGCGTGATCGACACGCCGCTGCCGCTGCTGTTCACCACCGGCGCGGTCGTGGTGGCGCTGGTGCAGTACTCGCTGCCGGTGATCGTGGTCATCCTGTCGGCGGCGATCTCGCATATCGACACCGACTACGAAAAGGCCGCCGCGAGCCTGGGCGCGGGCCCGCTGGCGGTGCTGTGGAACGTGACCCTGCCGCTGTCCATGCCCGGCATCCTGTCCGGCACGGTCACCATCTTCGCCTGGACGATGTCGGCGTTCGCCACGCCGCAGCTGGTCGGCGGCGGCAAGGTGAACATGGTGTCGAACATGGTCTACCACCTCGGCTTCGCCAGCTTCAACTTCCCCTTCGCGGCGGTGCTCAGCATGGTATCGCTGCTGCTGATCATGATGGTGCTGGCCCTGCTCGGCCTGTGGCTGCGGCGGCTGGAGCGGCGGGGGTTCGCGGGATGAGGTGCGCAGGATGACGCTCGTCGACCGCCTCGCCCGCCCGGTGTTCGTCGCGATCGTCGCGCTGGTGCTCGTGTTCGTCACCCTGCCTTCGGTGGTGGTGGTGGTCGTGGCGTTCGGCGACAGGTCGATCATGATGTTTCCGCCGGATGCATGGTCGCTGCGCTGGTTCGAGCGTGCGCTGACCTATCCCGACTTCCGCAAGGGCATGGTCAACGGGCTGTACATCAGCGCCTGGGCTTCGGTGCTCGCCGTGGCCGTCGGCACGATGGGTGCGTATGCGATCGACCGCTTCCGCTTCCGCGGCAGTTCGACGCTGGAAGCGCTGCTGCTGTCGCCGCTGGTGATCCCGCACTTCACGCTCGGCGTCGGGCTGCTGATCCTCGCCTCGGGGCTCGGCCTGTCGCGCGGGTATCCGGTGGTGATCCTGTGCCACCTCATCCTGGTGGTGCCATTCGTGATGCGCAGCGTCTACGTGTCGCTGAAGAACATCGATCCGATGCTCGAGCGTGCAGCAGCGAGCCTGGGTGCCCGGCCGCTGACGGTGTTCCTGCGCATCCACCTGCCGCTGCTGGCGCCCGGGCTCGCCGGCGGATGGCTGTTCGCGTTCATCCTGTCGTTCAACGAATTCACCGCGACGCTCTTCGTGACCAACAACACCACCCAGACCCTTCCCGTGGCCATGTACAACTACGTGCGCGAGTATGCCGACCCCACCATGGCCGCCTTGTCTGCGCTGCTGATCGGCGTCACCGCGACATGCCTGATCGTCGCCAACCGCCTGCTCGGCCTCGACCGCATCCTGTCCATCGGGTCGCATCGATGAGCACGGCCGATGAAGGCCGGGCCGTCGACGGCGACGTCTCGCTGTCGGTCGAGCGGGTCGTCAAGGCGTTCGGGGAATCCCGCGCGGTGGACGATGTCTCGCTGAAGGTGAGGCGCGGCGAGTTCGTCACGCTGCTCGGTCCGTCGGGGTGCGGCAAGACCACGCTCCTGAACCTGATCGCCGGCTTCCTCGCCCCGGAGTCCGGCGAGATCTTCATCGACGGCGCGCCGGTCAGCGGGCTGTCGCCGTTCGAGCGCAACATCGGCGTGGTGTTCCAGAACTACGCGCTGTTCCCGCACATGACGGTGGCCGAGAACGTCGGCTTCGGCCTGAAGATGCGCAAGGTGGCGAAAGCCGAGGTCGCGCGGCGGGTGCAGGAGGCGCTCGAGATGGTGCGCCTGCCGCAGATGGGCGACCGCCGGCCGCGGCAGCTCTCGGGCGGCCAGCAGCAGCGCATCGCGCTGGCGCGCGCACTGGTGATCCGGCCGCAGCTGATCCTGCTCGACGAACCGTTCTCCGCGATCGACAAGAACCTGCGTGCCGAGATGCAGGTCGAGCTGAAGACCATCCAGCGCCAGGTCGGCATCACGACGATCTTCGTCACTCATGACCAGTCCGAGGCGCTGTCGATGTCCGATCGCATCGCGGTGATGTCGCAGGGCAGGGTGCAGCAGCTGTCCGAGCCGATCGAACTCTACCGGCGCCCGGCCAACAGCTTCGTCGCGTCGTTCATCGGCGAGATCAACCGGCTGGCCTGCACGCGCCGCCATGACGCGGGCAGCGTGCTGCTCGAGTCTGGGCCGGTGTGCCTGCGGCTGCCGGCCACGCGCGTGCCTGCAGGCGACTCGGTCGACGCCATGCTCTACGTGCGGCCGGAAGCCCTGCGTGCGGTGGCGGCTGGCGCCCCCGAAGCCAGCCTCGGCGACGGGACGGTCGATGCTCAGGTCTACCAGG
>LNFM01008494.1_pt1 | contig 15483 bp, 13 predicted proteins | sample 596031 | NCBI WGS metagenome assembly LNFM01 (sample SAMN04254537, study PRJNA301005) | activated carbon metagenome | isolation source: dual media filters at the Ann Arbor, Michigan drinking water treatment plant | place: USA: Ann Arbor | reverse complement strand
TCTTAGGTTGCATCTCTCGAAAGAGCAAGGTGCTCCTTCGAGTCTAGCGTTTTTGTTGTTGGCTCGTGCTGCTCGTTTTGAGCATAGCGAGCGCTTGATGCCCTTTCAGGCAACGGCGCTGCTCATGAAGAAGCCATCCTCGCCGTCAGCGTAGTGCTGCGGCAAAGTGCGCACGATCTTGAAACCCAGCTCGTAGTAGAGGCGTTGAGCCTTGACATTGGAGCGGCGCAGATTGAGGGTGACGGTGTTGCCTTCGAGGCTGTTCACCATCGTGCTGCCGGTGCCTTGGCCGCGATGGGCAGGGCTGACGGCGATGTGGGCGATGTGCAGGCTTTCACCCTCGTTGTTGCGACCGCTGATGCGTTCGAGCAGCATGTAGCCGACGACGCGACCACCAATGGTAGCGATGGTGGCGCTGCTGTTGGGCTTGTTGATGAAGTCGACGAACTTGTCGAACGACCAGGGATGGTTGAAGCTCTCGCCTTCGATGTCGAGCACCTGGGCAAAGTCGTTGCTCCAATCAGCCTGGCGCAGAAGCGGAAGGAGATTGGCATTGGGATGCACGATCTGTTGACGAATGCGCTGGCGAGCGCGCTTGTCGATGGCCTGATGTTGCATGGCTTGGGTCATGGCGACTCCTGGTTTGTGATTGATAATTTGAACTCAACGCCTGCCGGGGCCCTCCAAGCTCTTGCGAGTGTTGGAGAGCCCCATGCCGCTCGCTCATTCATGCATTCATTCATGCATTCATTCGCCGCGCTGGCTGTAGGTGATGAAGGGCATGAGCTTCTTCAACATCTTCATCTGCGCTTCGCTGGCGTACACCACCACATCGAAGCGGAAGGGTGCGCGGTGCGTCGTCGCTTCGTATTCGACGTCGAGGTCGAGGGTGTCGAGGACATAGTCCATGATTTCCTCGCCGCGGTCGTCGATTTCGTTGAGCGACGATGCCTGAGCCTGAATCAAGTAGCGATTCAGTCCGCGGCTCATGCTGCCCTCTGAGAGAGGCTGGAAGAGCGCCGCTTTCTTCGGGTCGCCTTTCTTGTCCTTGGGCGTCTTGTTGTCCTTCGGACCTTCCAGCAAGAGCGGTGCTTGCGGCTTGGCACCGTCTTTGGTGTCAGTCGGCTTGGCGGCCTTGGCTGCTGTTGCTGCTTCTTCTTCCTGTGCCTTCACTTCTGCGGCGCTGCCGGGAAGCATGCCGAAGTCGTAGCGTTCCAGGTGGGCATTGAACGAAATCGTCACCGTGCAAGCCGGTGGCAGTTTACCCATGTTGAAGAGACGACCGAGCGGCGTCAGCAGCTCTTTCTGCATTACCCGTTTCAGCTCAGCCACGTTGGTGCCGGTCTGAATCAGGAGCTGCCTGCGAGCGCCTTCGTCGCACACCAGTTTGAAGCGCTTGCCGGCCGGAGACTGCTTGACGACGCGTTCCTGGATGCGAGCCAGCTCAGTGACGACCACCTTGGCCAGCTCTTCAGCCGAGAAGGGCCGGAAGATGACGACGGCATCAAGACGGTTGCGGAACTCCGGCTTGTAGCGGCGCTTCATTTCAGCGTCGACCACGCCTTTGACGTCATTCTCGGTGACTACCTTGGGGCCACCGGTGGTGAAGCCGATGCCGCCCTTGGCCAGGTCCTCGAGCTGTTCCATGCCCAAGTTGCTGGTGAGGATGAAGACAGTGTTGGTGAAGTCGACGATACGGCCGTCGGAGAGCTTGACCTTGCCCTTATCGAAGGCTCCCATCCAGAACTTGTAGAAGTCGTAGCTCGACTTCTCAAATTCTTCCAGCAAGACGATGTCGATCTCTTTGCCAGACTTCATGCGCAAGCGCATCAAGTTGTGGTTGGAGATCGGCGAGGTCGGGTCTTCGTCATCGGCCTTGAGCTTGAGCTTCTCGACGTCTTTGAAGCCGATGTAGCCCGGAGGGGCTCCGCGCAGGTCAGCGACCTGGTGGTCTTCTTCATAGTCGCCGCACTGCAAGCGCGTGAGAGCGTCTTGGGTGCCGTGCATGAGCTCGGCCAGAACCTCGCCGGTATACGACTTGCCGGTGCGCGAAGGGCCTACCAGGTAGTAGACGCCGATCGGCCTGGTCTTGTCGCGGAAGGGGTTGGTGTAGGCGTTGTGCACCATCGAGGCGATCTGCTCTGCAGCAGGCTGTCCGATGATTTTACGGCCGAACTGATGCACGAAGGCATCTTCGGACGGGCTCGGTGTGTAGGGATCCAGTACGATGAAGCTGTCGCTCACAGCAATCAGACTGGTGCCTGGTTTATGCTCGATAGTCATGGTAATTCCTTTCGAAAAGGGCCACGTTTGTGGCAGTTAAAAACATCGTCAGTGCCGTGAAGCCAGAGAAGCCTTTCAGCTTCTCGGCCGTACAACTCCCTTGGGGCTAACTGCCAGCGCAGCTTTGGTCTGGCTGTAGCCGTGGCTTGAGCGCCGGGCTACTTCCGATTCACTGAGCCTGCCGAAGAAATCGTCGACGTCATTGCTGACGCTGACTACATGTTCATGGGGGCCGTTGGGGTACACCGTATCGACCAGTGAGCCGCCGATGAGCTTGCTCACAATCGTCTTGGTGCCATTGCTTTTGCCCTTGCGATTGTCGCTGGTGCTGCCCGGATGCGGATGGTGCACGCCGCCATCGACAAGCAAGCGTCGCTTGCCGCCTTCGTTGACGTACACGGGCCGCATCAGGCCGGGCACCGCACATGATGCCGCCAGTGCCAGGGTGAGGTCGTAGTCGAGACCTTCGAAGACAACTGATTCGAGCCTGAGCACGTCATACGCTGTCATGCGCAATCCGGGCTGGGGCTTGAGGTTGTACTTTTCCACCAAGTGGCTCATCAGTGGAACGAGGTCGATCAAGCCGAGTATTCGCAGCGGGTTGAGCGACGGCAGAATGGCGCGCACGGCGGTAGACAGAGGCGGAAAGCTGATGTCTTCGACGAAGGCGCGTTTGATGGCATCGAGGGGTACACCGTTGAGGTACATCGTTGCCACGATGCTGCCGATGGAGACCCCGGTGATGCTTTTGATCGGTACCTCATGCTCTTCGAAGAACTGCAGGAACCCTAGGTGCGAGACGCCGCGATTGGCACCTCCACCAAGAGTGAGTGCCACAGCCGGCTTCTTCTGAGAATGTGTTGACATGGGATTCTCCCAGAGTAAGGGCCTGAGCAGTTCAGCAGGCCGAGTTTTTAGAACTGAGAAAGGCTGCCCGGGAGAGAGTCTTAAGCAGCAAGAAGCTGCTCAAGACGCTGCCACATCGGCTGCAGTTCGAGGTCGTCGGCCTGGTAGAGTGCTGCTTTGAAGGCAACGTGCTCATGCTGGTACCGGCTGTACTTCTTCTGGTTGTTGCGACGGCTCATGGTGACGTTGGCGAGACGATCGCAAAGCTTGACGATGAGAGCGACGCGGTTGGCGGCAATCTTCGGCAAAGTCTTGGCTTTCTTCTCGTCGCGGGTGGCGCCGTCTTCGTCTTTCAGTGCATAGGCTGCAGCGACAGCTTCCGGGGGGAAGCCAGCGGCAAGCAGCGTAGCGACTGATTCATTGGGGCAATCTTCGAGCACATCGTGGAGCCAGCAAACCATGATGATCAGCTCGTCGGTAAAACCGAAGCGAACTGCAAGTTTGGCGACAGCCTCGAGGTGAACGCGATAGGGCTTCTTGCCGTACTTCTGATTGCCGTGGGCCTGAATGCACCACAGTGCATACCAGGGGAGTTGCTGGATGATCGTGTTCTGGGTTTTCATGGGACTTTCCTTTAGCCGCGACTGGCTCCTGCGGGTGGAGGAGAACGTCCCATCTGAATGAGGGCCGCTCTCTAGGTTGAAACGAAAGTAGTTCGTGGGTGCATATAGAGAATTTCTCCAAGTACGTTCGCGACGCTGAAAAGGAGCACAAAAACGCATCCTGCTCGGGTCGAAAACTTGGGTTAGAACGCGCAGTCACAAAGTCACAGGATCACGCGATTTCGCAATTACCAATGTGATTTGCAAGCTGCACTAGAAAAACGGACTCATACCAGACTGCCAAAGAGACTGAGGAATTCCTGGGGGATTTGGTGGAAGTTGGTTCGGGAAGGCCTCGGGTCTTTGTGAGTGAGTTAGATATGTAAATTGACTATAGGCTCGCTGATGTCAAGAAAGCCATAACTCTTATCTAGCCTAAGCCTATAGGTTTCTAATGATACTGAGCCTATGGCTTCTATCATGAACTAAGTGTATGACGGAGCTAGCGCACGCTAGCGAAACCAAGAGGTTTTTAACGTGCCTCGAGATTGAACCTACTTAACAGAGGGCCATATAGCTGGATTTTGCGCCCCTTTTCTTCATAGGGTCTGTTGTCTCTCTCTTTCCCTTCCCAATCAGCAGTTTTTTCGCCAAAACCAATTTAATTCGACCAGTGCAATCTTTCCCCAATCAATCTTTGAGCAGTATTGCTCTTAGGTTGTTTGCGAAATTGACTGTGCGGATTTTTGTGGAGGTTTAATTGCTGATCGGTTATTGCCTTCGCTGACCTAGAGATAGCCGTTAGCAAGCGCAGTTTTTGAGGCGGAATTGAAAGAGAAAAATGATCTGGACTTTCGCATTGACGCAATTGTGTGATCGCTGTGAAAGCTCAAACGGAAAGAAGGAAAACAGCCAATGTTCGGTTTTCTCGCCTTGCTCGCTGTGGCTGCTGCAATCTGCTGGGCTGTCTGCGTTGCTTCGCGTCGCGAACTTTATCGCGGACCGGCTAGTGCCATCCATAACAACATGCCTCACTATAGTGCGACAACGAGAACTGTCTTCGTTGTTCTTCATAGTGAGGTCCCTGAAGTCCCGTATTCCCTAGTTGCCGAATTGCCTCTGGCGAAGTGTGATGCCCTCTTCGGTGGTAATAAGATGCGAATCGTGCCAGTAAACGTTTCAGTGGTCAAAAGCCTCTGCTCTGGCGTTCGCACTTACATCGTTTGAAGGCTATCGTCTGACAACCACTTCTCCTTAGTTCCAATCCATCACCATCGCGCCACAAGCGCAAAATCCCGCTCTCAAACAGAGCACCAAGGAAAAGCAAATCATTATGAGCACCCAAAACAAGCAGCCCGTTGTCTCCGACGCCCCCGATTCGTCGGAAGTGACTGTCTACCTTGGCGGACCCGCCTTGGTCCGCGAGAATCGCCTCGTGACCTTGCCCGAGGGCAAGAGTGAAGTTTCGCTGGCCGGTTTGCCCGAGCAGCTCGTTCCCAATTCGGTGACCATCACCAATGTCACCGGCGACGGTGCCTTCAAGCTGGGCCCCTTCAGCTATCGCCCGGCCAACCTCAGTGTGGCCGCCATCCTCGAGAAGGCCGTCGGTACCACCGTCACCCTGATCGACCGTGACCACCTCGGTGAGCGCAGCACCACGGGCAAGCTCGTGCACGTCATCAACAACCAGGCCGTGATCGAGGAAGCCTCCAGTGGCAAGGTCGTGATCGTTCCCCTGGGCAACCGCTACAGCGTCGACCCCTCCGTCCTCAAGGGTCTGACCAATCTGGCCTCCCTCGTCATGGAGCCGACGGTGTCGAAGGAAGGTCGCTACGGCATCGGCATCATGTATGCCGCCGAAGGTCTCTCCTGGGCTCGTCGCTTCGAGGTCTTCTACGACGCCAAGGCCGAGAAGATGCTGCGCTTCGCCTGCTGGGTCGATCTGACCAACAACAGCGGCGCCCCCATCGGCGATACCAAGTTCAAGCTGATCGCCGGCGTCAACAACGGCTATGAGCAGGTCAATCGCGGTCGTCCCAAGGGCGGCGCTCGCATGATGATGGCCTCGGCTCAGAGCTTCGGTGGCGGTGGTTTGGAGTCGGCTTCGTTCTCGGCTGACAACGCCGAAGTCGAGACCGTCGGCGAGCAGAAGCTCTACACTCTGCCTGACACTCTCGCCCTCGACAATGGCGAGACCAAGCAGACCGTGCTGGTGCTGGCCGAAGGTGTGCCTGTCCAGCCGGAGTACTACCTGCAAGACACAGGCTACTACCTGACGCCTGGTCGGCGCGATGTTCCCGAGAACAAGCTGCCTGTCTACATCCGCCTCAAGGTGGCCAACGACAAGGAAAGCAACCTCGGCTTCGCTCTGCCGTCCGGTGCTGTCAACATCTTCGAACCCGACAGTTCCGGCGCTCTGCAGCGCACCGACTCCAGCAACCTGGGCAGCCACGTCGCCGTCGGCGAAGGCTTCACCCTGCAGCTGAGCACTGCGTCGAAGGACATCAAGGCGACGCGCCGGCTGACCAAGCAGAAGATCGACCCGGTGGTCGTCCCTCCTGCGCCCACGGCTGCCGAAGAAGGTGGCCTGGAAGCTGGTGAAGAAGTTGGTACTGTCTCGCCGGCGATGTCCGCTGGTCCGATGATGTCCGCTGCGGCCGTCCCGGCTACCGTTCCTGCTGCCGCTCCCGCCAAGGCCAAGAAGCCCGAGAAGAAGCCGCGCTATTGCAGCGAAGAGCGTGAGCTGGTGATTGAGAACTTCAAGGACAAGGACGTCGAGGTGCAGGTCACCGACACGCTCCCGACCTTCGAGCTGGAGTTCACCAAGCCCATCGACGGCGTCAAGGGCCTCGTTCAGTCTCAGGGCTCTGGCACCTTCACGGTGACTGTGCCCAAGGGCGGCAAGACCAAGGTGGTCTACGCCATCAAGTATCGCGTCGAGTAAGCGCGCCGAGTAAGCCTTTTGTGAATTGCCTCTGGTAAAGAGCAATCAGGTGATCGCAAGATTGCCTGATTGTTTCTTTGCCTGGGTTCATTGCTAAGCGTTCGTCAAGTGCCGACCAGTACTCACTTTCTTAGTGATGCTGGTCGGCTCATTTTTTGTTTTAATTGCAACTACTATGGCTCGTAGTTGATGCGATTGTAGTGGCTTTAGCAAGTTGCTGCAAGCCTTTAATCTGCAAAGCTCTTCGCTATGCGCACAGTCTGACAGTGTAATTCGGTAGTAACATCTTGATTTTTGTTGTAGCCTCCGCCATAGACAACTACAATGGGCAACTTTTGTTGGCGCACAGCAGAAATGACGAAGCCGTCTCTCTGAGCCATATCTTTGGTAGATAAGTGCATCTGGCCAAAGCGATCATCTTTGTGTACGTCCACTCCAGCTATATAAAACACGTAGTCTGGCTCAAATTGAGAGAGAATGTGGGGTAGTGTTTCTTGCAGTTTTTCTAAGTATATATCACCTTGAACATAGCGCTCCAGCTCGATATCTTGGGTTCCTGGTATTTTTTGCGAGGGATAGTTGGCGCCTACATGCATAGAGAAAGTAAAGACACGTTCTTCTTTTCCTAAGATGAAATGGGTGCCGTTACCTTGGTGGGCATCAAGGTCTACTATCAATATTTTGCTGGATGGCTTGATAATGTGGAGCTTTTTCACGGCGATGGCAATATCGTTGAAAACACAATAGCCCTCGCCATGATCGGGAAAGGCATGGTGTGTTCCTCCAGCAAGATTGCAACTAATGCCGGATTGACCTGCTGCTTCGGTAGCCCTCATCGTTCCAGCTGCTGCCGTGCGACTGCGAGTGTTTAGCTCAGGGCTCCAGGGTAAACCGAGTTTTCGTTTGGTTATCCCAAAGTAATTACCATTTGCGATTGATTGAACATACTCGTGTGTGTGCACCCGTAAAAGGTCTTCTTCTTCGATTAGCCCGGGGTCGATAATTTCGCTTGGTAGCAAGGTGCCATCATCAACTAAGCGTCTGGCTGAGTCCATAAATTTATTCATAGGAAAGGGATGTCTATCAGGTAGCGGGGCAAAATACCGCGGGCTGGAAAAACATTTAAAGTTGGTCATTAGCAACCAAATTAGAGCGAGTAATTTACACCGAAATTGTAGCTGCTCAATCTAAAAGTGGGCCAATGGTAAAGCCAAGATCTTTGAAGATCTTGGCTTTACCAATATTGGCTGTGTTACTTTGCCGCACGCGTACCTTGAGAAATAAATCAAGCTTCTGATTAAAACGGGTGCAGTTGCTAGGGCGATTTTGAGTTTACTTATCTTTGCTGAAAGTGACGATGAAGTCTGCTTGAGCAGTAGTTGCTTCGGTGACGTAACCATAGATTGCCCCTAGATCTGCCAGGCCATTTTTGTAAGCAATAATGAGTTTTTCTACTGCCTCTTCTTGCAATTTATTGATGGTGGCTAGTCTGTTTGCTAGTGATCCACCTTCAAAGACAATGGTTGCTTTTGTCGGTGTCGTAACTGTGGTGACTTTGATACCTAGTACGTTTGTGGTGTATTCGGCGACAGCCTTGGCTAGGTCAGTCGGGCTGTTAATTGGCAAGCTGGCGTAATAGTTTTTGTTGATCAAAATAGTCTTATTAACTTCGGCAATGACTTGGGCGTTTTGTTCAGAAAGAATTGATTCTAGTGAGTGGTACAGAGTAGCCACAGATTTTAGAACTTCAGTTTGAAGCTTGTTGGCTTCCCATTCAGCCTTGATGGTTTGTTTCTGTTCAGCCTTTTTGCTAGCTGTATTAGTTGTAGTGCTCATTGTTGTCTCTCCGGAAATTTGTAGTGTTTGAAGCGTTGCTATTTGATTTGAGGCGCTGTTAGTTAAATAAGGGCCGCCGGGGGATTTGGCGACCCTTATTCAGTTATGTTTTTCTAGACGGAAGGTTGGCAGCAAATGTGCCCAGTCAAGTGCTTAGCTGTTGCTCATAATTAGAGCTGGCCCATACCTATGTTATTGCCCAGTTGCTGCTCTAGTGCTGTGCGGTTACCGCTTGTATGCATCAAGTTCACGTAGGCTCGCACTGTTAGGGTTTTAATTGTTAGCCCGAAAGCGAAATAGATCAGTGTGAAAACTGCTGCGAAAATTGGGGTCATCATTTTGCCAGCGGAACCACCGTGGAAAACCATACCAGCCATGGTGTAGCAGATTACAGCAAGGATGCCGAAGGCAATGGAAACTCCAATTCCTATTGCTAGTGGCCAGAAGAAACAGTAGGGAGCAAGACGCCAGATATTTCCTGCCATTAGTTGTCGGCTTCTGCTCATTGCTTCCATGACGCCGCAGCCTTCAAGCACAATAATTTCTTGGGTGAGCATATGAATTACGGCGAACCATATTCCTGGCACTATGAAAAAGAACACACCAATTGTGGTGCCTATGTTCACAAGCATGGCTGCCCCTAGCATTTTTAGTTCGGGTTTGACTGGAAAGAGTTCGTTATGTGCGCATGTTTCTGGAAACAGGGTTTTATAAGTTGTTTGAATAAGTTTTGCTAGAACAAAGAACATGGCGGCAAATTGCATTAGGCCCCAGGCGAAACCGAAAAACGGCAAAATCGCTTGGCCAAGAAACGCTGCGGCTACGCAGGCGAAGGGAATCGGAGCTGCTTTTGCTGCTTCAATCACAATGTTGAATGATTTTGTCCAGTCAGGCCAGAAGTCTAGCTCTGCAGCTGGGCTGGAAGAAATACCTGATGGTAATTGGTTCATATATGGTGCTTACCTACTTACCTTTGGCTGAGATAAAAGTTTCGACCCTGAATACAGTGACCTTGGATGCCTTGTAAATGGTATCACTGCCCTGCTATTTCAGGAGTAAGCTGTTTCTCTATAGCTGTAAGGCTTCCGCTCTTATGCGTAAATTGTACGTAAGCTCTGACCATTAGGGTGGTGCAGCTGAGACAAATGGCGAGGATGAAATAAGTGAAAAAGATTTGGAGAGTGAAGGTCGATATTTGGAACGACGGATTGTGAATCAGTACTGAGACGATGGATACAATCATCCCTACTACTAGTGTCCCTATAAAAGCAAGGATTGTGCCAACTATGGGCCAAAGAATAACGTAGCCGAGAAGTTTGAGAATATTGCCCTTCATTAGTTGGCGACTGCGTTTGAACGCTTCGCCGACTTTGCAATTTTCTAGCACCACAAGTTGCTGCACTAATGAATGAGCGATAGCAAACCAAATGCCGGGCACTATAAAAAGCAGAGCGCAGGCTATTGTGCCTGTATTGAAGAGAAAGTTACCGCCAAGCATAGATCACACTGCTAGCGGCTATCGGTGCTTCTTTCGCGGCTTGAAAAATCAAGGCGTAAGACTTCTTCCAGTCTTGGAAAAACCTGAGTTCGATATCTTGGCCTGTCGAGTTGACCGCCGGCAATTCTTTCATTTTGTGCTACTCGCTAGTTGCTGGGTAATTTTCTTCTCGATTTCGGTCGTGCGTCCGGATTTGTGCATGAGGTCTATCCACATTCTTACAGCAAGTGGCTGAGCCGATAGTACTATTATTTCGACTATGAGGGTAGCTACTACAGCGATGATGTCAGTTACTTTGTCGGTGTTGGTAGAATCTAGATTCGGTGCAAGTATTGCTACACTTAGCCCAATACCTAAAGCTGCTGCAAGAGCTATTGCAATCAAAGCAAGCGGCCCGAGTACGACATATTTGATTATTTGCCATTTCTTGCCCTTTGTCAGATTCCAGCTGCTCTTTATAGCTGCAAAACCGCTTTCATTTTCTAGAACAACGAACTGTAGGCAAAGGGATAAGGCTAAGGCAAAGAATATGCCTGGTGCTATGAATAACAAGCCGCATAGCAGCGTGCCTAAGCCCCAAACAATTTGTATTCCGAACATTCTAGCTAGGCATTTTGTTTGGAAGTACTGGCTCGCTGTTTTTGTTTCGGGGAATACTGTTTTGTAGGTATTGTTGATGATATTGCGCGTGATTATTAGTTGCAGTATTAGAGCCCAGAGAGTGTCGAGGGTTAAAGGTGGCAGTAGATCATCAAATAGTGTTAGCAGTACAAACAGTGCTGAAATAAATGGTGTGGCAGCCATCGTCTGAAATACTATTCTGAATGCCTCTGACAAATCTCTTTTTAGATTCAGTACTAGAATCGGATCTTTGGTCTGCTCTGGCTCTGCTGGTTGCATGGTTATTTTGTTTCTCGTCGTTGTCGAGCGCTGCTTGACTTCGGTCCTCTATTGAATTAACTTTGAGTGTGCACCTTGCAGCGGCAGCAATTTCTGGCACCCGCTGATTATGACTGATTCCACACAGAAGGCAAAATCGTATTGATAAGGCTGAAAGACTCTATTGGTTGTGTACTCTTCGGCTTGCTTTTCGTCATGCTCGCTTCCGAGCGTAGGTGTCCATCACATGTTGCAGTGTCAGTTTCGGAGAGTAATTGTCCACCAATAATCACAAGGTTCCCTGGAGTGACTCCCATGCACTCTGGTGAGCGCAAATATCCATCAATTGCCTCAATGACTCGGCGCGAGTCTATTCGTGAGTTTCTTGCTGGCAAGACCACCACAGTGTATGGCGATTTTGGGTATCGGATGCCGACAGATAAGTAGGCAAATTCTCCTTTCCAGCCTCTTATCTGGTTGAACACGCAATTGGTGCGAACTCACGCGAGCATTAATCAACTTGTTGAAAGCGTCTTGTTTCAGCCAATAGGCGCGGTCGTGGTTGCCAAGTTTAGCAAAAGCTAAAATGCAATGAGGTAGCCAAGATTGGAATAGAGCCTAACGTAGCTGCTAGTGAGAAGAACGTATCCTTTCTTCTAAACTCTCTTCTAGCAAAGTAATTCTTCCAATCTCAGTTCCTTCCATCTAATTTCTTGCAACCTAGCAAGTCTCCAGCCCTTTTAGCGCGTCTTTGCTGCGATTGGGTCAGACTAACTTGCTAAAACACCGCCGCACTGCCCCTTGAGAACGATTTGTAGTTCCTTGGAGCGTTGCTGAATCAAAAAGAAAAGACCTATGAACACTCAAACATTTTCCGCTGGCCTCGAAGGGGTCATCGCCTGCCGCACTCGACTGAGCCATGTTGATGGTGCTGCTGGCAAGCTTGTTCTGGCTGGGCACAATGCCGTTGCATTGGCTGAGAACAACACCATCGAAGAAGTCTGGTTTCTCTTGCACGAAGGGCATATGCCCGATGCAAGCGAACTGGCTGCCTTCAAAGACAAGATTGAAACTCTTGGTCGTCTGCCCAACGATGAAGTCAACTTGATCAAGAAGCTGCGTGGCATTGAGCCGCTTTCGGCCTTCCGCACAGCTCTTTCGGCCATCGCCAACAAGCGCGGCTATCAGCCTTGGCTCAACCGCCCCAAGCAAGAAGCAGTCGAAGAAATTCTCGCTCTCTGTGCGCTGGCGCCGAGCATTGTCGAAGTCTTGCATACTGGTCGTCGCCCTCGCCTCAAGAACGGCAATGTCGGTTACGCTGAGCGTTACCTCTGGGGTGTCACTGGCAGCAAGCCATCGGTCGAGAACGTTCGGGCGGTGGAGACCTACCTGATTCTCACCATGGATCACGGCCTCAATGCCTCCACCTTCGCCTCGCGCGTCACGGCCTCGACTGGTGCCGATGTCGGTGCTGCCATCACCAGTGGTATCGGCACTCTTTCTGGCCCGCTGCACGGTGGTGCCCCTGGTCCGGTGCTCGACATGCTCGATGCCATCGGCAGTAACGACAAGGCTGACGGCTGGGTGCGTGGTCAGCTGGCTGCTGGTAGTCGCCTGATGGGCTTCGGCCATCGCATCTATCGCACCGATGACCCCCGTGCTCTCACCCTCAAGCGTGTCGCTGAGAGGCAGAACGGCCCGCGCATTGAACTGGCCAAAGTTACCGAGCAGGCCGCACTTGCCGTGCTGACTGAGAAGCAAAACGCGCGTGCGGCTGTGGACGGCAAGGCTGTTCGTCCGCTGCGTGTCAACGTCGAGTTCTGGACGGCGGTCGTTCTTGAGCACGTGGGCATTCCGCGCGAACTCTTCAGCTCCACTTTCTGTGCTAGCCGCATCATTGGCTGGGGCGAACACGTCGCCGAGCAGATCGCTGACAACAAGCTCTTCCGCCCGCTCTCGCTCTACACTGGCGAGATGCCGGCTGAGTAATAGCATTCCGGACTTGCAAGCGGAATTACCAATAATTTTGTTGTAAGTCCTTTCCCAATCACTTAGAGATGGCGCCCCAAGAACCCTTTCAATATCTAGGGCGTCATCTCTCTCATCGCTTAAGCGGGAGAATCGCATGAAATCACAAACAGGCAACACCCTCAATAACTTTTACCAGGCCATGGAAGCCGCTATTGCTGAGGCACGCAAGCGCTTTCAGCGGCCGTTGACCTTGACCGAGAAGATTCTTGTCGCGCACCTTTTCGACAAGGGCCAGCTCGACAAGACTCAGTCGGGGTCGTGGCCGCTCCCTGTGCGGGGCAAGACTCAGGTCGCCCTCTTGCCCGACCGCGTGGCCATGCAAGATGCCACAGCGCAAATGGCCATGCTGCAATACATGCAGGCGGGACTGGGCCAAGTGGCCGTACCCACCAGCATTCACTGCGACCACTTGATTCGCGCCAAATCGGGAGCAAAGCTCGACCTGGTTGACGCCTATGGTCAGAACAACGAAGTCTACGACTTCCTCAAAACTGCTGCTGCTGCCCACGGTATCGCTTTTGGTGCGCCGGGTAAGGGCATTATCCACCAAGTTATTCTGGAAAACCTGGCTTTTCCCGGTGCCTTGATGGTCGGCACTGATTCGCACACCCCCAATGCTGGCGGCCTCTGCATGCTGGCCATTGGTGTCGGTGGTGCCGATGCTGTTGAAGTCATGGCTGGCGAACCCTGGGGTTTGACCTGGCCGCTGCAGATTGGCGTCAAGCTGACTGGCAAGCTCAATGGCTGGACTGCCCCTAAAGACATCATTCTCAAGATCGCTGGTATTCTTGGCGCAGCCGGCGGTACTTCGGCCGTCATCGAGTATTTCGGCGACACTGCGAGCCTTGGTGCTACTGGTCAAGCTACCATCGCCAACATGGGCGCTGAACTTGGTGCTACCACGTCGGTCTTTCCTTACAGCACCGCTGCTGGTGACTATCTGGCCGCCACTGACCGTGCCGATTGGGCCGCTGCTGCCAGCAAGTATGAGCATCTGCTGCACGCAGATGCGGAAGTGCAAGCCGAGCCTGAAAAGTACTTTGACCGCGTCATCGAAATCGACCTGAGCACGCTGGAGCCGCACATTGTCGGCCCCTTCACTCCAGACTTGGCCCGGCCGCTGTCAGAGTTTGCTGCGGAGGCCAAAGAAAAGGGCTATCCTCTCAATTTGAGCTACGCTCTGATTGGCAGTTGCACCAACTCGAGCTACGAAGACATGGGTCGGGCGGCGCACATTGCTAGACAAGCAGCGCAAGCTGGCATCAAGGTGGCCTGCGGTTTTCTGGTTACCCCCGGCTCGACGCAAATTTTCAACACCATTGAGCGCGATGGCCAGCTGCAAGACTTCGAAGCCATCGGCGCCCAAGTTTTGGCCAATGCCTGCGGACCTTGCATTGGTCAGTGGCAGCGTTCTGACGTTAAAGATGGCGAGCCGAACTCGATCATCAATTCGTTCAATCGGCCGTTTAAGGGGCGCAACGACAACAATCCGGCTACCCATGCTTTCATTGCCAGTCCTGAAATTGTCACGGCCTTTGCTCTGGCTGGCACCCTGGCTTTCAACCCGCTCAAAGACACGCTCAAGGCCGCTGACGGTAGCGAGTTCCGGCTGATGCCGCCGACGGCTGATGCTCTGCCCCCCAATGGTTTTGTCGGCGATGCGGAAGCCATTGTCGCGGCCCCAGTTGCTAGTGGTGCGCAGCTGGCGGTGCAGGTTTCGCCTAAGAGCCATCGTTTGCAGTTGCTGGCACCATTCCCTGTCTGGGACGGCAATGACCTGACCAGCTTGCCGGTGTTGCTCAAAGCCAAGGGCAAGTGCACCACTGATCACATTTCTCCGGCTGGTGTTGAGTGGCTGCGCTTCCGCGGGCACCTCGACAACATTTCGGACAACATGTTCAGCCGTGTCAGCAACAGTTTCACTAGTGCAATCGGCACTGGTGTTAATTTGATTACTGGCGAGAGCAAGTCTTTGAGCCAGGTCGCTCGCGACTACAAGGCTCTCGGTTTGGGCTGGGTGGTGATTGGCGATAGCAACTATGGTGAGGGTAGCAGCCGCGAGCACGCCGCTATGAGCCCTCGTTATCTTGGTGGACGTGCTGTCATTGCTCGCAGCTTTGCCCGCATTCACAGAAGCAACCTGTGGAAGCAAGGCATGCTCGCTCTCACTTTTGTGGAGCCTGCCGACTACGACAAGATTCAAGCTGGTGACCGCCTCAGTCTGACCGGGCTGAACAAGCTTGCCCCAGAGCAGAACGTCATTGCCACCATCATTCATGCTGATGGCACGAGTGAAGCCGTGGAGTTGAGCCATGGCATGGGTCTTGATCAGATCAAGTGGTTTGTTCAGGGCTCTTTCCTCAATTTCGTGCGGGTCAAGCATGAGCAAGAAGCAACACCATCTTGCTGCTCAACTAAAGTCACGGGCGCTGCTGAACCAGGCAATGCTAGTGCAACAACAGTAGAGCCTAGCGCTGCTGCCGCCCCTAGCGATTCAACCTCTGACGCCGCCGCTGGTGCTGCCGCTGGCGCTGCCGCTGGCAACCCTGGTTTCTTTGGCCGGC
>LNFM01008493.1_pt1 | contig 15484 bp, 12 predicted proteins | sample 596031 | NCBI WGS metagenome assembly LNFM01 (sample SAMN04254537, study PRJNA301005) | activated carbon metagenome | isolation source: dual media filters at the Ann Arbor, Michigan drinking water treatment plant | place: USA: Ann Arbor | reverse complement strand
GGAAGCCTTCGGGCTTGGCGTCGTACTGGCCGTGCACCAGGCCCATGAACTCGCTCATCACGTTGCGGTGGTACCAGGGCGGGCGGAAGGTGTCTTCCGCCACCAGCCAGCGCGGCGGGAAGATCACGAAGTCGACGTTGGCCACGCCGGGTGTGTCGCTGGGGCTGGTGAGCACGGTGAAGATGCTCGGGTCGGGGTGGTCGAAGCTGATGCTGCCCATCGTGTTGAAGTGCGCCGTGTCGTACTTCAGCGGGGCCAGGTTGCCGTGCCAGGCCACCACGTCGTAGGGGCTGTGGCCCTGGGTGGCCTGCCACAGCTGGCCGCCGGCCTTCTTGACCAGCTGCACCGCGCCGGGCGTGCTGTCGAAGGCCGCCGCGGGCGCGAGGAAGTCGCGTGCATTGGCCAGGCCGTTGCTGCCGATGGGCCCGAGTTCGGGCAGGCGGAAGGGCGCGCCGTAGTTCTCGCAGACGTAGACCCGGCTCGGCCCCTGCACGCACACGCTGAAGGCCAGGCCGCGCGGCAGCAGCGCCACCTCGCCGGGCGCCACGTCCAGCAGGCCGAGTTCGGTGGTGATGCGCAGCGTGCCCGTCTGCGGCAGCAGCAGCATCTCGCCGTCGTTGTTGATCAAGGCACGGCGGGCGCCGTCGCTGAACATGCTGCGGTTGATCAGCACCAGGTGGGCGGCCATGCCGTTCTGCGCCTCGGCGTCGCCGTTGACCACCACGGTGCGCAAGCCGTCGATGAAGTCCAGCGCCTCGGCATCCGGCCCGGTGGGCACCGCCACCGGGTGCCAGCGCAGCGGGTCGGGCGGCGCGTTCACGCCGTCGGCCGCGCCGGTTTTCCACAGCGGCTGGGCATAGGGCGTGTAGCCGCCCACCACCACCGAGGGCCGGCGGCGGTAGAACCAGGTGCGGCGGTTCTCGGCGCGCGGCGCGGTGAAGGCGGTGCCGCTGATGAGCTCGGCATAGAGGCCGTGCGCCACGCGTTGCGGGCTGTTGCGGCCGACCGGCAGCGCGCCGGGCACGGCCTCGCTGGCGAAGTGGTTGCCGAAACCGCTGAGATGCTGGAGCGTCATGTCGTTTCCCCGGAAAGCAGGCTGTGGCGCGCGAGGGCCAGGGCTTCGTCCAGCACGCGCAGGTCGCCGATGTGGTTGGCCAGCAGCAGCACCAGGCGCGCATTGAGTTGTTCGCTCTGGGCGTCGCTCAGGTCGCGGTGGCTGTGCACCAGCTGTTCGTAGAAGTGGTCGCCCGGCGTGTAGGCCTGGCGATGGCGCTCGCCAGGCACGCCGAAGTTGGGCTCGGTGCGGAGGTGCTGTGGGGTCATGGGAGGGGTCATGGGAGGGGTCATGGGAGGGGTCAGGCCTGCAGCGCCATGGCGCGGCGGTGGGCGGCCTGCACGGCAGCCACATCGAGCCGGCGCCAGCGTGCGGCCACGTGCTGGTCGGGCCGCACGAGGTAGGCGGTGCCGGGACGGGCGTCGCAGCGCCGGGCCACCAGGCCTTCGGTGTCGACGAGGTGCGGCAGCGTGTCGACTTCGCCCGGCGCCAGCACCAGCAGCGGGCGCAGGTCCGGCGTGGCTTGCAGGGCCTGCAAGGCGGCGCGCGGCGCGGCCTCGGGCTGGCCGAAGAACAGCAGCGTGAAGTCGCCGTGCCCCAGATGCCGCAGCAGCCAGGGCGGGGTGCCCGCCACGGGCGCATCGTCCATCGGCGCGCCGGGCAGCATCCAGCCTTCGAAGCGGTCGCTGTCGGGCGTGTTCAAGGCGCTGCCCAGCAGCAGCGTGGGCACCGAGAGCCGGCCGCTGTTGACCAGGGCGCGCACCCCGGGCACGGTGGCGGCCAGGCCCAGCACCGCATCGCGCAGCACGCGCGCGGCGTGGCTCTTGGGCGTCATGAAGTCGGTGCTGCGCGTGCTGTGGAGGATGTTCTCGCCGGCCGCCGCGCCACGCTCCTGCGCGTAGCTGTCCAGCAGGGTGTCGGGCGCGCGGCCTGCGAGCACGCGCTGCAGCTTCCAGCCCAGGTTGTCGGCGTCCTGGATGCCCGAGTTCGCACCGCGCGCGCCGAAGGGCGAGACCTGGTGTGCGCTGTCGCCCACGAACAGCAGCCGGCCGTGGCGGAACTGCGCCATGCGCCGGCACTGGAAGGTGTAGACGCTGACCCATTCCAGCCTGAAGCCGATGTGCGGCCAGCCCTGCTGGTCGAGCAGGCGGCGGATGCGCTGGGCCACGCGCTCGGGCTGTTTTTCCGCTTCAGGGTCGGCAGCCCAGCCGAGCTGGAAGTCGATGCGCCAGACGTCGTCGGCCTCGCGGTGCAGCAGCGCACTTTCGCCGTCGAAGAAGCTGGGCTTGAACCAGAAGCGGCGCTCGGTGCGCGCCAGCGGGTAGGGCTCGCCGTCCAGCACCACGTCGGCGATCAGGAAGCGGTCCTGGAACACCTGGCCGACGCTGTCCAGCCCGAGCGCGCGGCGTGTCGGGCTGCGCGCGCCATCGGCCACCACCAGCCAGCCGGCATGCAGGGTGTAGGCGCCGTGCGGCGACTCGACGTGCAGCAGTGCGCCATCGGCCTGCGGCGCCACCTGCGTGACGCGGTGCTGCCAGCGCAGGTCCAGGCCCGGCAACTCGGCCGCGCGCTCCACCATGAACTGCTCCAGGTGGTACTGCTGCAGGTTCACCATGCCCGGGCGCTGGTGGCCGGGCTCGGGCAGCAGGTCGAAGCTGAAGACCTCGGCTTCGCCGTGGAAGGTGCGGCCCACGTTCCAGGTCACACCCTTGTCGACGACACGCTGGCCCAGGCCCAGGCGGTCCAGGATCTCCAGCGTGCGCTTGGCATGGCAGACGCCGCGCGAGCCCAGCGACACGGTGTCGTCCTCGTCCAGCAGCAGCACCGGCAGGCCGCGCTGGGCGGCGTCGATGGCGGTCGCCAGCCCCACCGGGCCGGCGCCCAGCACCACCAGCGGCACGCGGCGCACGGTGGCCGCGCCCACCTCGGGCGCGGCGCCGGCGGCGTAGCGCGGCCAGGTGTAGGTGCTCAGCATGGCCGGGCCCGCGCTCAGGCCTCCAGCGCCTTCCACATCGCCACGTCGCGCTCGGCGGTCCAGATGCGCGGGTCGGCATGGCCGCTCATCTCGTCGTAGCAGCGGGTCACGTCGAAGGGCATGCAGTGCTGGAAGATCACCCAGTGCCCGTACTTCGGCGTCAGCGCCGCCATCGTGGCCTTGTAGGTGGCGTTCAGGTCCAGCCCGGCCCTGACCCCGGCCTCGACGCTGGCGCGCACATCGGCGATGAAGCTGCGGGTGCCGGCCAGCCCGGCGGCCACCGCCTGCGGCGTGGTCAGCGCCGCGCCGCGGCCGGGCACCAGCTGCTGCGGCTGCAACGCGGCGATGTGGTCCAGGGTCTGCGGCCAGTCGCTGAAATACGCATCGCCGGCATAGGGCGTGGCGTCGAATTCCACGAGGTCGCCGCTGAACAGGATCTTCTGCTGCGGCAGCCAGGCCACGGTGTCGCCCTTGGTGTGGCCGCGGCCCAGCTGCAGCAGCTGCACCTCCAGGCGACCCAGCCACAGCGTCATCTTGCCGGTGAAGGTGAGGGTCGGCCAGGTCAGCCCGGCTGGCACGCTTTCAACGTTGCGGAACAGGCGCGGGAAACGGCCGATCTCGCTGGCCTTGTCCTGTTCACCACGTTCGACGATGAGGTCGCGCGTGTCCTGGCTGGCGATGATGTGTTCGGCGCCTTCCGCCCGATAGGCCGAGGCCCCCAGCACGCGCACGGCGTGGTAGTGCGTCAGCAGCACGTACTTGATGGGCTTGTCGGTCACCTCGCGGATGCGGCGGATGACGTCCTGCGCCATCAGCGGCGTGGCCTGGGTGTCCAGCACCAGCACGGCGTCGTCGCCGATGATGACGCCGGTGTTGGGGTCGCCCTCGGCGGTGTAGGCGTAGGCGTTGTCGCTGAGCCGCGTGAAGCTGACCTGTTTTTCTTCGAGGTCGGCGTGGCTGGCGAAGGCTTTGGCGTTGCTCATCGGGGCGTCCTGGGGTCTGCGTGCCGAAACGCTTGATGTTAGCTCACGAGTTCGCTATTGTCGAATACGTTAGCCATACCCAAACAAGCACCATGCCCACGCGCCGTCCCGCCCTGCCTGCCGCGCCCGCCCGGCGCGGCATCCAAAGCATCGAGGTGGGTGGCGCGCTGCTGCGCGCCCTGGCCCACCACGGCCGTCCGCTGGCGCTGAAGGACCTGGCCGCCGAGGCCGGCATGGCGCCGGCCAAGGCCCACCCCTACCTGGTGAGTTTCGGCAAGCTGGGCCTGGTGGAACAAGACGCCGCCAGCGGCCACTACGGCCTCGGCGCGCTGGCCATGCAGCTGGGGCTGATCAGCCTGCAGCAGCTCGACCCCTTGGCGCTGGCATCGCCGCTGATCGAGACGCTGGCCGCGCAGACCGGCCACACCCTGGCGGTGGCGGTGTGGGGCAACCGCGGCGCCACCATCGTGCGGGTGGCGCAGCCGCCGCTGGCGGTGTTCGTCAGCATGCGCCACGGCACCGTGATGAGCCTTCGCGGCACCGCCAGCGGCCGCCTGTTTGCCGCGCTGCTGCCAGCGGCCGTGGTGCTGCCGGTGCTGCGTGAGGAACACCGCGCTGCGGGCCAGCGCGGCCCGGCGCTGGACGACACGCTGCGCGAGGCCCTGGCCACGGTGCGCGCCGAAGGCTACAGCCACGTTCAGGGCACGCAGCTGCCCGGCATCAGCGCGCTGGCGGCGCCGGTGTTCAATGCCGCGGGCAGCCTGGCGCTCAGCCTCACGGCCATCGGCCCCAGCGCCGCCTTCGACAGCCGGCCCGGCAGTGCGCTGGTTCAGCAGGTGCGCAGCGCGGCCGCCGATTTGTCTGCACGGCTGGGCCGGCGCACCGGCGCGGCCTAGCAACTTCAACGTCGTCGGGCGGACGCCCGCCACGCCACCGCGTCCGCCGCGGGGCATGGGCTAAGGTCGGGCGTGGCGCCGCGGGCGCCGGGAGCTCTTGCCATGAACACCAAAGACCTGCGCGGCGCCGCACGGCTGGCCACCGACGGCGTGGCCGGCCTCACCAGCCTGGTGGAGGCCATGCACGAGCGCATCGCCAAGGTGCCCGGCGTGGCCGGCGCGCTGGAAGGGCGAACCAGCGGCATCACCGGCCTGGTCTACCGCAGCATCCGCGGCGTCACCCACGTGGCCGGCGGCACGGTGGACGCGCTGCTGGCCCTGCTGACGCCCACGCTCGCGCCGGACCAGCCGGCCGCCCCGCCCCGCCCTGAACGCGACGCGCTGGTGTCGGCGCTGAACGGCGTGCTGGGCGACCACCTGGCCGCCACGCACAACCTGCTGGCCATCGGCATGGCGCTGCGGGTGGACGGCCAGCCCGTGCCGCTGCAGCGCGAGGCGCTGGCCGCGTGGCTGCAGGGCCGGCCGGCGGCGCCCCAGGCCCCGCCACGCACGCTGCTGGTGCTGCTGCACGGCCTGTGCATGAACGACCTGCAGTGGCAGCGCGCCAACGCAGCCGGCAGCCAGGACCACGGCGCGTTGCTGGCGCCGGCCCTGGGGGCGATGGCGCTGTACCTGCACGCCAACACCGGCCTGCCCATCGCCGAAAACGGGCGCCAGTTCGCAGCGCTGATGCAGCAGCTGGTGGACGCCTGGCCGGTGCCCGTGGACAGGCTGGTGCTGCTGGGCCACAGCATGGGCGGCCTGATCGCGCGCAGCGCGCTGTGTCAGGCGCAGAACCAGGTGCGCGCCCCGGCCGCTGGCCCGGGCTGGGCGGCGCTGTGCAGCGACCTCGTCTGCCTGGGCAGCCCGCACCACGGTGCGCCGCTGGAACGTGCCGGGCACGGGGTGGACCTGCTGCTGGGGGCCACGCCCTTCACCTCGCGCTACACCGCGCCGCTGGCGCGGCTGGGCCGCGTCCGCAGCGCCGGCATCACCGACCTGCGCCACGGCCTGCGGGGCGCCGACGGTCTGGCCGTGCCACTGCCCTCGGGGCCCGGCGCGCCGCGCTGCTGGGCCCTGGCCGGCACGCTGGACGCCGCCGCCGACGACCCCGGCCGCACGCTGAAAAAACGCGCCCTGGGCCAGGCCCTGGGCGACGGCCTGGTGCCGCTGGCCAGCGCGCTGGGCCAGCACGCCGACGCCGCCCAGACCCTGGCCTTCGCCGCCGAGCGCCAGGCGGTGCTGCACGGCACCGGCCACCTGGACCTGCTGTCCAGCCCGGCGGCGGCGCAGCAACTGCGGCAGTGGCTGGCGCCGGGGCCGTGAGCCTGCACTGGCGACCTCGACCGACGGCCTCGACCCAGCGTCCTCCAGCCGAAAGGACAGGCCGCCGCGACAATGCGGGCCGACATGGCCCATTCCCCCGCATCACCGCGTGTGCTCAGCGTCATCCCGCCGATGACGCAGCTGAACACGCCCTACCCGTCCACCGCCTACCTCACGGGCTTCCTGCGTTCGCGCCAGGTGCAGGCCACGCAGGTGGACCTGGCGCTGGCGCTGATCCTGGAGCTGCTGTCGCCGCGTGGCCTGCAAGCCGTGCGCGACGCAGCGCTGGCGCTGAAGAAGCCCGGCGCGCGCGTGCAGGCATTCCTGGCGCAGTTCCAGCATTACGCCGGCACCATTGCGCCGACGCTGGCCTTTCTGCAGGGGCGTGACTCCACGCTGGCCCACCGCATCGCCGCGCGCAGCTTCCTGCCCGAAGGCCCGCGCTTTGCCACGCTGGACGCCTATGCCGACCCCGAGCAGGACGATGGCGGCGACCCGCTGGGCTGGGCCTTCGGTTCGCTGGGCGTGCAGGACCGCGCGCGCCACCTCGCCACGCTCTACCTCAACGACCTGGCCGACGTGCTGAAGGACGCGGTGGACCCGCGCTTCGAGTTCGTGCGTTACGCCGAGCGCCTGGCGATGAGCCAGCCCAGCTTCGAGCCGCTGGCCGCAGCACTGGCCGCACCCCTGAACCTGGTGGACCAGACGCTGCGGCGCCTGGCGCTGGCCGCGATCGACGAGCACCGGCCCACGGTGGTGCTGCTCTCGGTGCCCTTCCCGGGCGCCATGTACGCGGCCCTGCGCATCGCCCAGGCCATCAAGGCCGAGCACCCGCAGCTCGTCACCGTGCTGGGGGGCGGTTATGTCAACACCGAGCTGCGTGAACTGAAAGAGCCGCGCGTCTTCGATTACTTCGACTTCGTGACGCTGGACGCCGGCGAGCGCCCGCTGCTGGCTTTGCTGGAGCACCTGCAGGGCCGGCGTTCGGCGCAGCGCCTGGTGCGCTGTTTCCACCGCGTGGATGGCGTGGTGCGCTACACCAACTTCATCGAGCCCGACCTGCCCTTCGCCGAGGTGGGCACGCCCACCTGGGACGGCCTGCCGCTGGACAAGTACCTCAGCCTGCTGGACATGCTCAACCCCATGCACAGGCTGTGGAGCGACGGGCGCTGGAACAAGCTCACCGTGGCCCACGGCTGCTACTGGAAGAAGTGCAGTTTCTGCGACGTCAGCCTGGACTACATCGGCCGCTACGACGCCGCCAGTGCCGAGCTGCTGTGCGACCGCATCGAGGCCATCGTCGCCGAAACCGGCCAGACCGGCTTTCACTTCGTCGACGAAGCGGCGCCGCCCAAGTCGCTGAAGGCGCTGGCGGCCGAAATCCAGCGCCGCCGGCTCGCCATCACCTGGTGGGGCAACATCCGCTTCGAAAAGACCTTCACGCCGCAGCTCTGCCAGCAGCTGGCCGACAGCGGCTGCATCGCCATCAGCGGCGGGCTGGAAGTGGCCTCCGACCGCCTGCTGGCGCTGATGAAAAAAGGCGTCAGCGTCGACCAGGTGGCCCGCGTCACCAAGGGCTTCAGCGACGCCGGCGTGCTGGTGCACGCCTACCTGATGTACGGCTTCCCGACGCAGACGGTGCAGGACACCGTGGACGCGCTGGAACTGGTGCGCCAGCTCTTCGTCAACGGCTGCATCCAGAGCGGCTTCTGGCACCGTTTCACCTGCACCGTGCATTCACCCGTGGGGCAAGACCCGGCGGCCTATGGCGTGACGCTGCAGGAGCTGCCCGAGATCAGCTTCGGCAAGAACGACATCGGCTTTTTCGACCCCACCGGCACCGACCACGACGCCCTGGGCGTGGGCCTGAAGAAGGCGCTCTACAACTACATGCACGGCATCGGCCTGGAAGACGACGTGCGCGTGTGGTTCGACTTCAACGTGCCCAAGACACGCATCGCGCGGCGTCGCATCGAAAAGGCGCTGGCCGAGACCGTGACGTGAAGCTGTTGCGCCAGCTGCTGCCGGCAACGCTGTGCGCAGCCTGGCGGCAGCAGACCACGGCACTGGACAGCTCGCCCCCGACCTCGTTGCCGATGACGGCGCTGCCGCTGCGCGCCGACGAGGTGCTGCGCGCCGTGGCCGCCAGTGCCGCCGCCGCGCCGCTGGTTCAGGCCCTGGGCCCGGCGCCGTGGTGCAACCTGGCGCAGAGCTGGCTGCGCCACGGTCGGCCGCCGCACGGCTGGCACCAGGACGGCGCCTTGCGCCACGACTTCCTGGCCCACGCCGGCCGGCCCGCGCCGGCCGATGCAGCGCTGGAGATGCGGACGCTGTGGATCGCGCTGACGCCCTGCGGTGAAGACGCACCTTCGCTGCAGTGGCTGCAGGCCCCGCTGCCGGCGCTGCTGAACCCGGAGGCGCTGACACCGGCCGCCGTGGCCGCGCGCTTCGGCAGTGACTTCGGCAGTGATGCCATGCGCCCCGCCATGCCGCACGTGACCAGGCCCGTGATGCCGCACGCCGTGCTGCAGGCTGGCGACGCGCTGCTCTTCGACGGCCTGTGCCTGCACCGCACCCATTGGCGGCCCGGGATGACGCAGCCCCGGCTCAGCCTGGAGCTGCGCTTCTTCCGTGCCGATGCCGTGCCGGCGCGCGTGGCCGGCGATGCCGGCGCGCGCCTGCGCTGACGCTCAGGGCTTGAGCACCTCGAACCTGCCGTAGGGCAGCAGTTGCGGCGCCACCGCGGGGTCGCCCACGACGACGATGCTGTAGGCCTCGGGCACGAAGTACTTCTTCGCGATGGCCTGCACCTGCGGCGCCGTCACGGCGCGCAGCTTCGCCACGTAGTCCACCAGTTGCGTGGGCGGCAGGCCCACCATCCAGTTGCGCGCCAGTGCCCCCGCCACCGCGTCCTGCGTCTGCAGGCCCACCAGGTAGCTGCCGGCCATGTAGCGCTGTGTTTCCTGCAGTTCCTGGCGCGGCACGGGCTCGCTGGCCATGCGGCGCAGCTCGGCCTGGAACTCGGCCAGCGCAGCGCCCGTCACCTCGTTGCGCACATCGGCCCCGCCCACCAGCGCACCGCCGTCACGCCAGCTGCGCGGGCGCAGGCTGGCGCCGTAGGTGTAGCCCTTGTCCTCGCGCAGGTTCATGTTGATGCGGCTGGTGAAACCGTCGCCCAGCACGGTGCTGGCCACGCGCAGCGGCACGGTGTCGGGGCCGCTGGCCGGCTGCGCCAGGCGGCCCAGGCGCAGCGTGGCCTGCACGCTGCCGGGGCGTTCCAGCAGCAGGCGCGCGGGCGCCGCCTCGCGCGGCGCCGGTGGCGTGGCGGGCGCGGCGTCACCGGCGTTCTTCCAGTCGGCAAAGGCCGCGCGCGCCAGCGCCAGGCCCTGTGCGGCCGTCAGCCGCCCGGCCACCACCAGCAAGGCGCGGTCGGGGCGGAAGCGCTGGGCGTGGGCCGCGCGCAGCGCCGCCGGCGTGGCCGCGGCGATGCCGGCCTCGGTGGGCTGGCTGCGGCCGTAGGCATGTTCGCCGAACAGCGCCCGGCCCATCGCGCCTTCCGCGCGGTAGCCCGGCTGCGCGCCCGCGGCCTTCAGCGCCTGCAGCGCATTGCGCTGTGCCAGCTGCACCTCGCCGTCGGCAAAGGCCGGCTGGCGTGCCACTTCGGCCAAGAGCTGCAGCAGCGGCCCGGCCTGCGAAGCCAGGGCCTGCGCACCGAGGGTGATGCCGTCGGCACCCGGGCTGGCCGAGAGCGTGCCGCCCAGGGCCTGCACGTCCTGCGCCAGCGTGCGCGCATCGCGCCTTTGCGTGCCTTCGGTCAGCAGGTCGGCCAGCAGCGCGGTGAAGCCGGCCTGCTGCGGCCCGTCCACCGCCGAACCGGCACCGCGGATGGCCAGCACCGCGTCCACGCGCGGCAGGCCGGCACGCGGCACCACCCAGACCTCCATGCCATTGGGCAGGCGGCTGCGCGTGATGCTGGGCGCAGGCAGCACCGGGTCGGGGCCGAAGCGGGGCATGTCCCGGGGAAAGGCAGGCGGCGCGGCCGGGGCTTGCGCCCACAACGAGGTGCAGCACAGCGCGGCCAGGGCGACACAGGTGATCTTGGTCATGGTGGCCCTCAGCGTGCGGCGGATGCGGATGCGGATGCGGCGGGCGCGGCCGCAGCGGGTGCAACGGGTGCAGGCTGGGGCGCGGGTGCAGGCCGGCGGTCGATGACCGAACGATTGGCCCGCGTGAGGTAGGTGGCGGCGGCGCGCTGGACCTGCGCAGAGGTGACCGCGTCGATCCACGCCGGCACGCGGCTGACCACGTTCGCATCGCCCCACAGCGCCTGCAGGCGTGCCAGCATGTCGGCGCGGTTGAGGAAGCTCTCCAGGCCGTTGTACCAGTCGGCCTTCATGCGCGTCTTCACGCGCCGCAGCGTGGCGTCGTCGACACCCTCGCGCACGATGCGCGCCACCTCTTCGTCCACCGCGGCCAGCAGCGTGTCGGCCGCGGTCTCGGGCTGGTCGCCGGGCTTGTACAGCGCAAACAGCGTGTAGAGCGTGGGGCCGTCGTATTCCCAGGGCCCCGTCAGGCCCCACAGGCTTTCCAGGTTCAGCGCCAGCTCGCGGCCCTTCACCAGGCCCTGGTAGAGGCGCGAGGCGCTGCCGCCGGCCAGCACCTCGCCCAGCACCACCATGGGCGCGTGGTCGGTGCTGCCGCGCGCGGGCATCTTCCAGGCCGCGGCCAGGCCGGGCACCTGGGCCAGCGGGTCGGCCTGCACCAGGCGGCGCTCCTGCGTGTTCAGCGGCTCGCTGAAATCGGCCAGCGGCGGCACCGGGCGGCGCGCAATGCCGCCGAAGTGCTTCTTCACCAGCGCCAAGGCACGCGCCGGCGTCACGTCGCCGGCGATCGCGACGACGGCGTTGTTGGGGCCGTAGTAGTCGCGGTGGAAGGCACGCACGTCGTCGAGGTTGGCGCGGTCCAGGTCCTCGAAGCTGCCGTAGCCGTCGTGCCTGTTCTCCCACTTGTCGAAGGCCAGGCCGCCGATGTCTATCCACATGAAGCCGCCGTAAGGCGTGTTCTGCACGTTGACGCGGATCTCCTCCTTCACCACGTCCTGCTGGTTCTTCAGCGTGGCAGGGTTGAAGTCCAGCGTCTTCATGCGGTCGGCTTCCAGCCACAGCAGCGTTTCCAGCGCCGAGACCGGCGCGCGCTCGATGTAGTTGGTGAAGTCGGCGCGCGTGCTGCCGTTGTTGTCGCCGCCGCCGGCCGTCGTCACGCGGTCGAACACGCCCTTGGGCGCTTTCGGCGTGCCCTGGAACATCAGGTGCTCGAAGAGGTGCGCAAAGCCGCTGCGCCCGCGCGGCTCGCGCCGCATGCCGACCTTGTAGACGACGCTGATGCCCACGGTGGGCGAGCTGTGGTCTTCGCTGACCACCAGCGTCAGGCCGTTGGGCAGGGTGTGCACGGTGACGGGCAGCTGCCAGCGGTCGGCCGCAGCGGCGGTCTCGGCCGCGGGCTGGGCAAGGGCAGGCGCGGCCGGCAGCAGCAGGGTGAGTGCGGTGGCCACTGCGATGGCGAGCGCAGATCCGGAATGACCGAACGGGGCGAACAAGGCAAGCAGGCGCATGGGCAGGGGCAAGGCAGGGGGCGATGGCAAAGAGTGTGCCGCAGCCTGGGTGAGGCCGGGCTGCGATGCACGGCGCCGCGCCGCGCGCTGGACGATGGTGTGTGTGGCACTGGACTTCACCAGCGGCCACGGTGTAGAAGGAATGTCATCGCCTGGCGAGCAGGCCCACAGCCCGCACACCGACCCGGAGGCCCGTCCCGTCCACGAGGTACATCCATGACACAGCCTGCGCCACTGCCCGCCAACGAAGTTGCGCGGCTGCACTGTCTGCATGCCATGCGTGTGCTGGACACCGCGCCCGAGCCGCTGTTCGAGCAGATCGTGGCCCTGGCTGCCGAGCTTTGCGGCGTGCCCGTGTCGCTGATCAGTCTGGTCGACACCCACCGGCAGTGGTTCAAGGCGAACGTCGGGCTGCCGGAAGTGGCCGAGACCCATCGCGACCTGTCCTTTTGCGCGCACGCCATCCTGTCGGACGAGCTGTTGGAGGTCGCGGACACCACCCAGGACCGGCGCTTCGCCACCAACACCCTGGTCTTGGGGTTTCCGGCGATTCGTTTCTACGCCGGCGCGCCGCTGCGCATGCCCGGCGGCGAACGGCTGGGCACGCTCTGCGTGATCGACCGGGAGCCGCACAGGCTCGATGCCCGTCAACGCAGCGCGCTGATCAAGCTGGCGGAGATCACGGCCACGGCACTGGTCGACAGGCGGGCCCGCATCGCGGCCAGCGATGCCAAGACCGAGTTCCTGTCGCGCGCCAGTCACGAGTTGCGCACGCCCCTGAATGCGGTCATCGGCTTCGCGCAGCTGGTGGAAACCATGAAGGACCAGGAGCCGGCCAAGGTGCAGAGCCATGCCCGCCAGATCCGGCTGGCCGGCGAACACATGCTGGCCCTGGTCACCGACCTGCTCGACCTCAGCCGGGCCGCCTCGGGGGGCCTGGGCCTGAAGCTGCAGGCCCTGCCGCTGCGCCCCACCGTCGACGATGCCGCCGCGTTGTTGCGTGGGCTGGCGCAGGCGCACCAGGTGTCCATCGATGTCGAGATCGCCGACGACGTGAGCGTCATGGCCGAGCGTTCACGCCTGCACCAGGTGCTCTTGAACCTGGGGTCGAACGCCATCAAATACAACCGCATGGGCGGGACGGTGCGCTTCCTGATGCACGCCGGCGATGCGGGCCGGGTCGGGCTGGCGGTCGAGGACACCGGCATCGGCATGACCCCGGCGCAGGCAGCCCGGCTGTTCCAGCCCTTCGACCGCCTGGACCGCGATCGAACCAGCATTCCCGGCGTGGGCCTGGGCCTGGTGATTTCGCGCAGCCTCATCGAGGAGATGGGCGGCTCCTTGTCCGTGCAGAGCACGCCGCAGCAAGGAACCCGCGTCAGCATCCAGCTGCGGCAGCCCGAGTAGGGGCCGCCGCGGCGCACCACGCCCGGGGCTCGACGCGCGGCCGGGCTCGGCAAGCCCCGCCGGGCCCCGGCCCGGTTCAGGGTGTCAGGTCCAAGGCCTCGGTGACGCGGTCGTAGGGGAGCTTGGCGGCCTCGTTGACGCGCTTCACGGCGTCGGCCGCGCCGGCCTCGAACAGGCACATGCAGGCACCGCTTTCGGGCACGAAGGTGGAACGGATGTAGCGCACCGGCGTGCCGTCGGCGCTGAACCTCTGCGCAGTGGCGATGGCGGCCTGCTGTGCAGCAGCCAGATCGTTCATGGCGATGCCCTTGAGGGATCGCTCGACCATGTAGACGCTCATGACGGTTTCCTTGGCGAGTGGAGGGGAGTTGCAGAGCCTACGCATTTGCCCGCGGCAGTGCATGCCGGTTCCGGTTATCGATGCATAAGGCCTAGACTCGATTTGTGCCGAGGGCCATGCCGGGAGATGACCATGGAACTGCGCCAGATCCGTTACTTCCTGGAGATTTGCGAGCAAGGCAGCTTCTCGCGCGCGGCCGATCGCTGCGGGGTCACGCAGCCGGCCTTGACGATGGCGGTGAAGGCGCTGGAAGGCGAGCTCGGCGGCGCGGTCTTTCACCGCGAAGGCCGCCGCCTGGTGCTGTCGGAGCTGGGCCAGATGGTGTGCCCGCACCTGCAGCGGCTGGCCGGCGAGCAGGACAACGCGCTGCTCGTGGCGCAGAACTACAAGCTGCTCAAGCAGGCGCCGCTGCGCGTGGGCATCCTGCCGACGATCGGCCCGGCGCGAATCGGGCGTTTTCTCGGCGCGTTCCGCGACCATCACCCCGGCGTCGAACTGGCAGTCTCGGAAGGTTCGGCCGCGGCACTGGCCAAGCGGCTGGCGAGCGCCGACCTCGACGTGGCGGTGGCCAACGCGGCCGGCGGTTTCGGTGACGAGTTTCGCGCCGAGCTTCTCTACAACGAGCGCTATGTCGTGATCTTTCCGCCCGGGCACCGCTTTGCGCAGCTCGACGCGGTGCGGCTTGCCGATGTCGATGGCGAGGACTATGTCGACCGGCTGGCCTGTGAAATGCGCGAGATGGTGATGAAGGTGCTGGGGGAGCGCAAGGTCCAGCTCTACGCCAAGTTCCGCAGCGACCGCGAGGACTGGGTGCAGGCGATGGTGCTGGCCGGCCTGGGCTTCGCCTTCATGCCCGAACATTCGGTGACCGTGGGCGGCCTGCTTTCACGGGCCTTGATCGAGCCCGCCGTGGCGCGCGAGGTGCAAGCTTTCGAGGTGCGTGGGCGCGAACGCACGCCCGCCGCGGCGCTGTTTCTCAAGGGGCTGGCAGCATTTGCCTGGCAGGGCTGAGGTCGGCCCGCGGCCCGCATCGCCGCCCCGGCGTGCCACCAGCGCCCGCGCACCGCGCGTTCACATCAGCCGCGCCTTCACGCTCTTGCCCTTCACCTTGCCGGCGTTCAGCTTGCGCAGCACCGCGTCGGCCAGGCCACGCTCCACCGCCACATAGGTGGCGAAGTCGTTGACGGTGATCTTGCCCACCTGCGCGGCGGCGAAACCCATGTCCTTGGTCAGCGCGCCCAGCACGTCGCCGGCGCGTATCTTTTCCTTGCGGCCGCCCAGGATCTGCAGCGTCGCCATGGCCGGCTGCAGCGGGCCGCCGGGGCTGGGCTTCAGCGCGTCCAGCTTCAGCCACTCGGAAGTGAAATTGCCCATCTTCTCGATGGCGCCCACGCGCCCCATCTCGTCCATGCTGGCCAGGCTGTAGGCCCAGCCTTCGGCGTCCGCCCGGCCGGTGCGGCCGATGCGGTGGGTGTGGGTGGCGGGGTCGGGCGTGACGTCGACGTTGATCACCGCCTCCAGGCCCACGATGTCCAGGCCGCGCGCGGCAATGTCGGTGGCCACCAGCACGCTGGCGCTGCTGCCCACAAACTGCACCAGCACCTGGTCGCGCTCGCGCTGCTCGAGGTCGCCGTGCAGCTCCAGCGCCACCAGGCCTTCGGCGCGCAGCACTTCCACCAGGTCGCGGCACTGCTGCTTGGTGTTGCAGAAGGCCAGCGTGCGCGCCGGTCGGAAGTGGTTCAACAGCAGGCCCACGGCATGCAGGCGCTCTTCTTCGCGCACCTCGACAAAACGCTGCTGGATCTGCGCCGTGGCGCGCGTGCTGGCGCTTTCCGCCAGCTTCACTTCCTGCG
>LNFM01008492.1_pt1 | contig 15485 bp, 10 predicted proteins | sample 596031 | NCBI WGS metagenome assembly LNFM01 (sample SAMN04254537, study PRJNA301005) | activated carbon metagenome | isolation source: dual media filters at the Ann Arbor, Michigan drinking water treatment plant | place: USA: Ann Arbor | reverse complement strand
ATAATCGAGACAGGACAGATGCGCGGCGGCGGCGATGTCGGCGAGCGAGAAATCGTCGCCGGCGAGCCAGCTGCGCCGCTCTGTCAGCCAGGCGATATAGTCGAGATGCATGTGGATATTGGCGTGGCCGGCGCGGATCGCGCTCGAATCGGGCTGGCCGAGGCCGAGGAAGCGCTTCTGAATCTTTTCGCCGACGAGATTGACCGTCACCTCGCGCTGGAATTTGAGGTCGAACCAGGCGACCAGCCGGCGCACTTCGGCGCGGCCGGCGGGCGTCTCGCCGTAGAGCGATTTGCCCTTCTCGGCGGGATGGACCTCTTCGAGATATTCGCAGATGACGCCGCTGTCGACGATGGTGGTGCCGTCGTCCTCGACCAGCACGGGCACTTGGCCGGCCGGGTTCATGCCGAGAAATTCGGGACGGCGCTCCCACGTCTTCTCAACCTTCATCTCGAACTCCAGACCCTTCTCGGCCAGGACGATGCGAACTTTACGGCTGAATGGCGAAAGCCAGAGATGATAGAGGCGGCGCATGGGCGGCTAATCTACAGGAGGAGCCCGCCCCGGCCAAGTCCGCCGGGTGGTCAAATTTCCCTGTTTTTTCAGGCGGCTGTCTTGGACCGCAGACGCCCCCAGACGAGCAGCGGCACCCCGAGCAGGACGATGCCGAGGCCGAGCAGCGACGGCAGCCCGGCATAGGTCATGCGGGCGAAATCGATGCCGGAATGCAGCATGTAGCCGCAGGTGAGCACGAAGATCGCCGGGGTCACCGGATAGAGCGGCACGCGGAAGGGCCGCGGCGCGGCCGGATCGCGAAAGCGCAGCACGAACAGCGACAGGCCGGTCAGCAGCATGAAGAACCAAAAGACCGGCGTGACGTAATTGACCATAGCCTTGACGCCATCGAGCGTGACGGCGCCGACCACAACCAGCACGAGGGCGATGAAGCCCTGCACCAACAGCGCCGTGCGCGGCGTGTCACGGACCTCGTCCCAGCGGCCGAGGGCGGCGAGCGGCGCGAAATTCTGACCGAGCGCGTAATTGGTGCGCGCGCCGGTGAAGATCGTGGCGTTGGCGGTTGAGAGCGCCGCCAGGATCACGGCGCAGGTAAGCACCAGCGCGCCGGCGGTGCCGAATTCGCGCTGCATCAGTTCGGCGCCGATGGTGGTGCCTTGGCGCATGCCGTCGAGGCCGAGCACGCGCAAATAGGCGACGTTGATCAGCACGTAGATCAGCGTGATCAGCAGCAGGCTGGCGACCATGACGCGGACCATGTTGCGGCCGGGGTTCTTCACTTCTGCCGACAGATAAGCCGCTTCGTTCCAGCCGCCGTAGGTCAGCAGGATGAAGATCATCGCCGCGCCGATGGCGGTGGAAGCGGTAGCGCTCGCCGGCCCGGCGGCGGCCGGTGCTTGCGGCAGGCCATTGATCAGGCCGCCGACGATGGCGGCGGCGAGAATGATGATGATGCCGCTGGCCAGCAGATTCTGCAGCGTCTTGCCCGGCTTGGCGCCGAGCAGGTTGGCGCCGGTGAGCACAATCACGGTAAGGGCGGCATAGATCGCCGAGCTGTAGGTGCCGAGGCTATAGAGGCGCGTCGCGTAGTCGCCGAGGATGAAGGCGACGAGCGCGATGGCGCCGGTCTGGATCACGCCGAGACGCGCCCAAGCGAAAATGAAGCCGACATCGCGGCCGAAAGCCTTGGTGATGAAATGATATTCGCCGCCGGCGCTGGGATAGGCGCTGCACAATTCGGCATAGCACAGCGCGCCGATCAGCGAGATCAATCCGCCGCCGGCCCACAGCAGCAGCACGTCCCTTTCGCTCGCGGCGTTCATTGCCACCAGGGCCGGGAAGGTGAAGATGCCGATGCCGACGACGATGCCGACGATCATGGCGATGGCGTCGAACTGCGACAGCGATTGCACCGGCTGCGCGGATGAAGTCTGGGTCATGCAGAAACTCGCCTATGCGGGGATGAAAGAAATGCGGTGGAAACGACCGTCGGACGGCCTTACTCGTTATGGCACGCGCCGCGCCGACCAGGGAGCGTCTCCGCTCCCGCCGCGCATGACGCCCTTGAGGACATCGCCGTCGATCCGGCCTTCGTAGGCGCGTCCGCTAGCGTTGAAACTGATCTTGTCGCCGCCGAGGCGGGCCTCCGAAATGTCGAGCGGACCTTGCGCGCTGCGCGCCTGGAGCTTGATCTGCTGGAACGTCTGCGCGATCTCGAAGCGCAGCGCATCGCCGCCCTCAGCCTGCCACACGCCACCAGCATTGGCCGGCACGATCCAGAGATAGGCGTTGCTCTCGTAATGAGTGACGGCGGAGCGCATGCGCAGGCGCTCGTCGGGCACCCAATCGCCCATGTCGAAATCATGGCTGACGACGCGCGTGCCCGGCTTGAGGCCGAGCACCTTCGGGCGCAACGCAAGATTGATGTCGGGCAGCAGATACATGGTCAGGACGGTCGCACGCGCGAAATCCGTCTCGAACAGATCGCGCTGGAAGAATTGCGCGCGGTCGGAGACGCCGGCCTTGCGGGCGTTCTCGATCGATTCGGCAATGCGCTTGGGATCGAGATCGACGCCGAAGCCTTCGGCGCCGCGCTTGGCCGCCGTCACCACCAGGCGGCCGTCGCCCGAGCCGAGATCGATGACATAATCGCCGGGGCCGACCTTGGCGAGATCGAGCATGCTGTCGACGACGTCCTGCGGCGTCGCCACATAGGGCACGTCGCCGATGAAGGTGCCGTCGGTCTGCTCTTGGGAAAGGGCCGGCGTGGGCGCGACGATGCCGATGGCGAACAGGATCGCCGCAACGCGGGTAAGCGCCGTGATCGTCGGCCGCATGACTGGAAGTCCCCTTGTTCTCGCCCCGCCCGCGCGCAGTCTATTTGCCGCCGCTTGCGGGCCGGCGAAGTCTAAAGGGAAACGGCGTCGCGGCCAAGCCATTGGCCGCGACGGGCAAATCCCGCCGCTTCACGATCCTGTGGGTTCGAGACAGGACCGTGAAGGGCGGGATGACAGGCTTAAGCGCGCTGGGCGGCCTTCTCGGCCTCTTCGCGCGCGATCAACGCGGCCAGTTCGTTGGGCACGACATGCCAGAACTTGTCGATCTGGCGGTCCCAATCGTTGAGCAGGCGTTCCGCGAAGCGCGACTGGGTGCTGCGCACATGCTCCTCGACCAGGGCGCGCAGCTTGTCGGCCCACTGATTCGAACTGACCCGCGTAATCGTCAGGGTCTCTTTGTTGACCCGCTGCATGAAGCTTTCGTCCTCGTCATAGACGTAAGCCATGCCGCCGGTCATGCCGGCACCGAAGTTGTGGCCGACGGCGCCGAGGATCACCGCGGTGCCGCCGGTCATATATTCGCAACCATTGGAACCGCAGCCCTCGACCACCGTCTCGGCGCCCGAGTTGCGCACCGCGAAGCGCTCGCCGGCTTGGCCGGCGGCGAACAAGCGGCCCGCCGTCGCGCCGTAAAGCACGGTGTTGCCGATGATGGTGTTGCGATTGCTGACCAGCGACGAGGAAGACAGCGGGCGCACCACGATGATGCCGCCCGACAGGCCCTTGCCGACATAGTCATTGGCGTCGCCGAACACCTCGATCTTGAGACCCTGCACGGCAAAGGCGCCGAGCGACTGGCCGGCGGTGCCGCGCAGGCGCACGGTGACCTGTCCCGGCGCGAGGCCGGTCATGCCGAAGCGGCGCGTGATCTTCGACGACAGCTTGGTACCGATGGCGCGCTGCGTGTTGCGGACGTTGTAGGCGAGCTGCATCTTTTCGCCGCCGTCGAGCGCCGGCTTCGCGTCGACGATCATCTGCGCGTCGAGCGTTTCCGGCACTTCGTTGCGCTCGTTTTCGCCCATGGTGCAGAAGCGCGAATAGCCGCCCGGATCGGCCTGAGCCAGGATCGGGTTCAAGTCGAGATCGTCGAGGTGAGCCGAACCGCGGCTGACCTGGGTCAAGAGATCGGTGCGGCCGATGATTTCCTCGATCGACTTGGCGCCGAGCGAGGCGAGAATCTCGCGCACTTCCTCGGCGACGAAGCTGAACAGGTTCACGACCTTTTCCGGCGTGCCGGTGTATTTGGCGCGCAGCGCCTCGTCCTGGGTGCAGACGCCGACCGGGCAGGTGTTGGCATGGCACTGGCGCACCATGATGCAGCCGGTGGCGACGAGCGAGATCGTGCCGAGGCCGAATTCCTCGGCGCCGAGCATGGCGGCGACGACGACGTCGCGGCCAGTCTTGAAGCCGCCGTCGACGCGCAACTTGATGCGGTGGCGCAGACGGTTGAGCGTGAGCACCTGGTTGACCTCGGAGAGGCCCATTTCCCATGGCAAGCCGGCATGCTTGATCGAGCTTTGCGGCGAGGCGCCGGTGCCGCCGGAATGGCCGGAAACCAGGATGACGTCGGCCTTGGCTTTCGCCACGCCCGCCGCGATCGTGCCGATGCCGGTCTGGGCGACAAGCTTCACCGTCACCTTGGCCTCGGGATTGATCTGCTTCAGGTCATAGATGAGCTGCGCGAGATCTTCGATCGAATAGATGTCGTGGTGCGGCGGCGGCGAGATCAGCGTGATGCCGGGCGTCGCGTGGCGCAGCTTGGCGATCATGCTGCTGACCTTGATGCCGGGCAGCTGGCCGCCCTCGCCGGGCTTGGCGCCCTGGGCGACCTTGATCTCCAATTCGCGGCAGTTGGTCAGATATTCGGCGGTGACGCCGAAGCGGCCCGACGCCACCTGCTTGATCGCCGACGAGGCGTTGTCGCCGTTGGGCTTGAGCTTGTAGCGCGCCGGGTCCTCGCCGCCCTCGCCCGAATCGGACTTGGCGCCGATGCGGTTCATGGCGATGGAGAGCGTCTCGTGCGCTTCCGGGCTGAGGGCACCGAGCGAGATGCCGGGCGCCACCAGGCGCTTGCGGATTTCGGTGATCGATTCGACCGATTCGATCGCCACGCCTTTCAAGCCCTGCTTGAAGTCGAGCAAGTCGCGCAACGCGATCGGGCGGTCCGGATTGCGCACGGATTCGGCGAACTTCTTGTAGGTGGCGTAGGAATCGGTCGCCACCGCCTGCTGCAGCGTGTGGATCGCCGGGCCTTCGAGCGCATGGCTCTCGCCGGACTTGCGGAACACGTAGAAGCCGCCGACCGGCAAGGCCGTATTGTCTTCCGAAAAAGCGCGGCTGTGGGTTTCCAGCGCCTTGCGCTGAATGCCCGACATGCCGAGGCCGGAGATGCGCGAGGTCATGCCGGGGAAGAAATCGGCGACGAGCGAGCGCGACAGGCCGAGGGCCTCGAAGTTATAGCCGCCGCGATAGGACGACAGCACCGAGATGCCCATCTTCGACATGATCTTCATCAGGCCCTGGTCCATCGCCTTCTTGTAGTGCTTCACGCACTCTTCGAGGGTGAGGCCGGGGAACAGGCCGCGGCGGTGGCGGTCGGCGATGCTCTCTTCGGCGAGATAGGCGTTCACCGTGGTGGCGCCGACGCCGATCAGCACGGCGGCATAATGCACGTCGAGGCATTCGCCCGAGCGCACGTTGAGCGAGGTGAAGGTGCGCAGCTGCTGGCGCACGAGATGGGTGTGCACGCCGCCGGCGGCCAGGATCATCGGAATGGCGACGCGGCTTTCGCTCACCGCCTTGTCGCTGAGGATGACATGGACGCAGCCGCCGCGGATGGCGTCTTCGGCTTCGCGCTGGACGCGCGCGATGGCATCGCGCAGCGCATTGTCCCGAGATTCCACTGGGCCGTCGACCGGGAAGCTGCAGTCGATCTCGACCACGTCCTTGCCCATGTAGGCGCGCATGGCGGCGAATTCGGCGTTGCCGAGAATCGGCGATTCGAGCTGCAGCAATTTCGTCTGGCTCGAATCCTCGTCGAGGATGTTGCCGAGATTGCCCAGACGGGTCTTCAGGCTCATCTGATATTGCTCGCGCAAGCTATCGATGGGCGGATTGGTGACCTGGCTGAAATTCTGGCGGAAGTAGTGGTGCAGCCCGCGATAGCGCTTCGACAGCACCGCAAGCGGCGTGTCGTCGCCCATCGAACCGACGGCTTCCTTGCCGTCCTCGGCCATCGGGTGGAGGATCAGCTCGAGCTCTTCCATGGTGTAGCCGACGGCGCGCTGGCGCCGGCGCAACTCCTCGCGGTCGAACTCGCCCGCAGCCTCGCGGCTGCCTTTGATCAGGCTGTCGAGCTCTGTGATGTTGTTGACCCAGTCACCATAAGGATGGGCGCCGGCGAGCATGTCCTTGAGCTCGCGGTCGTCGTAGAACCGGCCTTCGGCCAGGTCGACGCCGATCATCTGGCCGGGGCCGACGCGGCCCTTCTCGATCACATTGGCTTCCTGCACCGGCACCATGCCGGATTCGGAGCCGACGATGAGCAGGCCGTCGTTGGTCAGGGTGTAGCGCATCGGGCGCAGGCCGTTGCGGTCCATGCCCGCCACCACCCAGCGGCCGTCGGTCGCGGCGATCGCGGCCGGGCCGTCCCATGGCTCCATGACGCAATTGCAGTAGCTGAAGAAGTCGCGGTGCGCCTGAGGCATCTCGGGCTTGTTGGACCACGAGTCGGGAATCAGCATGTTCTTGACCGTGGGCGCCGAGCGGCCGCCGCGCACGATCACCTCGAACACGTTGTCGAGCGCGGCCGAATCGGAACCGCCCGGCTGCACCACCGGCTTGAGATCCTCGCTGAACTCGCCGAACGCGCCGGCCACCATGCGCGGCTCGTGGCTCTTCATCCAGTTGACGTTGCCGCGCAGCGTGTTGATCTCGCCGTTGTGGGCGAGCATGCGGAACGGCTGCGCCAGGCGCCAGTTGGGGAAGGTGTTGGTCGAATAGCGCTGGTGGAAGATGGCGAAGTTCGACACGAAGCGCGGATCGAGCAGGTCGGGATAGAACTCGTCGATCACCTCGGCGAGGAACAGGCCCTTGTAGATGACCGAGCGGCAGCTGAACGAGCAGATGTAGAAGTCGTTGATATGCTCGGCCAGCGCCGCGCGCTCGATGCGGCGGCGGATGATGTAGAGATCGAGCTCGAACTGCTCGGCGCCGGTGCCGGGGTTCGAGGCGACCATGATCTGCTCGATCTCGGGGCGCGTCGCGTTGGCCTTCTCGCCGATCACGGCGGTGTTCACCGGCACCTGGCGCCAGCCGTAAATCGAATAGCCGAAACGGAGGATTTCGGTTTCGACGATGCAGCGGCAGCGCTCCTGCGCGCCGAAGTCGTTGCGCGGCAGGAAGACCATGCCGATGGCCAGGCGGCCCGGCTTCGGTTCGTGGCCGGTGCGGGCGATATGTTCCTTGAAGAAATCCTGCGGAATCTGGACATGGATGCCGGCGCCGTCGCCGGTCTTGCCGTCGGCGTCGACCGCGCCGCGGTGCCACACGGCTTTCAGCGCGGCGATGCCGGCCTCGACCACGTCGCGGCGCGGCTTGCCGTCGAGCGAGGCGATCAGGCCGACGCCGCAGGCGTCATGCTCGTTGGCAGCATCGTACATGCCATGTTCCTGCAGATGGGCGGCATTCGCCGTCCATTCCTTCAGGAACTGCTGGCCTTCGTTGTTCGTCTTGTCGGACATGCGATGTCCTCCCCTTACGACGCGGTCGCCAGGGCGGGCGCGGCGCTGCGCGCATCGACCTTGGCGGCGAGATAATTGTGCATGCATTCGGCGGCATCGCGGCCATCGCGGATCGCCCAGACGACGAGCGAGGCGCCGCGCACGATGTCGCCGGCGGCGAAGACGCCGTCGAGATTGGTCATCATGGTGCGGTAGTTCACCTTGAGGGTGCCCCAGCGCGTGACGCCGAGATCGGGCGCGCCGAACATCGTCGGCAGGTCTTCCGGATCGAAGCCGAGCGCCTTGATCACCATGTCGGCCTTCACGTTGAAATGCGAGCCGGGCAGCACCTGCGGCGTCTGGCGGCCGGTGGCGTCGGGCACGCCGAGATGGATGCGGCTGGCGCGCACGCCGCTCACCTTGCCGTCGCCGAGATAGGCCTCCGGCTGGGCGAGCCAGACGAACTCGACGCCTTCTTCCTCGGCATGCTTCACCTCGCGCTGCGAGCCCGGCATGTTGATGCGGTCGCGGCGATAGAGGCACTTCACCGATTTGGCGCCCTGGCGCACGGCGGTGCGCACGCAGTCCATGGCGGTGTCGCCGCCGCCGATGACGACGACGTCCTTGCCAGCGGCATCGAGCGTGCCGTTGTCGAAGGCCGGCACCTTGTCGCCGAGGCCCTTGCGGTTGGACGCGGTGAGATAATCCATCGCCGGGAAAATATTGGCGAGCCCGGCGCCGGGCATGGCGGCGTCGCGCGCCTTGTACACGCCGGTCGCGATCAGCAGCGCATCATGCTTCTTGCGCAGAGCGTCGAGGCTGGCGTCGCGGCCGATTTCGAAGCCGAGATGCAGATGGATGCCCGACTGCTTCATCAACTCGGCGCGACGGGCGACGACTTCCTTCTCCAGCTTGAAGCTGGGGATGCCGTAGATCATCAGGCCGCCGACGCGGTCGTAGCGGTCGTAGATGTGAACCTCGTAGCCCTTGGCGCGCAGCTGCATCGCAGCGGCCATGCCGCCGGGGCCGGCGCCGATGATGGCGACCGACTGGCCGCGCTCGCGCTTGGGCTTCACCGGCTTGACCCAACCCTGCTCGAAGGCGGTGTCGGTGATGTATTTCTCGATCGAGCCGATGGTGACGGTCGAATGGCCCGACTGCTCGAGCACGCAGTTGCCCTCGCAGAGACGGTCCTGCGGGCAGATGCGGCCGCAGATCTCCGGGAAATTGTTGGTCGCCGAAGACACCTCATAGGCCTCTTCCAGGCGCCCCTCTGCCGTTAATTTGAGCCAATCGGGGATGTTGTTGTTGACCGGGCAATGGACCTGGCAGAACGGCACGCCGCATTGCGAGCAGCGGCTCGCCTGGGTCGCCGCCTCGGCATCGGCGAACTCGCCGTAGATTTCGTCGAAGTCGCGTTTGCGCTCGGCGGCCACGCGCTTGTCGGGCATGTGGTTGCCGATTTTGACGAACTTCAGCATGTGCTGCGACATGACGCGGTCTCTCTTGTTGCTCGCGGGCAGGGTTGCCCGGGTCGTCTGCGCCGTCCGCCGGAACTCGCGCGGGCGCGCCGAGAGCGATCCCGGGCCGACCCACGCTGTAACTGGCGGCAAGCAAAATGAGAGCAGCCGGCGGGCCCTTGCCCGACGCGCCCCTCCCTGGGTGTCGTCTGGAACGCCCCATCCTGGGGCGGCAGTCTTTGCGGGCCCTCCCTGAGGAGCCATTCCGCAAAACGAAATGGGGCCTGCGGCGGCCTTTCGCCCCTCTTAAGCCAGTTTCCTGGGCCGGGCGAGGAGAATCTTAAAACAAGGTCAATATAGATGACCTATATGCCCCTGCAAAGCAAAATGTTCAATGAATGCCCGCCTCTAGCTTACGGTAGGACGGCATAAATTGGTCACGCGGCGAGACTAATTTTATGATTCGTGCCCATCGGGTGGAGTGCTATAAGCCGACCGGGCTAAGATTCGGCGCAGATTCAAGGCTGTAGGACCGCAGGGAGATCCGGCGGATCGTTCGTCCCGGAGGCTATGAGGCCTGGGGCATGTCAGGAGCCATCGTGACCGTCCTCAATATTATCGTCCTCGCCCTCCTGCAGGGCCTGACCGAACTGCTGCCCATTAGCTCCTCCGCCCATCTCATTCTCGTGCCCGTGATCACCGGCTGGCCCGACCAGGGCCTGATGGTGGACGCCTCGCTCCATCTCGGCACCTTCTGCGCCATCGCCCTCTATTTCTGGCGCGATTGCCTGGCCATGCTGCTCGGCCTGCTCAATCTGCTGCGCGGCAAGGTCACGCCCGGCGCCAAGCTGATGGGCTTCGTCGTCATCGCCACCATCCCGGCGGTGATCTGCGGCCTCTTGATCAAGGACTATGCCGAGACGGCGCTGCGCTCGGTCGCGATCATCGGCTGGACGGCGACGATTTTCGGCATCCTGCTGTTCGTCGCCGACCGTTGGGGCGTGCGCCTCAAGAAGGTCGAGCATATGACCTGGCAGGGCGCGCTGATTGTCGGCCTCGCGCAATGCCTCGCCTTGATCCCCGGCACCAGCCGCTCGGGCATCACCATGACCGCCGGCCGCGCCATGGGCTTCGAGCGGCGCGACGCGGCGCGCTTCTCATTCCTCGTCTCGTTGCCGGTCACGCTCGGCGCCGGCCTGCTCGGCGTCTATGAGATTTCCAAGGGCGCCGACGGCGGCGCCCATCTGCATGACGCGGCGCTGGCGGCCGGCGGCGCGTTCTTCGCCTCGCTGGCGACGGTGGCCTTCTTGATGAATTGGCTGCGCACGGCGAGCTTCACGCCGTTCGTCGTCTATCGCGTGGCGCTCGGCATCGGCCTGCTGATCTGGGTCTACGGTTTCGGCGGCCCGCAGATGGTGCCGTAAAGGGGCCGCGGATCAGCTGGCGTAAACGCCGCCGCCCTTGCGGAATCGCCCGAGATAGCTGGGCAAAATCGCTTCCGCCGCCGTCGGCAGGATGCCGAGTTGCGCGAAGCCCGCCGCGCCCTCACGCACCACATTGTCGATGCGCAAGAGCTTGGCCTGATCGCGCGTCAGCAGCGGCGCGCCGAGCGGGAAGAGCGGCGCGATGGTGCCGATCACGTCGGCGGCGAAGAACGGCAATTTGATCAGCGCGGCGTCGCGGCCGGTCTCGGCCAGCACCAGGCGCATCAATTCCTCGAAGCTATAGACCGTCGGACCGCCCAGCTCGAAGGTGCGGCCCAGGATGTTTGAGGTGGCCGCGCTCGGCGCGCTCAGGCTTTTGACGATGGCATCGGCGACGTCGCCGACATAGACCGGCTGGAACTTTGTCTCGCCGCCGCCGAACAGCGGCAGGACCGGCGATATGCGCGCCATGGCGGCGAAGCGGTTGAAGAAATCGTCCTCCGGCCCGAACAGCACGCTCGGGCGCAGGATGGTCGCCAAAGGGAAGGCGGCGCGCACGGCGGCCTCGCCGGCCGCCTTGGAACGCGCGTAGGCCGAGGGCGATTCGGCGTCGGCGCCGATGGCGGAAACCTGCACCAGGCGCTGCACCCCGGCGGCGGCAGCGGCCTTGGCGACGATCTCGGCGCCCTCGGCGTGAACCGCGTCGAAGGCGTAGCGGCCGCGCGCATAGAGAATGCCGACGAGATTGACCACGCCGTCGGCGCCGGCCACGGCAGCGGCGACCGCCGCCGGATCGAGGATGTCGGCGGCGACCGGGACGACCTGACCGACATCGCCGCGCGGGCGCAGGAAATCGGCATGGCGCGGCGAGCGCACCGCGACGGTGACGCGCACGCCGGCGCGGGCCAGACGCTGCACCAAATGGCGGCCGATGAAGCCGGAACCGCCGAACACCGTGACGCGCTTGATCGCCATGACTTTATCCCTTGCCCATGTACTGCTGGCGGCGCCCCGCCGGGCGCCCGGACCCGACTATAGACCGTCCTGGGGTGAATATTCGCTGGCGCGGGGGGCGTCAACTGCGCCGCAGCCACCCCTTGGCCGCTGGCGGCCTTTCCCCCGCGCCGGCCACCCGGCAAGGATGCGCGCCGAAGCCCCGCTTTCTTATGCGCCGGTTGACTTTCCCCCCGCCGCCGTCTATCCAAACCGGCTCGCGTCGGACCCTACCTGCCGGCGCGTGTCCGAGCCTGTGTGCCCAGGTGGCGGAATTGGTAGACGCACTAGCTTCAGGTGCTAGCGGGCGCAAGCTCGTGGAAGTTCGAGTCTTCTCCTGGGCACCACTCTCTCGCCGCCGGCGGCGCGACAAAAGGACGGACGCAGTGGCCAATTATCTCCATCAGAACGACCTGCCCGACGGGCTCAGCTTCGGCGCCAGCGTCGCCGTCGATAGCGAGACCATGGGCCTGCGCCACCTGCGCGATCGCCTCTGCCTCGTGCAATTGTCGGCCGGCGACGGCGACTGCCATCTCGTGCAGTTTCCCGGCCCGATCGCCGAGCGGCCTTATAAAGCGCCCAATCTGGCGGCTTTGATGGCCGATCCCAAGGTCACGAAAATCTTCCATTTCGCGCGGTTCGACGTCGCCGCGATCAAATATTACCTCGGCGTCGACTGCACGCCGGTCTATTGCACCAAGATCGCCTCGCGCCTGGTGCGCACCTTCACCGACCGCCATTCGCTGAAGGATCTCTGCCGCGAACTGACCGGCACCGATCTGTCCAAGCAGCAGCAGAGCTCCGACTGGGGCGCCGCCAAGCTGACCCCCGAGCAGCTCGAGTATGCCGCCTCGGATGTTCTCTACCTGCATGCCATCAAGGCGAAACTCGACGCCATGCTGCTGCGCGAGGGCCGCATGGAGCTGGCCGAGGCCTGCTTCCGCTTCCTGCCGGCGCGCGCCACCCTCGATATCGGCGGCTGGGCCGAAGACGACATCTTCGCCCACTGAGCCGCCGGGCGGACGCCCGGGCCCGGCAATGCCCGTAAAGCCCAGGGATTCCGCCGATTTAGGCTGATTCCTTCGCCGCAAATCTTTGATTGATCCCGGCGAAGGGAGTAAACACATATAGCTATGGGCCTGATCCGGGGCGGCCCGCCCCGGCGTGGCCCGCGCCCCCATGACCGCCCTCGGCGAGAGGACATGAAAGCTCGTACCGCCAAACCCCGCGCGCCCAAGGAGACGACCGGTAAGGTCATCTCGATGAAATCGCGCAAAGCTTTGCGGATCGCGCCCGAGCATGGCCCCAAGCATGTCGGCGACATGGCCGCCGCCCAGCGGGTGTTCAATCTCGAAGCCGAAGGCATCGCGGCCCTCGCCCGCACCCTCGACGCCGACTTCTCGCGCGCCCTCGACCTGATGATGGCTTGCCAAGGCCGCGTCGTCGTCTCCGGCATGGGCAAGAGCGGCCACGTGGCGCACAAGATCGCCGCCACCCTCGCCTCCACCGGCACGCCGGCCTTCTTCGTCCATCCCGGCGAGGCGAGCCATGGCGATCTCGGCATGATCACGCGCGGCGACGTCGTGCTGGCGCTGTCCAATTCCGGCGAGACCGCCGAACTGACCGATCTGGTCGCCCATACGCGGCGCTTTCGCATCCCTCTGATCGCCATCACCGGCCGCCGGCCCAGCTCGCTCGCCGACAATGCCGACGTGGCGCTGGTGCTGCCCGCCGCCGCCGAAGCCTGCCCGATGGGCCTGGCGCCCACCACCTCGACGACCATGACCCTGGCGCTCGGCGATGCCATCGCGGTGGCGCTGATGGAGCGTCGCGGCTTCACCGCCGACGAATTCCAGATGCGCCATCCCGGCGGCCGCTTGGGGCGCAAGCTGCTCAAGGTCTCCGACATCATGCATAGCGGCGACGAGTTGCCGCTAGTGCCCGGCAAGATGACGATGGACAAGGCGCTGATCGAAATGACGGCCAAGCATTTCGGTTGCGTCGGCGTCGTCGACGCCAAGAACAAGCTGCTCGGCGTCGTGACCGACGGCGACTTGCGCCGCAACATGTCGCCGAAACTGCTCGCCAAGACGGCCGGCGAGGTGATGACCGGCTCACCCGTGACGATCCGCCCGCAAGCGCTCGCTGACGAGGCGCTCGGCGTGATGAATGCGCGCAGCATCACCACGCTGTTCGTCGTCGACAAGGGCAAGACCGTCGGCATCATTCACGTTCACGACTGCCTGCGCTCCGGAATCGCATGACCAGCGACGCGCATATGCCCAACAACACGACGACCGCGACCGGCGAGATCGGCGAAACTGCTCGGCGTGCGCGCCGGCGTCTGCGCGACACGCCGCGCGGCAGCTATTCGCGTTTCGTCACCCTCGCCAAACTGCTGCTGCCGACGGTCGCCGTGGCGCTCATCGCCGCCGTGTTCGTCTGGCCGCAACTGCAATCGCGCGAGGGCGGCTTCAATCTCGGCTTTGCCGAACTGAAAATCGGCGACGCGGAACGGCTGCGCATGATCAACCCGCGCTATACCGGCCTCGACCAAAATCAACTGCCCTACGAAGTGACGGCCGAGATCGCCAACCAGGATTCGCCCAAGGCCGACGACATCGGCTTGGAAAAGCCGAAGGCCGACATGACGCTGTCGGACGGCACCTGGATCGCCATCGAAGCGCCGCTCGGCAATTACGGACAGAAGTCGCAGATGCTGGATCTCTCGGGCGGCGTAAATCTGTTCCACGATTCGGGCTACGAATTCAATAGTCCGACGGCGCGTATCGATCTGGCCAAGGGCCTCGCCGAAGGGCATGAGCGCATCGTCGGCCACGGCCCGTTCGGCGATGCCGAAGGTGAAGGGTTCCGTCTGCTCGACAAGGGCAAGACCATCATCTTCACCGGCAAATCGAAGGTCGTGCTCTATCCCGAAGGCGAGGACGCGGAGCCGACTGCCGCCAAGAAGCCGTCGGCCAATACGGCGGAGCGCCGGCCATGAGAGGCGCCAAACTTCTCGCGCTGGCTCTTCTCGCCGCGGTCGCCGCCTTCGCGCCGAACGCCATCGCCCAGGGCCTCGGCCTCAGCGGCGGCGGCAACGACGACGTGCCGCTCGAGGTCTATGCCGACAACGGCATCGAGTGGCGCCAGAACGACAACGTCTATATCGCGCGCGGCAACGCCAAGGCGATCAAGGGCACCACGACGGTGTATGCCGACACGCTGATGGCGCATTACCGCAAGGCGGCCACCAGCGGCTCGGAAGTTTGGAAGATCGAAGCGCACGGCAACGTGCGCATCGTCTCGACCGAAGAGACCGCCTATGGCGAACATGCCGTTTACACGATCGACGACGGCGCGCTGATCATGACCGGCAAAAACCTGAAGCTGGTGACGCCGCGCGAAACCATCACGGCGCGCGACCGCTTGGAATATTGGGACAAGAAAAACCTCGCCATCGCGCGCGGCGACGCGCTTACTGTCACCGAAGACGGTCGGCGGATCCGCGCCGACACGCTGACGGCGACCTTCAAGCCGTCCAACAGCCAACAGGCGGGCAACAGCCAGCAAGCGGGCGCCAAGCCGGCGGCGCCAGCGCCGACCCGCGTGGCGACGAACAACGCCGGCACGACAGCGCGCAACGGTCGCCAGCCGCAAAGCAATTCGCGCCTGGATCGCATGGATGCCGTCGGCAATGTCGTCATCACGACGCCCGAGGAAGTGGCGCGCGGCGAACGCGGGGTTTATTTCGAGGATTCGGGTATCGCCACATTGACGGGATCGGTTAAAATCACGCGCGGCCAGAACCAGTTGAACGGAGACGCGGCGGAAGTGAATTTGCGCACGGGGATCAGCCGAATGCTCAACCAGCCGGGCCGCGCCAGCGGGCCGGTCCGCGCCCTCCTCGTGCCGGAAAAGCGCGAGGAAACCCCCGCCGCTCCGGCCCCCAACACCCGCGCGCCCGCAGCGCCGGCGCGCAATTGAGCGCCATGGCAGCGCCCACACCGCTCCATAGCGCGCCCGCCGCCGGCA
>LNFM01008490.1_pt1 | contig 15487 bp, 16 predicted proteins | sample 596031 | NCBI WGS metagenome assembly LNFM01 (sample SAMN04254537, study PRJNA301005) | activated carbon metagenome | isolation source: dual media filters at the Ann Arbor, Michigan drinking water treatment plant | place: USA: Ann Arbor | reverse complement strand
CGCATGTAGATCGGCGTGTCGCCGATCCGGATGGTGCCGGTGATCAGATAGCCGATGACCGGCTCGAAATCATAGGACGCCCGCGCCATGATGAGCGAACTGTTGGGAACCCGCAGGTCCGTCGGCAAGGACACGGTCGATCCCCGAGACAACGCCGCGGAATTGCGGTGGTCGCTCCAGCAGACCCTGGCGGTGCCGGCCGCGTCGATGACGACGCTGGCGATCACCATCTTTGCCCGGGACGGCGTATAGGGCGTCATCACCGACAGGGCGGCGTCGAAGATGTTGGAGATGTCGGTGGTGTTGACCGAGGTCGACTGCGCCGTCAGATCGGCCAGAGCCCGGTTGAGCTGGGTCACCTTTCGGTCGGCCATGACGCCTTGGGCGACCTCGACGACGCCGAAATAGATCGCCAGCAGCGCCGGCAGGATCATCGCGAATTCGACGGCGGCGACGCCACGCCGGTCGCCGACGACGCCCCTGACCAGACGGCGCAGGGCGGCGCGGTTGCGACGGGGCGAGAAGGCGCGGCGGAACTGGCTCATCGTCATGTCGCGGGCATCACACGAAGGGTTCGGATTTGAAGGTGGTGGAGGCGACGAGCGCGCGTTTTCCGGCTCCGATGTTGGCGAGCGCCGTGCTCCACTGCGTGAAGAGCAGGTCATATTCCAGCACCGCCCGGACCACGATGATCTGGCCAGGCCCGGTCTGGTTGTATCCGAAGCCGGTGGTGTTCAGAGCGCCGCCGCTGACGGGGTTCGACCCTGACGTGCCGGCCTGCGCGCCGGAGAAGGAGGCGTAGCTGCGGACGTCGATCTGGACTTTCGAGCAGTCGACGAGCGCCGGCGCATGAGAACAGACCGCGTCGCGGAACTTCGTGGTGTTGGCGACGGCGCCTGCGGCCGCCGGATACTCGGTCTGCGACTGGCCGGTCAGAAGCTGGCGCGAGGCCTGCGTCACCGCATCCTCGAGAATCTGGTTAGTCCAGAACATCAACGCGGTTTCGATGATGGCGAGCAGCACCGCGAGGAAGGGGGTGATCACGATTGCGAATTCGACGGCCGTCGCGCCGTCCTGATCGCGCCGGAAGCGACGGATCAGGCCGCGCCGCCACCGCGGGGCAGGCTGTGCGAGCGAGGAAGCCGGCAGGTCCGTCATGCGCGTCTTGAGTCCGGTTCGCGGCCGGCGCGAACGCCGGCCTGTCTCAGGTCCGAGACCGGACGCTAGCCGAAAACACTTGCCGATCCGTTAGGGCCGCGATGCGCCAGCTTTCGACGGCGTTAGCGAAGCGTTCACCCTTGCCGGGCGGCCCTGGCGGCTGTTCAGCGTGCGGCCCCCGCCCCGGCCGCGGCGGCCGCCGCCGTGCTGCGGCTCACGGCCTGGCCACTGGCCTCGCCAAAGAAGCGTTGCGCATCGCCGAGCCTGACTGTCGGCTGGCAGGCCGGCGTGCAGGAGTAGCTCTCGCGATCGAGCCCGCGCTGAACGGTCAGGACGGAATCGGACGCCGCGCCCACGCGCACGAGCGATTCCGCCAAAAGCGCGCCGTTGACGTCGAGCGCGATCAGATTGGTGACGCCGAAGCTCTTGCCCGTCACCACCATCACGCCGTTCCGCTGAACCGAGACGTCGGCGATGCCGGGATTGCCGACGATCACGGTCTGCGCCTTCTCCGGCAGGCGCACGACCTTGGCGTGATCGACCATCACCACCACGGTATCGGGGGCCGCTCCCTGCGGCGCGGCGACGGCGCCGGATGCGCCACAAGCCCAGACGAGGCCGGATGCGAGCAGGAACGCGGCGACGCGAAAGCCGGCGCGATGCGAGCCGGAGACAGGCGTGACAGCGGACATGGGCAGCGCCTCAAGATTTACGACCCATGCAGGAAAGCGCAGAATGATGAATCAATCCCTAACGCAGCCCGGTCGAGGGCTTTGCGGGCAGCGAATCCGGGTCGGTTCGGCCGGCCGTTTCAGTCACATGCCTCACCACGGCGGCGCCTCCCACGAGGGATAGCAGGATCTCAACTTTGCTGCCAATGAATAGTATTGCTCCTAAACCGAGATATATCGCCGTGAAGACGATTTCGATTTCAGTAAATCTTATAAATTCTACATTAACCATCGAATGCATGTTTCCCGAATCGGGCGAATTCTTCGATTCGTTTAACTGATCGGCAAGGGGCGCGGGGTAATGTCCAATTGTCGCTGACCGAAGCCGTTCAGAGCGAAGGCAGCAGTCAAACCGTGGTGTAAAAGGAGTTCTCCCATGACCAACCTCTTCGCTCGTTTCGTCAAGGACGAGTCCGGCGCGACCGCCATCGAGTATGGCCTGATCGCCGCCCTGATCGCCGTCGTCTGCATCGCCGTCATGACGCAGATCGGCACCGCCCTGCAGGCCCGCTTCCAGGAAATCGCCACCGCCCTGCAGTGAGCCTGGCTCGGGCGGTTCCGCCTGATCGCGATTACGACACGCCCCGGCCTCGCGCCGGGGCGTTTTGCGTTCGCGCCTTCAGAAAACGCACGTGCCGGTTAAGCCTTCGGTCAGGCCGGCGCGGCTAGACTGCGCCAAAGTCGCATCCCGTCGCGAAAGACCACGCCATGTCGCTGTCCCTGATCGCCCTGCTCGTCGCCTTTCCGGCCGCCATGGCCTTTGCCGCGGCCAGCGACCTCGTCTCGATGACGATCTCGAACAGGCTCTGCCTCGCTCTGCTGATCGGCTTCGCCATTGTCGCACCCCTGCTCGGACTGTCCTGGCCGCAGATCGGCGGGCATCTTGCCGCAGGCGGGCTGGTGCTGGCGATCTGCTTCGGCTTCTTCGCCGCCGGCTGGATCGGCGGCGGCGACGCCAAGCTCGCGGCTGCGACCGCATTATGGTTCGGGTTCGGACAACTCCTGCCCTATTTTCTGCTCGCGGCCGTCCTCGGCGGCGTCCTTACCCTCGTGCTGATGAAGCTGCGCTCCGCGCCGCTGCCCGCCCTGGCCGAGCGCTGGTCCTGGGCGCGCCGTCTGCACGCGGCCAACCACGGCGTGCCCTACGGGATCGCGCTCGGCCTCTCGGCGCTGTTCATCCTGCCGCATACCGCGCTCTGGAAGGCCGCCATCGGCGTCTGAGACAGCCTGCGCCAACGCCAGCGCAGCGCCCGGATGCGAAAAAAAGATACGTCCGATTAACCATAAGTTGACGATTTCGACCGCAGCATCCTCGACGAACGCCAACTGGGTTTGGCTGAGGGTCTGTCGCAATGAGTCCCGCCCGCATCATCGTTCTGGTCGTGGCCCTGATCGCCGGCATCGGCGCCGCCATGCTGATCCAGCGGCCGACGCAGGCCCCGGCCCCCGCCGCGCGGATCGAGGCCGCGCCGACCGTGCCGGTGCTGGTCGCCGCCGCCGACATTCCGTTGGGAAACACCGTCTCCGCCGCCGATCTGCGCTGGCTCGACTGGCCTCTGGCCGGCGTCCCGGCCGGCGTGGTGCGCAAGGATGAGAGCCCAGAGGCGCTGACCGAGCTGACCGGGCAGGTCGCGCGCTACGCCATGCTCGGCGCGGAGCCGATCCGTCGCGAAAAACTCATCAAGACGGACGGCACCGGCTTCCTGTCCGCCGTACTGCCCACGGGCAAGCGCGCCATCGCGATCTCCACCGACAGCCGCGGCGCCAACACGGCCGGCGGCTTCATCCTGCCCAACGACCGCGTCGACGTGATCCGCACCTACAAGGAAGACGGCCCGGGCCAGACCGAGACCTTCCTGAGCCAGACCATCCTGACCAATGTCCGCGTGCTGGCGATCGGCCAGAACATCCAGGAGCGCAATGGCGAGAAGGTCGTCATCGGCGAGACCGCGACGCTGGAAGTCGCTCCGCGCCAGGTCGAGATCGTCGCCCAGAGCCAGCGCAACGGCACGCTCTCCCTGGCGCTGCGCAGCCTCAAGGACGCCGGCGAGCCCGACCAGCCTGCAGAGGACGGCGCCCTGACCCTCGTGCGCTACGGCGTCACCAGCAAAAGCGTGAAACCATGATTGTCGAACGCATCCTGACCGCCGCCGCCCTGGCGCTGCTGCTTTCCGGCGCCGCTCAGGCCCAGTCGACGGGCCCCGCGCCGGTCCTGAATGTCGGCGCGAGCGAACACGCCATCGCCCGCAAGCTCGATCTCTCGATCGGACGGTCGCTCGTCATCGAATTGCCGCGCGACGCCAAGGAGGTCTTCGTCGCCAATCCGAGGGTCGCCAACGCCGTCGTCCGCTCCGCCCGCAAGCTCTTCATCATCGGGATCGCCGACGGGTCCACCTCGATGTTCGTCATCGACGCCGAGGGGCGGCAGATCTCGGCGCTGGAGATCGAGGTCGGGCGCGATCTGAACGTGCTGCGCCAGACCCTGCGCGCGGCGATGCCCAAGGCGCAGATCGAGGTCAAGGCGGCCGGCACCTCGATCCTGCTCGTCGGCACCGTCGCCAACGCGTCGGAAGCCACGCAGGCCGTGGACATCGCCAACGCCTTCGTGGGAACGGCCGGCGGGCTCTTCTCCTCCTCAAAAGGCGCCGTGATCAATTCGCTCGCCATTCGCGGACGCGACCAGGTCATGGTCAAGGTCGTCGTGTCGGAGGTGTCGCGCAAGGCGATCAAGCAGCTCGGCATCAACTCGACCGGCGAATGGCGGCTCGGCAACTTCTCGGTCACGCCGTCGATCGACAATCCGCTGCCGCTGTCGCCGCAGGCACTGTCGGCGACCGCGATCACCGCCGGCATCGGCAACTCGACGAACTTCACGCTGCGCGCCCTCGAGCGGGCGGGCCTCTCCCGCGTGCTGGCCGAGCCGACCGTGACCGCGATCTCGGGCGAAAGCGCCAAGTTCACCGCCGGCGGCGAAGTGCCGGTGCCCAACGGATATACCTGCGACGGCACCGGCCGCTGCACGCTCGGCATCGTCTACCGCCCGATCGGCGTCGCGCTCAATTTCACGCCGATCGTGCTGTCGGACAACAAGATCAGCATGCGGATCGCCACAGAGGTGACGGAACTCGATTTCGAGAACCAGATCCGGCTGAGCGACAACAACCAGGCTGCGATCAATGCGCCGGCCTTCCGCGTCCGCAAGTCCGACACCACGGTCGAGCTGCCCTCGGGCGGCACGCTCGCGACCGCGGGCCTGATCCAGCGCGTCTCGAAATCCTCGCTCAACGGCCTGCCGGGGCTGATGAACCTGCCGGTCATCGGCGTGCTGTTCCGCTCGCGCGACTACCAGCGCGAGGAAACCGAGCTGATGATCACCGCGACGCCCTACATCGCCAAGCCGATGGAGCCCAACCAGGTCCAGCGCCCCGATGACGGGTTCGTCGAATCGCATGACGCGCAGGCCGTGCTGCTCGGGCGTCTCAACAAGATCTACGGCACCAGCGGCGGCCCGCTTCCGCAGGCCTACAAGGGCCGCGTCGGCTTCATCGCGGACTGACGGGGCCGAGGCGCGAGGCGCTGAATGAGGGATGGCGAGGTCATGATGGTTCGATCACAGCAGGTTGGCCGGCGCTCCAGGCTCGGCCTGACGGCAGCGGCGGCGGCGGGGATGCTGCTTGGCGCCTGCGCCGAGAGGGGCGACCTGACCGCCTCGATCACGCCGAGCGACGTGCGCGAGCGCCACCCGATCGTGCTGCGCGACGCGCCGCGCTCGCTCGACGTCTTCGTCGGCCGCGCGGGGGCGCCCCTCGACCCGCGCCAGGCCGAGGACGTGACGGAATTCGCCCAGGAGTATCGCCGCAGCGGACGCGGCGGGCTTGTCGCGCAGGTTCCCAGCGGCACGCGCCGCGACATCGCCGCGCATGACGCGCTGTCGGGCATCCGCGCAGCGCTGGCGCGCGGCGGCGTGCCGGCGGCCTATCTTTCGGTCACCACCTATCCGGTCAGCGACCCCGGCCTCGCCTCGCCGATCCGCCTGACCTTCGGAGCGCTCCAGGCGCAACTGCCGCATTCCTGCGGCCAGTGGACCGAGGATCTCGGCGTCTCCAACTTCAAGAAGTCGACCTCCAACGAGCCCTACTGGAATTTCGGCTGCGCCACGCAGGCGACGCTCGCCGCCCAGGTCGCCGATCCGATCGACCTCGTCAGGGCCCGCACCGAGGGCCGCGTCGACATGGTCAAGCGGCTCGGCGCCATCGGCAAGCTGCGCGAGGGCAAGGACCCCTCGACCCAGTACCGGCAGGAGACGCCCCAGATCAATTCCACGGTCGGAGGCCGCTGATGGACGCCGATCAGGACGCGCAGCCGCGTCACCAGACCATGGTCTCTGGCGAGGACGTCATCACGCCCCTGCCGCGCATCACGCTGCAGGCCTTCTGCGAGACGCCGGGCGTGGCCGCGACCATGCAGGCCGCCGTTGCCGACCGGCGCATGGACAAGGCCCATGCCCGAATCCAGATGGGCGGCCCCGCCGCCGCCGTGGAGGCGTTCCGCGCGGCGCCGACGCCCAACATCATCGTGCTGGAGACGGTGTCCGACCCCGCCACGCTGATCGGCCATCTCGACACGCTCTCGGAGAGCTGCGACGCCGGCACCAAGGTCGTCGTGATCGGCCACGTCAACGACGTCCAGCTCTATCGCGACCTGATCCGGCGCGGCGTCAGCGAATACCTGATCGCGCCGCTGGGCACGCTCGATGTCCTGCGGACGCTGTCGGAGCTCTATGTGTCCGCGAGCGCCCGCAATCTCGGCCGCGTCATCGCGGTGATGGGGGCCAAGGGCGGCGTCGGCGCGTCCACGGTCGCCCACAACGTCGCCTGGGCGATCGCGCGCAATCTCGACGCCCAGACGGTCATCGTCGATCTCGACATCCCCTTCGGCACGGCCGGCCTCGATTTCAACCAGGACCCGCCCCAAGGCGTGGCGGAAGCCGTGTTCGCGCCCGAGCGCCTCGACGCCAACATGCTCGACCGGCTGCTCTCGCGCTGCAGCGACAACCTCGCTCTGCTCGCCGCGCCCGCAATGCTCGACCGCACCATCGACCTGCCGGAAGACGCCTTCGACCAGCTCTTCGACCTGCTGCGCGCCAGCGTGCCCTGCGTCGTGCTCGACGTGCCCCATAACTGGAACGCCTGGGTCAAGCGGGCGCTGATCGGCGCCGACGAGGTCGTCGTCGTCGCGGCCCCCGAACTCGCCTCGCTGCGCAACGCCAAGAACCTGATCGACCTCGCCCGCGCGAACCGCCCCAACGACGCCGGCGCGCGCCTCGTGCTGAATCAGGTCGGCGTGCCCAAGCGCCCCGAGATCGACGCCGCCGAATTCGCCAAAGCCCTTGGCGTCGAGGTTCTGACCTCGATCCCCTTCGATGCGCAGCTCTTCGGAACGGCGGCCAATAACGGCCAGATGATTGCCGAGGTCCAGGCCGGCGGAAAGATCAACGAGGCCTTCGTCCAGATCGCCAGCGCCCTGACCGGGCGCGGCGAGGCCAAGCGCGGCAAGCGGAGCCTGTTCGAGCCGCTCGTCGCCAGGCTCAAGCGGCGCAAGGCCTGACGCGATGAATGGGCACGAGGCTGGCCGCGCCGGAGGCAGGCTGAACCAACGGCGCGCCGCCATCGCCGCCGTCAAAGAGGACTGACATGTTCGGAAAGCGGTCTCCCGGCGCGGCTGTGGCCCCTGCCCTGAACCTGAAGGCGCCGGCTTTGGCTCCTGCAGCGGCAGCCTCGCGCCAGGCCGAGCCGACGCTGGCGATGGCCTCCAACGATTCGCGCAAGCCGGTCGCCGCGCCTGCCGCCGAGGCGCCGAAATCCGACGAATATTACCAGATGAAGAGCATGATCTTCGGCGCTCTCATCGAGGCCATCGATCTCTCCCAGCTCGCCAAGCTCGACGGCGAATCGGCGCGCGAGGAAATCCGCGACATCATCAACGAGATCATCTCGCTGAAGAACGTCGTGCTCTCGATCTCCGAGCAGGAGGAACTGCTCGACGACATCTGCAACGACGTGCTCGGCTACGGCCCGCTGGAGCCCCTGCTCGCGCGCGACGACATCGCCGACATCATGGTCAACGGCGCGACGCGCACCTTCATCGAAGTCGGCGGCAAGATCACGCTGACGAACATCCGCTTCCGCGACAATGCGCAGCTCATGAACATCTGCCAGCGCATCGTCAGCCAAGTCGGCCGGCGCGTCGACGAAAGCTCGCCGATCTGCGACGCGCGCCTCGCCGACGGCTCCCGCGTCAACGTCATCGCGCCGCCTCTGGCGATCGACGGGCCGGCGCTCACCATCCGCAAGTTCAAGAAGGACAAGCTGACGCTGGACCAGCTCGTCCGCTTCGGCGCGATCGCGCCGGCGGGCGCGGAGATCCTCAAGATCATCGGCAAGGTCCGCTGCAACCTCGTCATCTCCGGCGGCACGGGCTCGGGCAAGACGACGCTGCTGAACTGCCTGACCAACTATATCGAGCATGACGAGCGGGTGATCACCTGCGAGGACGCGGCCGAACTGCAGCTCCAGCAGCCCCATGTCGTGCGTCTCGAAACCCGCCCGCCCAATCTGGAGGGCACCGGCGCGGTGACGATGCGCGACCTCGTCAAGAACTGCCTGCGCATGCGGCCAGAGCGCATCATCGTCGGCGAGGTGCGCGGACCCGAGGCCTTCGACCTGCTGCAGGCGATGAACACCGGCCATGACGGCTCGATGGGCACGCTGCACGCCAACACGCCGCGCGAGTGCCTGAGCCGTATCGAATCGATGATTACGATGGGGGGCTTCAGCCTGCCCTCGAAGACGCTGCGCGAGATGATCTGCTCGTCGATCGACGTGATCATCCAGGCCCAGCGCATGCGCGATGGCTCGCGCCGCATCACCCACATCACCGAGGTGATGGGGATGGAAGGCGACGTGATCATCACGCAGGACCTGATGACCTACGAGGTTCTCGGCGAGGATGCGGCCGGCAAGCTGGTCGGCCGGCACAAATCCTCCGGCATCGGCCGGCCGCGCTTCTGGGACCGCGCCCGCTATTATGGCGAGGAGCAACGCCTGGCGTCGGCGATCGACCTGCTCGAACAGCATGGTGACGCCAATGCCGCGTGAGCGGAGCGCCGCGCCATGACCATGAGCACACTCGCCGTCATGGCCCTGGCTGCGCTCGCCGTCGGCGGCGTGGTCTACGCGCTGTTTTATCCCGCGCTCAGCGGCCAGGCCCGCGCCGAAAAGCGCCGCAAAGAGTTCGCCAGCCCGGTCGCCGCGCGCAGCGTCGATCGCGAGGCGCAGAACCGCGTCAAGCGCGGCCAGATCGCCCAGAGCCTCAAGGACATCGAGAGCCGCGAGAACGCGCGCAACTCGGTTTCGCTGGAGGTGCGGCTGCTGCAGTCCGGACTCGGGTGGAACCGCAAGAAATACTACATCTTCAGCGCGATCATGGCCGGCCTCACCGGCCTGGCGCTGCTGGTGATCAGCGGCAGCGCGATTCTTGGCCTTGTCGGCCTGTTCGTCGGCGGTTTCGGCCTGCCGGCCTGGTTCGTCAGATACTGCCGGGCCAAGCGGATGAAGAAATTCGGCAACGAGTTTCCCAACGCGCTCGACGTCATCACCCGCGGCATCAAATCGGGCCTGCCGCTGAACGACTGCCTGCGAATCGTCGCCGGCGAGGCGGCAGAGCCGGTCGCCGGCGAGTTTCGCCTGATCATCGAAGCCCAGCAGCTCGGGCTGCCGCTGACCGAGGCCGCCGAGAAGCTGTTCGAGCGCATGCCCTGCGCCGAAGCGAATTTCTTCGGCATCGTCCTGGCGATCCAGCAGAAGACCGGCGGCAACCTCTCCGAAACGCTCGGCAACCTCTCCCGCGTCATTCGCGAGCGGCGCAAGATGCGCGACAAGATCCAGGCCGTCTCGATGGAAGCGAAGGCCTCGGCCGCGATCATCGGCGCGCTGCCGCCGGTCGTCGCCATCCTCGTCTATCTCAGCAGCCCGAAATACATCGAGCTGCTGTGGATCACGCAGGCCGGCAAGTTCGCCCTCGTCGTCAGCGCCGTCTGGATGCTCATCGGCATCATGGTCATGCGCAAGATGATCAACTTCAACATCTGAGGCGAGCATGCTTGGCAAGATCGCAGACATGGTGGTGAACGGGCAGTTCCTGCTGAGCATGCTCGTCGCGATCGCCGCCATGGCCACGGTGCTCACGCTGGCGATCCCGCTGACGGAGGGCAATACGCTCGACAAGCGCATGAAGAGCGTCGCCAGCGAGCGCGAGAAGCTGCGCATGCGCGAACGCGAGCGACTGGCGCGCGGCAAGGACAAGGTCGCGCTGCGGCATGAACCGAAGGAGTTCATGAAGCGCATCGTCGAGCAGTTCAAGCTCGGCGACTGGCTCGGCACGGAGTCGGCCAAGAAGCAGCTCGCCATGGCCGGCTATCGCGGCCAGCAGGCCGAGGTCGCATTCCTGTTCTTCCGGCTGGTGGCGCCGATCGCGCTGTTCCTGTTCGCGCTGTTCTACGTCTTCGTGATCAAGGATTTCGGCCAGACAGTGATGGTCCGGATCGGGATCGCGATCGGCGCCGCCTACATAGGCATCAAGGCGCCGGAGGTCTTCCTCTCCAACCAGATCGCCAAGCGCCAGGCTTCGATGAAGATGGCCTTCCCCGACGCGCTCGACCTGCTGCTGATCTGCGTCGAATCGGGCATGTCGATCGAACTGGCCTTTCGCAAGGTCTCGACCGAGATCGGCGGCCAGTCCGTGCCGCTGGCCGAAGAGTTCGCGCTCTGCACGGCCGAACTCTCCTATCTGGCTGAGCGCCGCCAGGCCTATGAGAACATCGCCACCCGCACCGGGCTCGAAGGCGTCAAATCGGTCTCGACCGCGCTGATCCAGGCCGAGCGCTACGGCACGCCGCTGGGCACCGCGCTCCGGACGCTTGCGCAGGAAAGCCGCGACCAGCGCATGATGGAAGCCGAGAAGAAGGCCGCCGCCCTGCCGCCGAAGCTGACCGTCCCGATGATCCTGTTCTTCCTGCCGGTCCTCTTCGTCGTCATCATGACGCCGGCGGTCATCCAGGTCTTCAAGTGGAAGTGAGGCGAGGCTGAAAGCCGGGTCCTACGAAAGACCCAGGCCTTCTCGTTCTGTGCAATAAACCGTCTGGCGGCTCCGGGGATATTGGAAGCCGCCAGACGGTTTTTCGTGCGTTGGATGTCGCCCCTCGGCCAGATCGAAGAGTTTTACGTGGTCTCGTCCTGCGGCTCGGCCGCGCGGCGCGCGACGGGCGGCTTGCCCTTGCCTTCGCCCTTGCCCTTGCCGGCCTTGAGGAGCTCCCAGCTGTTCTGCTGGCTGACGCTGCGCTTGAGATAGGCGATGGTCTGCGCGGCTTCCGCGGGGCTCTGGTCCTGCCGGGCCAGCGTCTCGGCCTCCGTAAAGCGACCCTGCAAACCCAGCACCAGAACGAGGTTCTGCCTCACCCGGACGTCTCCGCGCCCTGAAGCCGCCGCCTCGCGCAGCACGCGCTCGGCCTCCGGCAATTGCCGCGACAGCGCCAGCGAGAGACCGAGATTGGACATCACGGTGGCTTCGCCCGGCGCGATCCTGAGAGCGGCCTGGTAGAGTTGCTGCGCGCGGGGGTGCTCGCCGAGCTGATCGGCGACGACGCCTTGGGCCGAGAGGATGCGCCAGTCGGGCCGCTCAGGCGCGTGCGCCCGGGACAGCACCTCGTCGGCCTCCTTGAGACGGCCATTGTCGGAGAGCGAGCGGCCATAGGCGCCGAGCAACTCGCGGTCGTTGGAATGGACCAGAACCGCGCTTTGCAGCACCGCCAGCGCCTGGGCGTTCTGGTCGAGCGCGCGCAGCGCGCGGGCATAGTTGAAGGCGGCGTTGCGGTCCTTGGGGTTGGCCTCGTAACGCGGCCCCCAGCTGCGGCTTTCGGCCTGCCAGTCGGGCTGTGACCGCGCCGCGTCGCCGGAGCCGATAGAGCCCGTGACGTCGCCGAGGCCACGGCCCTGGCAGCCGGCGAGGCCGAGCGCCGCGACGCAGATGAGGACGCGCAGGGACGCGCGGCGGAAGACGGGATACCGGATGGGTTGCGCGGTCGAGCTGGTGAACATGGGCGCGATCGCCTTGCACGAATAGAAAATCTGGCTGATCCGGTGATAAAGCGTTAACCCTAATGCATCCTTAACCGGCCGCTTCGCGCCGCTCCCGCCTGGAGCCGGGTGATTCTAGGTCGTTACGACCTAGAATCTGAATCCGCCTCTACAACATAGAGTTAGAGCATGATGTCGTCCGAAAACCGCTTCACACTTTTCGGCATCATGCTCTAATCCGGACTCCATCGTGCACAGCCTCCTCGTCGCGTCCTCGCCCGCCGCCGTCCCGGTCCATGTCGTCTCGAAGCCGGGCTGGCCGGCGCTGCTGGAGAGCCTGCAGGAACTTGGCGGCAAATTCGCGCAGGCGCAGGGATTTGCGGCCCGGCCGGGACAGTTCCTGCTGCTGCCCGATATGCAGGGCGGGATCGCCAGCGTGCTTCTCGGCGTCGAACAACCCGGCGCGCGCCGGCGCGACCCGTTCGCGCCGGGTCGGCTCGCGGCGCTGCTGCCGGCGGGCGACTACGCGCTGTGCGGCGAAATCGACGACCTCGAACTTGCCGCCCTCGCCTGGCTGCTGCAGGCCTACCGCTTCGACCGCTATCGCAAGCCAGCGCCCGTATCCGCACGCCTTGTCCTGCCCGACGGGGTCGATGGCGACGAGGTCAGCCTGATCGCGGAATCGGTCTGGCTGGCGCGCGACCTCGTCAACACCCCCGCCAACGATCTGGGGCCAGCCGAGATCGAAGCGGCGATCCGGGCGCTGGCTCGGGAGACGGGCGCGAACGTCAGCAGCATCGTCGGCGACGACCTGCTGCCGGCGAATTTTCCGATGGTGCATGCGGTGGGCCGCGCCTCGCCGCGCAGCCCCCGCCTGGTCGATCTCACCTGGGGCGACCCGTCTCATCCGAAGGTGACGCTGGTCGGCAAGGGCGTCGCCTTCGACACGGGCGGGCTGAACCTCAAGCCCGACGCCTCGATGCTGCTGATGAAGAAGGACATGGGCGGTGCCGCAGCGGCCATCGCCGCCGCCCGCATGATCATGCTGGCCGACCTGCCCGTGCGGCTGCGGCTGTTGGTTCCGGCGATCGAGAACGCGGTATCGGGCAATGCCTTTCGCCCCGGCGACGTGCTGGCGAGCCGCAGGGGCCTGTCGGTCGAGATCGGCAACACCGACGCGGAAGGCCGGCTGATCCTCGCCGACGCGCTGGCGCTGGCCGACGAGGAGGCGCCCGAGCTCATGCTCGACTACGCCACGCTGACGGGGGCTGCGCGCACCGCGCTTGGGCCGGAGCTGCCGCCCTTCTACACGCATGACGAGGGGCTGGCCGCCGAGATTTCGCGTTTGAGCATGGCGGTCAACGACCCGGTCTGGCGGATGCCGCTCTGGCCGGCCTACGACAGCATGCTCGACTCCCGCATCGCCGATGTGAACCATGTCTCGACGGGGGGCATGGCCGGCTCGATCACAGCCGCGCTGTTCCTCAACCGCTTCGTCGAAAAGACCGCCTCATACGCCCATTTCGACATCTACGCCTGGACGCCATCGGCGAAACCCGGACGCACCGAGGGCGGCGAATGCCAGGCCGCTCGGCTGAGCTACGCGCTGGTGAAGCAGCTCTATCCGCGCGGTTAATTCTGTTGCGCGGCATTCGTTGCATCCTGTTGAGACTGCAATAATGATACGGACCCGTAACGATCGGGATCCTTCATGCCACTCGAGATCAGGCCTTCGCAGGCGCTAAGGCTGTGGCGGCAGGTCCATCTCGATCTGGTGCGCGACGGGCAGGCCGATCTCTCGGCGCGCCAGACCGCGATCCTGCTGACGATCTATCTCGAGCTGCCGCCGCACACGGTGCGCGGCCTCGCCCAGCAGCTCGGCGTCACCAAGCCGGTGATCACCCGCGCTCTCGACAGCATGGGCAAGCTCGGCCTCGTCAGCCGCAAGCGCGACGATTTCGACCGCCGCAACGTCGTGATCCAGCGCACGGTCGTGGGCGCGCTCGCGGTCGAGAAGCTCGCCGATCTGGTGACGGAGCGCGCGCGGGAACTCGGAGGGGCATGAGCGGGGCTCTCGCGCCGCTGACCGCCACCCGCTAGATTGCGGCCATGAATCACGACCGCCGCATCACGCCGTTCCGCCCCGACCTCGCCGCAAGCCGCCTGATCGGCCAGGTCGAGGCGCGCGCCTTCGTCGATCCGCAGCCGGCGCGCGTCGTCGCCGCCAGCGCGCCCTTGCGCCGCGAACCGCGCCCGGACGCAGCGCTCGACACCGAGGCGCTGATGGGCGAGCGCCTCGACGTCTATGAGCGCCATGAGGGCTGGGCCTGGGCGCAGCTTGCGGGCGACGGCTATGTCGGCTACCTGCCCGACGACGCGCTGCGGACCGACGTTCCCGAGCCGAGCCATCGGGTCGGTGCGCTGCGCACCTTCGTCTATCCCGGCCCTTCGATGAAACTGCCGCCGCTGGAGAGCCTGTCGCTCGGCGCGCAGATCAGCGTCGCTGGCGAAGCCGGCGAGTTCCTGATCCTCGCCGATGGCGGCCACGTCTTCGCCGGGCATGTTTCGCCACGCGACCGCTTCGAGCCGGATTTCGTCGCGGTCGCCGAGCGCTTCCTCCACGTCCCCTATCTCTGGGGCGGCAAAACGAGCCACGGCCTCGACTGCTCAGGGCTGACGCAACTGGCGCTGGCCGCCGCAGGGATCTCCTCGCCGCGCGATTCGGACATGCTGGAGGCGGCGCTCGGCGAGAGCCTATCCTTCGACGAGGACCTTGCCGGCCTCCAGCGCGGCGACCTCGTTTTCTGGAAGGGCCATGTCGGCGTTCTGACCGACCCCGACACGCTGCTGCACGCCACCGCCTACACGATGCGGGTGATGAGCGAGCCGCTGCGCGAAGCCCGCGATCGTATCCGCGCCAAAAGTTTCGGCGCGATCACGAGCATCAGGCGGCTGCCGGGGCTCAGCGCCGGATGATCGTGCCCGAGCCTGTGTCGGTGAAGAGCTCGATCAGCGCCGCATGCGGCACCTTCCCATCGAGGATGACGACGGCCTCGACGCCCTTCTCGAGCGCATAGATGCAGGTTTCGATCTTCGGAATCATGCCGCCCGAGATCGTCCCGTCCGCGATCAGCCGGCGGCACTGCTCGATCGTCAGCTCCGGGATCAGGTTCTTGTCCTTGTCGAGCACGCCGGGCACGTCGGTCAGGAGCAGCAGGCGCTTGGCGTTGAGCGCGCCGGCGATGGCGCCGGCGAAGGTGTCGGCGTTGACGTTATAGGTCTGGCCGTCGGCCGCCGCGCAGACCGGCGCCAACACGGGGATCAGCTCCGCCTTCAGGATCGCGTCGAGCACGGAGGTATCGACCTTGTCGGGCTCGCCGACGAAGCCGAGATCGAGCACCTCCTCGATCTTGGAATCGGGATCGACGATGGTGCGGGTCACCTTGCGGGCGGTGACCATGTTGC
>LNFM01008489.1_pt1 | contig 15488 bp, 11 predicted proteins | sample 596031 | NCBI WGS metagenome assembly LNFM01 (sample SAMN04254537, study PRJNA301005) | activated carbon metagenome | isolation source: dual media filters at the Ann Arbor, Michigan drinking water treatment plant | place: USA: Ann Arbor | reverse complement strand
TTGATCGGCCACACCCAACCACGTCGCATCGCGGCACGTACCGTGGCAGCGCGCGTGGCGCAGGAACTCGGGCAGCCGCTTGGCAGCGTGGTCGGCTACAAGATCCGTTTTCAGGACAAGACCCAGCCCGAGGCTTACATCAAGGTGATGACCGACGGGATCCTGCTGGCCGAGACCCAGGGCGACAGACTGCTTGGCGCCTACGACACCATCATCATCGACGAGGCGCACGAGCGCAGCCTCAACATCGATTTTCTGCTGGGCTACGTGAAGCAGTTGCTGCCGAAGCGCCCTGATCTCAAGGTCATCATCACTTCGGCCACGATCGATGCGCAGCGCTTCTCGCGGCACTTCGGCGGTGCGCCCGTGATCGAAGTCTCCGGGCGCCTCTATCCGGTGGAGGTGCGCTACCGTCCGCTGCAGCAAGCCGAGGACGGCGAAGGCGACGACGCGGACATCACGACGGCCATCGTGCACGCTGCCGAGGAGGCCAGCCGTTGCGGCCCCGGCCATATCCTCGTCTTCCTTCCCGGTGAGCGAGAGATCCGTGAGACGGCCGAGGCATTGCGCAAACATCATCCCCCCGGGGCCGAGATCCTGCCGTTGTTCGCGCGATTGTCCGCGGCCGAGCAGGAGCGTGTCTTCGAGGATTCCGGGACGCGGCGAATCGTCCTGGCGACCAACGTCGCCGAGACTTCGCTCACCGTTCCGGGCATACGCTATGTGATCGATGCCGGTCTGGCTCGGGTCAATCGCTACAGCTATCGGAACAAAGTCGAGCAGTTGCTGGTCGAGAAGATCTCGCAGGCATCGGCGAACCAGCGGGCCGGACGTTGCGGCCGCGTGATGAGCGGCGTGTGCTTTCGTCTCTATGACGAGGCCGATCTTGCCTCTCGCCCCCAGTTCACGGATCCGGAACTTTTGCGCTCGTCCCTCGCCAGTGTGATCCTGCGCATGAAGGCGCTGGAACTCGGCGACGTGGAGGGCTTTCCTTTCCTCGATCCCCCCCAACCGCGGATGATCAGCGACGGCTATCGGTTGTTGGGGGAACTGGGCGCCGTGGATGAAGGCCGAGGGCTGACCCGCATAGGACGCGAGCTGGCGCGCCTTCCCATCGATCCGAGGATCGGCCGCATGGTGCTGGAAGCCAAGCGGCAGGATTGCCTGAGCGAAGTGCTGGTGATCGCGGCAGCCCTCTCGATACAGGATCCGCGCGATCGCCCCATCGAGAAGGCCCAGGCGGCAGACCAACGTCATGCTCCCTTTCGCGACGAGCGCTCGGACTTCATCGGGCTGCTCAAGCTGTGGCAGTTCTACGACGAGTTGGTCAAGCACAAGAAATCGACCCGCAAGCTCGCGCAAGAGCTGCGAGAGCACTTCCTGTCGCCGGCTCGCATGCGCGAGTGGCGCGAGGTGCATGGTCAGTTGCATGCGCTGCTGGCCGAGGCGGGCGAGGGCTTCAACAAGGAGGAGGCCACCTACGAGCGGCTGCATCGCGCGCTGCTGAGCGGCCTGCTCGGCAACATCGGTGCGAAGAACGAAGAGGGAGAGTACGACGGCGCTCGCGGCATCCGCTTCGCCGTGCATCCGGGCTCCGCGCTGAGAAAGCGGCAGCCGAAATGGGTCGTCGCGGCGGAGCTCGTGGAAACTTCGCGCTTGTTCGCGCGCATCGCTGCGCAGGTGGAGCCGCTATGGATAGAGCAGGCCGCGCATCATCTGGTCAAGCGAAGCTGGCTCGAGCCGCGCTGGGACAAGGACCGGGCGCAGGTCGTGGCCTGGGAGCAGGTGACGCTTTACGGACTCGTGCTGGTGGCGCGCCGCCCGGTGCCGTATGGACCGATCGATCCGGTGCATGCGCGCGACATCTTCATCCGTGCCGGGCTGGTCGAGGGCGGCTATGTGGCGAACGCGCCGTTCCAGCAGCACAACGAGCAGCTCAAGCGCGAACTGAGCAAGCTCGAGCACAAATCCCGGCGTCGTGACGTGCTCGTCGACGAGCAGGGGATGTTCCGGTTCTTCGACGCACGCATTCCTGCCGACGTGCATTCGGGCTCGCGCTTCGAGGCGTGGCGCCGGGACGCCGAGGCAAGCGATCCGCGCGTGCTCTTCATGACACGCGACGATCTGATGCGCAAGGGCGCCGACGAGGTGAGCCCCGAGCGCTTCCCGGATGTGTTGATCCGCGACGGCATGATGCTCAAGCTGCGTTATCGCTTCGATCCGGGGCATCCGCTCGACGGCGTGACGGCCGTCGTCCCCTTGCATCTGCTGAACCGCTTGCGCGCGCAGGCCTTCGACTGGCTGGTGCCCGGGCTGCTCAGGGACAAGATCAATGTTCTGGTGCGCGCACTGCCGAAGCATCTGCGTCGGTCCTGCGTCCCTCTGCCGGAGACCGTGACGGCCTGCCTCGAGCGGATGGAAGAGGGTATGCAGGGGGGGGCTTTGCTGGAGGCGCTCGTCGAGGCGCTGAGGTCCGCACGCGGCATTTTCGTACCGCTCGATACCTGGGATCAGGCCGAGTTGCCCAATCACCTGCGCATGAACTTCTCCGTCATCGACGAGCATGGCAAGGAAGTGGCCTCGGGGCGCGACCTTGCATCCTTGCAAGGCAGCCATGGCGGGCAGGCGCAAGCGCAGTTTGCGCCGGAATCGCAATGGGAAAGGGCGGGGATCCGGGCCTGGGAAGGTCTCCGACTGCCCGAGGTCGCGGAGTTCCAAAGGGGCAAGGAACGACTGCAAGGCCATCCCGCGCTGATCGACGAACAGGACAGTGTGCGCTTGACGTTGCTCGAGACGGCCGAGAAGGCGCAGATCGCCAGTCGCACCGGCATTTCACGCTTGATTCGCCTCACGCTCAAGGATCAGGTGCGCGCGCTGGAGCGCACTCTGGCGCCGTCGAAGGCCCTGGCGCTGGCCTACCTGCCGTACGGTACGCAGGATCAACTTCGCGAGTCCTTGCTGCAGGCGAGCATAGATCGCGCCGTCTGGGCAGAAGAAGCGCCGATCCGGGACCAGCACGCCTTCGATGCGCGCCTCGAGCAGGTGCGAGCCAGGCTCCAGGTCGTGGGGCAGGAGTATCTGCGCCTGACCGAGGAGATCCTCAACGCGGCGCATGGGCTGCGCAAGGAAATCGAAGGGCCGAAGGGACGCGCGTTCAAGCACGCCGGAGTCGACATGGCTCGGCAGTTGCAGGCGCTGGTTTTTCCGGGCTTCATCGCTGCGGTCGCGTACGCGCACTTGCAGCACTATCCGCGCTATCTTGCTGCGATGCGCCGACGCCTGGAGAAACTGGCGACCATCCCCGAACGCGACGAGCAACATACGCGGGAGTTGAGCCGTTGGTGGCAGCAACTCCAGCAGCGCCAGGAGCGTAACCGCAAGGCCGGACTGACCGAATCGGGGCTGGAAGAGTTTCGCTGGATGCTCGAGGAGCAGCGTGTTTCGCTGTTTGCCCAGGAATTGAAGACGCCCTATCCGATTTCCTATAAGCGCCTCGAGAAGGCATGGGCGGCATTGCGCTGAGCGAGCCGGGCGGGTGGCGACTTGTTCGGCTTGCGCCACTTGGATAGCATGGGCGCCATCGCGAAAACATTGTCAGTCAGGGTGCAGTGTCTGCCCCAGGAGTGTGACAGGATGGCCATCAACTGGATTCTTGCTCTCAAGGCCGTTCCCTGGACGGATCTCGTCCAGGCGACGCCTGCGATCGTGAAGGGTGCCCGCAAACTGTTTACGAGCGGGGTCGCCGGCGCGGCTAAACAGACGACCAGTGCTGCCAGGCCGGATCCATCGGTAGCGTCGACGAGTGCAGAGGTCCGTCTCGCGGATCTGGAGGCGGCCCTGGATGCCGTGAGCCGCGAGCAGCAAGCCTCAGCCGAGTTGATACGCTCGCTTGCCGAACAGAATGCCCGTGTCGTCCAGACCATGACCATCATTCGTGCTCGCGCGCGGATTCTGTTGATTATGTTCGTTGCGCTGAGCATCGCTTTCGCGACCTTCGCCATTTGGGTGGTCACGCGCTAGCGCAGCAAAGCGCGGCATTTGCTTGTTGCACCAAGGAAGGAATTCGATGCGATTCGATTCAAAGTCGTTGCTAGCCGCTGCATTCGGAACACTGCTTGCTTCATCCGCGATGGCCCAACAGTATCCGACCAAGCCCGTGCGCCTGGTCGTTCCCTTCGCGCCTGGAGGCGGCACCGATCTGGTCGCGCGCGCGATCGCCCAGCGCGTGACCGAAACCCTGGGGCAAGCAGTCATCGTCGACAACCGTGCGGGTGCCGGTGGCGTCATCGGAGCGGAGTACGTCGCCAAGGCATCGCCGGATGGCTATACCCTGTTGATGGGCACGCCAGGCGCGATGACCATCAATCCGAACCTGCGTGTGAAAACACCCTACGACATCGCCAAGGATTTCGCGCCCGTCAGCCTCGCGACGATCAGCCCGTTCGTGTTGAGCGTGCATCCCTCGGTGCCCGCGAAATCGGTGAAGGAGCTGATCGCCATCGCCCGCTCGAGGCCCGGACAACTCAACTATGGTTCGGCGGGGCAGGGCTCGGTCGCGCATCTGGCGACGGAGCAGTTCAAGAGTCTGACGAAGGTCGACGTCGTTCATGTGCCCTACAAGGGCAGCAACCCCGCGGTCACCAGTTTCATCGGCGGTCAACTCGAACTCATGTTCGAGAACCAGCCGACGATCCTGCCGCACATCCAGAGCGGACGGGTCCGCGGCCTGGCGGTGGGCACGGTCGTTCGCTCCGAGCTCTTGCCGCAATTGCCGACCATGCGCGAAGCGGGCGTCGCCGACTACGAGGCAAGCACCGCATTCGGTGTGCTTGCGCCGGCGCGCACACCCGAGGCGATCGTCGCGCGTCTGCATAGGGAGATCGCAGGCGCTTTGAAGAGTGCCGAGATGAAGGGAAGTCTCGCCAAGCAAGGCTTGGAGGCCGTGGGCAGCACGCCGGAGCAATACGCGAGTCATCTGCGCGAGGAGAGTGCGCGCTATGCCCGGTTGATCAAGCTCGTGGGGCTCAAGCCCGAGTAAGGAATCGCTCGGCAGGGAAGGCCATCGCGATGTCGCGTCCCGGCAGCAATTGGTCGGGAGCGGGCATGCGGGCGTTCTTGCCGAACATGCAAAAGCGAGACCTCCAAACGGTGCAGTGAGGTCCTCCGACCTCGGGGCAATGTGGGCAAGTGACAGCGCGGTCGCTCCCGGCGCGAGGAGAGGTTCGCGTGCGTTGTGCGTACGGCTTCAGGAACGTCCTGCCCGTCTCGGTGGCAGCGTTGACGCAGGCCGTCGGCCCTCCCGAGCGGAGATGCGCAGGCGGTCCTAAAGTTTTCCGGGCGAGGGCCGAAGTCAATGCCAGAGTAGGGGTCTCCTCCTGGCGCTCTACTCGGTGTGGACTTTCGGGCGGCCCTTTGGGACTGCCCGTTTTTTTTTGGTGCAGCCTGGGACAGCTTCTTGGGCGCTCGACGCGCCAGGGCCGCGAGCGAGCGGTTGCGAGGCGAACAAACGCTAGAGGGTGGAGCGGTTGCGCTGCGCCGGTCCCGGTCTGTCGGCTTAAGCGGGCGGCAGAACCTTGCCGGGATTCATCAGTCCCGCCGGGTCGAGCGCGCGCTTGACGCGGCGCATCAGATCGAGTTCGACAGGTGCCTTGTAGGCGGCCATCTCGTGCACCTTGACCAGACCGATACCGTGTTCCGCGCTGAAGCTCCCGCCCAAATCCATCACCAATGAGTGGACGATCGAGTAGATCGTCTCGTGCTCGGCCACGATCGATTCGGCCTGGGCTCGGTCTGCGGCCGCGGCGTTGAAATGGATGTTCCCATCGCCGATATGCCCGAATGCCACGATGCGAAGATCCGGAAAGCGGGCGCGCATCGCGGCCGAGCCGCGTTCGATCAATTCCGGGATACGGCTCACGGGCACGGAAACATCGTGCCGCACCCAAGGCGTTTCACGCCTGTTCGCCTCGGGAATCTCTTCGCGCATCGCCCACAGCGCATCGGACTGTGCTTGCGAATTGGCCACGACGGCATCGAGCGCGAGACCACTTTCGATGGCCGCTTCGAGGGTGGACTCCATGAGACCGCGCAGATCCATCGACGGCAGCGTATCGTTGATCTCGCCCAGTACATACCATTCGTAGCGAGTCGGCAGCGGGTCGCTGAAACGTTCGATATGCTTGAAGAGGATATCCAGACAGTTGCGCGATATCAGTTCGAAGCCCGTCAGCCGATCACCGCAGCTTTCACGGAAACGGTTGAATAGATCGACGGCTGCTTGCGGACTGGGCACGGCCATGAGGGCGGTCGCGCTCGACTTGGGCCGGGGGTAGAGCTTGAGCACTGCCGCGGTGATGATTCCCAGCGTGCCTTCGGCGCCGAGGAAAAGCTGCTTCAGGTCGTAGCCGGTGTTGTCCTTGCGCAGTCCGCGCAGTCCGTTCCAGACGGCGCCGTCGGCGAGGACCACTTCGAGTCCCAGCACCATCTCCCGGGTATTGCCGTAGCGCAGGACTGCCGTGCCGCCCGCATTCGTGGAGAGATTGCCGCCGATCTGGCAGCTTCCCTGGGCGCCCAAGCTCAGTGGGAACAGGCGATCAGCGCAGGCCGCCGCTTCCTGGATCGTCGCCAGTATGCATCCAGCTTCAACAGTCAGCGTATTGTTGCGAACGTCCAGATCGCGGATGCGGTTTAGCCGGGACAGACACAGGACGACCTGATCCCCAGCGGCCGAAGGCACGGCCGCCGCGCATTGCCCCGTGTTGCCACCCTGCGGAACGATGGCTACGCCGACGCGCGCGCAGGCTGCCACGGTGGCGGCCACCTCGGCCGTGTTCGCGGGCTTGACCACTGCGAGCGCGACGCCGCGCTCACGTCCTCGCCAATCCACCGCATGAGGCTCCATGCCTGCGGGGTCGGTGATCACTGCCGACGAACCGAGCAAGGACTGCAACTCGGCGATCAGGGCACGTTGGGCGTGGGTAGCGTGCGGAGCGGTCATGGTGTCGGTCGCAGGTCCGGTGAGGAAGCGGGTTCTTCGCGATTTCGCACGCGAAGGCCCGCATGCGATGGGTTGGTCGAGCAGTGGCGAGACGTTCGAGGGCGATCTAGCCAGCTGCATCGAGGGGATTCTACACGGGCCGCCGGTACGGCTTCCGATTCGGTCGGCAAACTTCCCGACGGCGGAGCGTCGCAAGGGACGCATGATCTAGAGCAAATGGGGACGAGCGGGCGAGTGCTAATTTGCTTCGTCGAAGGCTGCGCTGACCAGGGAGATTGAATGACGCCGGAAACGCTGTGGGCGACGCTGTGGCGCGCAGAGGCTCTCGGCTTGGTCGTGATGGTGGGCGCCCTGGGCGCTGTGCTTTATCGACGAAGGCCCGAAGACCGGGCCTCGCTGAGAAACACCGTCGTTCTGTGCGGGGTCGGTATGGTCGGGCTTTTGCTCGCCGGCGCGCTCGATATTCGGGGCTTGGCGGCGTCGGCCGGCTTCGTGCACGAAGCGTCCGTCGTCCTGGTTGGGATGACCTTGATCCGGTTGTGGGGGCAGATGGTATTCCGGGTACTGCTCCCCCTTGCAGGCCTGCGGCCGCCACGCATCCTCGAAGATCTGGTGGTCATCATCGCGTACATCGCGTGGGGCTTCGTCCGTTTGCGGCTGGCCGGCCTCGACCTCAGCGGCATCGTCGCCACTTCGGCCGTGATCACGGCGGTCGTCGCCTTCTCGGTGCAAGACACGCTTGGCAACATTCTGGGCGGACTCGCGCTCGAGCTCGACAGCGGCTTCGAAGTCGGCGATTGGATCCGGGTGGACGACGTGGTGGGGCAAGTGGTCGACATCCGGTGGCGATCCGTTTCGATCCAGACGCGAAACTGGGAGACGGTCATCGTTCCCAATAGCCACATGGTTCGCAGCAAGGTCGCCGTGCTGGGGCGCCGCGCCGGTGCGCCGTGCCAGGCGCGGCGATGGGTCTGGTTCAACGTGCCGCTGGCGAATGCGCCAACCAAGGTGATCGAGGCCGTGACGCAGGCGCTGCGGGCGGCGGCGGTCGCCAACATGGCGGCCGAGCCGGCTCCGAACTGCGTGCTGATGGAGTTCGAACAGGGTTACGGCCGCTATGCGGTCCGTTATTGGTTGACCGACATCGAGAAGGACGACCCGACCGATTCCGCGGTGCGCGAGCATGTTCTGGCGGCCTTGCAGCGCGCCGGCATGCGCATCGCCGTCCCGGAACACAGCGTGCATGTGGTCACGGAGGACAGCGACCACGCGGAACAGGTGGCGGCGCGCGAGTTGAGTCGTCGGATCGAAGCGCTCAAGAGGATCGATCTCTTCAGCGAACTCACCGAGGAGGAAGTGGCCGCGGTCGCCGGCCGCTTGGTGCCCGCGCCCTTCGCGCAGGGGGATGTGATCACGCGTCAAGGCACGCGGGCGCATTGGCTCTACATCCTCTCCGCAGGCAGCGTGTCGGTCGCGCTCGAGCGCCCCGACGGTGCCCGGCATGAACTCGCGACCCTGGATGCACCGACGGTTTTCGGCGAGATGGGCCTGCTCACCGGCGAACCGAGGCAGGCGACCGTCGTCGCGCGCAGTGGCGCCGAATGCTACCGCCTGGACAAAGTCGCTTTCGAGCGGGTGCTGCTCGAGCGTCCGGTGCTGGCCGATCGGATGGCGCGGATCCTGGCGGAGCGGCAGTGCGCGCTGCATCGTGAAGTCGACGACTTGTCTCGTGGCCAGGCGCAACCGCGTGCATTGCACCTGAGCGAAGAAATCCTCGAAAAGATCAAGCGCTTTTTCGGCATTGCGACCGGATGAGCGAGCCGCGGCGCTGCTCGAATCGCCGCTCGCGGCGCACCGAAGCTCGTCTCCTGGCTTATCATTGCGCCAAATGGGCAACGAGCAATGGCATTGAAGACCACTTTTCTGGATTTCGAGCAGCCGATCGCTGATCTGGAAGGCAAGATCGAGGAGTTGCGTTTCGTTCAGGACGATTCCGCGGTCGATATTTCCGAAGAGATCGGGCGGCTGCAGAAAAAAAGCAACACGCTCACCAAGGACATCTACGCCAAGCTGACGTCTTGGCAGGTTGCGCTGGTCGCCCGTCATCCGCAGCGCCCCTATACGCTCGACTACATCAATGGTCTGTTCAGCGATTTCGAAGAGCTGCACGGCGATCGCACCTTTGCCGACGACAGTGCGATCGTCGGCGGTATCGCGCGATTCAACGGCGAAGGCTGCGTCGTGATCGGCCATCAGAAGGGACGCGACACCAAGGAGAAGCTGCTACGCAATTTCGGCATGCCTCGACCGGAAGGTTATCGCAAGGCGCTGCGGCTGATGAAGCTTGCGGAGAAGTTCAGACTGCCCGTGTACACCTTCGTCGATACCCCCGGGGCATATCCGGGCATCGGCGCCGAGGAACGAGGGCAGTCCGAAGCCATCGGTCGAAATTTGTTCGAGATGGCGCGCTTGCGCGTGCCCGTAATCTGCACGGTGATCGGCGAGGGCGGCTCGGGTGGCGCTCTGGCGATTGCGGTCGGAGATGTGCTGTTGATGCTGCAGTATTCGACCTATTCGGTGATTTCACCGGAAGGATGCGCATCCATTCTTTGGAAGAGCGCCGATCGCGCGCCCGAGGCAGCCGAAACGCTGGGCATCACGGCGGCGCGCTTGAAAGCACTGGGCCTCGTCGACAAGATCGTGCCTGAACCCCTCGGCGGCGCCCACAGGGATCCGGAACAGATGATGCAGAATCTGCGTCGGGCCCTCACCGACGCGCGTCGTGACCTCGCCAAGATGAGCGACGAGCAGCGCCTCGACATGCGCTACCAGCGCTTGATGGCCTATGGCAAATTCAAGGACGCGGCAAAGCGCTGATCGCTTGCGAGAGCGCCTGACCGGCATCGTGGAGCGTCGGATCTCGCTTCACGCTCGGCGCGGCGAAACGGTCACCGTGGGGCTGAGCGGGGGCGTCGACTCGGTCGTGCTGCTGGATCTCATGCGGGCAGCATCGGCGCAGTTGGCGCTGGTCGTTCGATGCCTGCATGTGAACCATGGCCTGAGCCCGAACGCCGACAGCTGGGAGAGCTTCTGCGAAGAACATTGCCGGCGGCTTGGCGTGCGTTTCCAGGCAGTACGTGTTCAAGTCGCGGGCGGCGGCTCCAACGTCGAGGCCCAGGCGCGCGCGGCGCGTTACCGTGCGTTTCGGGATCACGGCTCGTCGATCGTCGTGCTTGGCCACAACCGAGACGATCAAGCTGAAACCGTATTGCTGCGCCTGCTTCGGGGCGCAGGCGTTTCGGGTTTGGCGGGGATGCCGGGCGCGCGAGGTCTGGATGCCGCCCAGGGCGCCTCGGCGCAACGGCTCGTCCGCCCGCTGCTGCACGTGTCTCGTGGGGACATCCAAGCCTACGCAATCAATCGTGGGCTCGGCTGGGTCGATGACGAGAGCAATGCCGAGGAGCGGTTCGCCAGGAATTTTTTGCGCCTGCGGGTGATTCCGCAACTGGAGACACGGTATCCGGCTGCCCGCGCCAATCTGGCTCGCGCGGCTGGGCATCTCGAGGAGGCTGCGACGCTGCTGGACGAGATCGCTCGGCAGGATCTGCGGGCCGCGGCCAAGGATGGGGCCATCCTGATCGACTCGCTCAGCGCGCTCGGTCAGGCGCGTGCTGCCAATGTGCTGCGGCTCTTTCTCGCGCAGCACGGCGAGTCGCCGCCGTCGACCGCGGTTGCGCTCGAAGCGCTTCGACAGCTGACCTCGTCTCGCGCCGATTCGCAGCCCGAACTCAGACTCGGCAGGACGTTGCTGCGTCGCTACCGAGGCTCGCTCACGGCGCATCGTGCAGAAGACGCCGAGGGTGGCTGGGCACCGTTGGCCTGGCGCGGCGAAGAGGCCCTCTGGCTGCCGCACGGCGGAGTGGTGCGTGCTCGAGCAAACCGGGGCGACGGCGTCAGTGCCATCCGTCTGCAACAGAACGCCGTCACGATACAGCCGCGGCGGGGCGGGGAGCGAGTTCGATTGAGTGAGGCAGGCAGGACTCGTACGCTGAAGAACCTGCTCCAGGAGGCGTCGATTCCGCCTTGGCAACGCCGGCAGCTGCCGCTCCTGTACTGCGCTGCGCAACTTGTGTGGATCCCGGGGGTCGGAGTGGCATCCGATTTTCGCGCGGGCCCGGACGAATTGGCTTGGCGATTTTCGTGGGAACCGCGGGTCGCCGTCGGTTGAGCCACGATAGTGGCTTTTTTTCAATGCCTTATCCTGTTATATTTCGAAATTAAGTTCAATTTTGTTTTGGAGAGTCTGAATGGCAGTCGAACGCACGCTATCGATCATCAAACCGGATGCTGTGGCGAAGAACGTCATCGGCGAAATCTACAGCCGGTTCGAAAAAAGCGGCCTCAAGGTCATCGCAGCGCGGATGCGTCAGTTGTCGCGCGCAGAGGCCGAATCTTTCTACGGCGTTCATCGCCAGCGTCCGTTCTTCAAGGACCTCGTTGACTTCATGGTTTCGGGGCCGATCATGGTGCAAGTGCTCGAGGGCGAAAGCGCAATCACGAAGAACCGCGACCTCATGGGCGCGACCGATCCCAAGAAGGCGGACAAAGGCACCATTCGCGCTGACTTCGCCGACAGCATCGACGCGAATGCGGTGCATGGATCGGATTCGGCGCAAACTGCCGCCGCCGAAGTGGCGTTTTTCTTTCCCGAGCTGGAGATTCATTCCCGCTGATGCTTAACCTGCTCGACTACGACCCGGCTTCCCTGGAAGCACTGTTCTCGCAGTGGGGCGAGAAGCCGTTTCGCGCCCGCCAGCTGCTGCGCTGGATTCATCAGTTGGGCGAGCGCGATGTCCTTGCGATGACGGATCTCGCCAAGACGCTGCGTGCGCGACTGGTGGCGGAGGCTGGGGTCGAGCTGCCGCGCGTACGCAAAGATGCCTGCGCGCCCGACGGAACACGCAAGTGGTTGCTCGACGTCGGTGCGAGCAACGCCGTCGAAACCGTGCTGATACCGGAGGGCGACAGGCGCACGTTGTGCATCTCCTCGCAAGCCGGTTGCGCTTTGGAGTGCGCGTTCTGTTCCACCGGGAGACAAGGGTTCAACCGCAATCTGTCCACCGCCGAGATCATCGGTCAACTGTGGTGGGCCAATCATCGCCTGGCCGAGGAGACCGGCCTCGCCGTCCATAGCGATCGGCGCGTCGTCACGAACGTCGTGATGATGGGGATGGGTGAGCCGCTGGCCAATTTCGACAACGTGGTCGCCGCGCTGCGTCTGATGATCGACGATAGGGCTTATGGCCTATCCCGGCGTCGTGTGACGGTCAGCACTGCCGGTTTGGTATCCGGTATAGACCGGCTGCGGGAGGCTTGCCCCGTCGCTTTGGCCGTGTCGCTGCACGCGCCGAACGACGCTCTGCGTGACCGGCTGGTACCCATAAACAAGAAGTGGCCGATCGACGCTCTGCTGGCGGCATGTTTGCGGTATCTGGATAAGGCACCCCGCGATTTCATCACCTTCGAATACGTCCTGCTGAAGGACGTGAACGACAGTCCGGAGCATGCCCGGGAGCTTGTCTCTCGATTGCGCGATGTGCCATGCAAGGTGAACCTGATACCGTTCAATCCGTTCGAAGGGGCGGGGTTCGAGCGCTCCTCGAGGGAGGCAGTGGCGCGCTTCAAAGACATCCTGATGCGAGCGTCGTTGATCACTACCGTGCGCAGGACGCGGGGCGACGGGATCGATGCGGCTTGTGGCCAGCTCGCCGGTCAGGTTCAGGACAAGACCAAGCGCAGACAGCGGCGCGAAGCGGAGGCAACATCATGAAGCGTGCAATCATGCTCGTTTGGTCGATGCTGCTGGCCGGATGTGCCGTGCAGCAAGTGACGCCGGCTTTTGCGCCGGAGCAGCCGGCGACCCGTCAACTCGCGGATGCCCGCACTCGAGCGGATCTTCATACGCAGCTCGGTGCCGGCTATTTCGAACTCGGCAACTATCAGGTGGCCCTCGAATCCCTTCAGGAGGCTTTGCGGGCTGACCCCAACTACGCGCCTGCGCACAACATGCTTGCCCTCGTGTACATGCAGCTGGGCGAAGACGTTCTCGCGCGGCAGAGTTTCGAGCGCGCGCTGCAGATCAATCCGATGGATTCGGATGCCAACAACAATTACGGCTGGTTTCTATGCCAGCGCAAGCGCTATGACGAGGCCATGAAGTATTTCATGATCGCCTTGAAGAATCCGCTCTATCAGTCGCCCGACAAATCCTATGTGAATGCGGGCATCTGTTCGCGAGACCGGGGCGACGATGCAGCGGCTCTGCGGTTTTTCGAGCAAGCGCTGAAGCTGCAGCCCGCTCAGCCCAGCGCGCTTTACCATTTGGCCGATATGGCGTTTCGCCGCGGGCAGGTCAACGAGTCCAAGGAGCTGATGGTGCGCTACAGCCGGACCGGGGCTCCGTTCTCGGCTGAGGCGTTGTGGCTAGCTCTTAGGATCGAGCGCTCGCGCGGCGATCATCAAGCCGAGGCGAGCTATGGCTTGCAGCTGCGCAAGAATTTCCCCAACTCGCCGCAGACGCAGGCGCTATTGGACAGGCGGTTCGAATGACCGAGTTGCCCGGCGAAGGCGCCGCAGTCGCCTCCGCGCCTGGCGCAAGGTTGGCGTCGGCGAGGGCCGCCGCCGGGCTCACCGTCGAAGATGTCGCGGCTCAGATGCGCATTTCCTTGCGCCAGGTCCAGGCGATCGAAGCGGACCGCTACGACGAGCTTCCAGGGGCCGTTTTCGTCCGTGGTTTCGTGAAGAACTACGCGAGACTGCTCCAACTCGATCCGACGCCCCTGCTGCACGCGCTCGAACCCGCGCTCGCCGGTGACGTCCCGCTGCGCGCGCAGGAGTATGCGGGGGCATTGCCGGAAAATGCTCGACGTGGGCACATGCGCTTGTGGCTGATCGTGTTCGTGGTCGCGGTCGTCGTCGTGCTCGGCGCGGCTGGCTATGAGTTCTGGCGCAGCCGCTCGGTGGCGACGTCGCCTGCCGTGGTAACGCCGCCGCCGGTGGATAAGTCCACTGCATCGCCGCAGGCGCCCGATACCGCCACGGAGCCTATTCCGCTGTCGCCTGAGCGCATCGGCGATGCTCCTGCCTCGGGCGCGGCCGCCTATGGTGCCGGCGCCTCCGGCGCAGTGGGCGGTGTGGTGTCGACGCCCCCGGCGCCCGTCGCGTCGCCGGGCTCGGGCAGCGTGGAAGTCAATTTTGTCCAGGATTCCTGGCTCGAGGTGCGCGACGGGAGCGGAAAGCTCTTGTTTTCCGGTACCGGGAGAGCGAACACCTCGCAAACTGTGACTGGCGAGCCGCCGTTCGATCTGCTGGTGGGCAACGCCACCGGCGTGAGAATTGCCTATAATCAAAGGCCGGTCGATGTCCTGGCGCAAGCTTCGCGCAATATCGCCCGTTTCACTTTGCAATAGGTTCCTCAGCATGCGATTTGGACCAGCCGCGAGGCGAAAGACGCGTCGCGCCACCGTAGGCGGTGTCGCCGTCGGTGGGGACGCTCCGATCGTCGTGCAGTCGATGACGAATACCGATACCGCGGATGTCGCGGGAACCGTAGCGCAGGTTCTCGCCCTCGCCACGGCCGGATCGGAGATCGTGCGCGTGACGGTCAATACCTCGGAGGCCGCGCGCGCCGTGCCCGCGATCCGCGAGCGTCTTGCGGCCAAGGGTTGCTCGGTACCCTTGGTGGGCGACTTTCACTATAACGGCCACAAGCTCCTTGCGCAGGTGCCCGAGTGTGCAACCGCACTTGCGAAGTATCGGATCAATCCGGGTAACGTCGGCCAAGGGCGAAAGCGCGACGAGCAATTCGCCCAGATGATCGAGGCTGCGTGCCGCTACGACAAGCCGGTTCGGATCGGCGTCAATTGGGGCAGCCTCGATCCGGCGCTCGCTCGACAGATGATGGACGACAACGCTCGCTTGGCCGAGCCGCGGGATGCGGCAGAAGTCATTCGCGAAGCGCTCATCGTGTCGGCGCTCGACAGCGCGAAGCGTGCCGTCGAGTGGGGATTGTCCCCGGACGCCATCCTGTTGTCGGCCAAGGTCAGCAACGTGCAGGAACTCATTGCGGTCTATCGCGAACTCGCCCAGCGCAGCGACTATCCTCTCCATCTCGGCCTGACCGAGGCAGGAATGGGGTCGAAGGCGATCGTGGCTTCCACCGCTGCGCTCGCGATTCTGCTCCAGGAGGGCATCGGCGACACGATACGGATTTCCCTCACGCCCGAGCCCGGCGGGGATCGGACACGGGAAGTCATCGTGGCGCAGGAGATTCTGCAGACCATGGGGCTGCGAGCGTTTACGCCCCTGGTCACGGCTTGCCCGGGATGCGGGCGTACGAGCAGCACTTTTTTCCAGGAACTCGCTGACCGCATCCAAACCTATCTTCGGGCGCAGATGCCTGTCTGGCGCGAGCATTATCCGGGCGTGGAAA
>LNFM01017957.1_pt1 | contig 15491 bp, 6 predicted proteins | sample 596031 | NCBI WGS metagenome assembly LNFM01 (sample SAMN04254537, study PRJNA301005) | activated carbon metagenome | isolation source: dual media filters at the Ann Arbor, Michigan drinking water treatment plant | place: USA: Ann Arbor | reverse complement strand
CAACAGCGGCAGCGCCATCGGCCAGTGCATCGACGGCCACGCCGTCAGCGAGGAACAGTGCATCTTCCCCGCGCACCAGCTCGGCGGCGTAGTTTTTCTTGAAGCGCGAGATCTGCTGGCGCAGCGCTTGGCGTGCGTTGTCGGAGTCGGGCCACAACAGCGCAGCCGCGCGCGCGCGGGTGACGCCGGGTTCGAACGCCACCAGCGCTAGCAGGCCGGCGGCGCGCCGCTCGAGCGACTTGATGCTGCCGTTGGTGGCGACTAGTGCGGGGTCGCCGAGCAGGCGTAGCTGAGCCTGCGGTGCCAGGGTGCCGGCAGCGCGGGTGATGGCGTGCGCGGTGACGCGTGCAGGCGAACGTGCGGGCGGCATGGGCGGATGATCGCGGGGCGTCATCGGTTGGCGCAAGGACTGTCCGTGGCGATGAGGGTGCGCGCTCCGATTCGCGCCAGCGCGACAGACTGCGCTTCAGTCATTGCGTGACCCGTTGCTTGCGCCGGGCCACGCCGACGCAAGCGATACGCCGTGGTTGAAGCTTGCCTGGCCTGCTGCTAGCCCCATCGACCCGCGACCCGGCTTCATCACCAGTTGAACCGCCGCAGATAGACGATCACAACCCACCTGTTGTCGTCCGCAGCACGCTGCCAGTATCCCCTGTGACCACGCCATCGGTCGGACTGCCGAACGCCACCGCGTAGTTGATCAGCACCCCCGTGATGCCGGCATCCACCGACGTCCAGGTGCGGCCGCCGTCGCTGGAGCGCAGAATCACGCCGCGCCCTGCGCCTTGCCCAACCGCGATCGCCGTGGTCGAGTCCAAGAACGTCACGTCGTGGAAGCGGGCCACCGTGGCCAGCGCCGCGCCGGTGCCAGCCGTCCAGTTCTGGCCGCCGTCGGCGGTCCAGAACACCTGACCGCTGAAGCCGACCACGACGCCGACCTGCGGCGATCCGAAGGCCACCTGGTATGCGTCTCCAGGCGGCGTGGTGACCGGGCTGAACGTTTGTCCCCCGTCCGTGGAGCGGCGCGTCACGCCGCCGACGACTATCACGGTATTGACGTCGGCAAACGCAACATCCGTGAAATCGGTGAGACCCTGGCCAGAGACGGTCGACTCGGTCCAGGTCACCCCGGCGTCCGCGGTACGCAGGATGCGTGCTGGAGTTCCGCTCGAACTCAGGCCGACCGCGACCCCCACGGTGGGACTGCCGAAGGCGACTGATCTCATCCGGCCGCTGTTGAACGCGAAGCTCCAGTTGGCGCCGGCGTCGGTGGTGCGCAGGATCGATCCTCCGCTGGAGCGACTGGTGACGATCACCCCGACATTGGCATCTGCGAACGCGATCCTGCCGCTCTCGTTGCTGGCCAGCGGCCCGGTCGACTGCGTCCAGGTGAGTCCGCCGTTGGTGGACCGGATGTAGCGGGCATCGGTCCCCAGCGCGACCGCAACCGACGGTCCGGCGAACGCAACCGAGCTCAGCGCCCGCTGCAGCGCCGGCACCCCGACCTGCGTCCACGGCCCGGTCGGTGGGGGGGGTGGCGGCGGGTTGGCCAGTCCAACCTGGGTGGGCACTCTGCCGTCGCCCTCGCACAGGGTCGCGCTGGCGCCCTGATAGCCACCACCCTGATCGGTGCTCGGGCTGACAAAGGCTGTGCCCGCGGGACAGTTGCTGACGGCAGTCATCGGAGGATTGGGCGTGTTGGCGACGCGCACATGGTCCGCGGCCACCACCGCCGGTGCCGCCGTCCGGATGCCGAACGTGACTTGACGGCCGGCAGCGAAGCCGGCGCCGCTCCAGGTGATGTCATAGGCCGTGCCGGGCGCCAGGGTGTAGCCCGTCGGCAGTCCGTCGAAGCTCGTGCGCGGCGTGAAGGTGAAGCGCGTCGGCCCGGCCAGCACGCCGGCAGCGATTTGCAGGCGAATCTTGTCGTTGTCGCCGCTGACGGTGCCGCCGCTTGCCAGTGCCACTGCGCCGTCGGGCGTCACGGTGACTTGCGCCGCGGTGCTTGTCGCCTGCTGGTTCGTCACGTTGTTCACCGCCACGCGGTAACTCGTGCCGCTGTCTGTACGCAGCAACTGAGGCGTGGTGTAGCTGGCTGAGGTGGCGGTGGCGATGTCGCACTGGTAGGTGAAAGGCGCAGTTCCATCGACCGCCGCCGTCAACGTGACCGTGTTCAGCTCGGCCACCGTGACGCTGGCGGGCTGCGTCACCAGGGTGGGGCGCCGGTTCACCGCGAGCAAGGCCGCAGCACTGGTGATGCTGCCGGCGCTGTTGCTGACGCGCACGCTAAAGGCGGCGCCGTCATCACCTGCAGTCGCTGCTGCGAGCGTGTAGCTCGCACTGGTGGCGCCGCTGATGGTGGCCCCACCGCGCAACCACTGGTAGCTCAGCGGTGCCGTCCCGCCCGCAACGACGCTGAACGCGGCGGGTGCGCCCTCGTTCACAGCGACCGCGGTCGGCGGCGTGGTGATGGAGGGGGCCACTGCGGCCGGCGGTGGCGCCGGCGCAGGCGCGGGGTCGTCGCTGCTGCCGCAGGCGGCAAGCACGGTGGCGGCGGCAGCCAAAATGAACCTGCGCGCCAGCGAAGATGCAACAAGACTGATCATGGTTCTCTCTCACGGGCAGGTGGACGTCGCGGGCTGGTTCTCGCGGTTGGCGACGAAGCACCAGCGCGAGCGGGTCGTGATCGGTGCAGCGAAGCTGCCGATGAAGGCGGTCGGCCCCTCGATATCAGCCGCAAGCAGGCGCCGGTTGACGAGGTCGACCTTGAAAATCGAGTCAACGACCGGCGCATCCCACAGCGCGTCGAAGTTGAAGGCGGCAGGTGCGGGGGTGTTGATAACGGCGCCCGTGGTGCAGACCAAACTGTTGAGCGTGAAGAAGCCACGCGCGCCGTCACCGGTGTAACCGCCTTCGGCGGCGCTGCCGGGCAGGTAGTTTGCGAGCACCGTGAACGACGGGTCCTGCGATTGGGTCGGCAGCGCTGACGTCGCCGATGTTTCGTTGAACGGCGCCGCTCGACAGCCCGCAACCACACCTTGAAGCGTGTTGAACATGCTGCCGGTGTTGGTCGAGAAGCCGATGCCGGGCAGGGCATAGAACTGACGCCCGCCGATCGTGCCGCTGACGTTGGACGGACTGCCACGCAGCGTTGCCGAATAGTTGGTCGTGACCGTAAAGTTGTTGCCGCCGCTGTTGACGGTCACGCTGCCCGTTGCGCTACCCCGGAACTGGTGGCAAGGCATCCGGGTCGCGATCAGGCTCGACCGCGTGTGGGGCGCGCTCATCAGGGCGCCGATCGCTCCGTCCTCCTCGTTGTCGGCTTCCCGCACGTTGCTGAAGGCGCCGTTCGAGTACACGAGGACGAGTTCCTCAACGCGTTCGGCGATGCGCTCGCGGCAGAAGAAGCGGGTCGGCGTGTTGGTCCAGTCTTCGCGCGTCCACTGGCCGTTGATCTTGATGAGGGCGGTGAGGGCGCGCCCGGTGCCCCGCTCCTGCGGCGTCGGCTGGATCACGAAGGGCGTGGTGCCGGCGACGATCGTGCGCGGCGGCGTGAACAAGAGGTTGGCCAGCGGCAGCGGCTCCGGGCGCACGCCGAACGTGTAGCCGTTGAAGAAGGTCACCGTGGTGGTGTTGTCGTCCGGGAAGGTGAAGCGCTCGTAGCGTGCCGAGAGCTCCGCCAGCAGGACCTCCAGGTTGCTGCCCTCTTCCGTGGGCGTGAAGGTCACCAGCGGCGCGAACGCCGTGTTTACCGCCAAGTTGCGGTCGATCACCGGCGTGCTCGTCAGGTTGTCGAAGTCCCGGAAGCGGGTGGCCGGCCCCTGGTTCCACAACTGCACCGCGAAGTCGTTCCAGGTCGCGGTGAGGCCGCGCGGCAGGGCCGCGTTGATCGCTGCCAGCACGTTCACCGTTCCGCTCTGCGCGGCGATGTTCTCCCAGACGCTGCGCACGACTGCCGCGCCACCGTAGCCGTTGCCGTTGGCGTCGGTCGCGCGCGCGGCGAACTGGAACAACAGGTAGGCGCCATAGCGTTTCAGCTCGAACGAGCTGGCCCAAAGCGGCACTTCGGTGTGGTTCATCAGGTAGCTCGCACTCTCGTGCTCACCGTTGTCGGTGGCGCGCACGTAGTCGATCGCCCAGTCGGCCGTCGCGTCCTTGATGAACCGGCGCGCTTCATCCGACATCCTCAGGTGGTTCGGATAGGCCGCCTGCACGATGTGCATGTACTCGTGCGCAACCGTGCCGAAGAACAGCGGCGAGCCGATCGTGTTGCGGTTGAGGTTGATGAATCCCGATGAGGTCGGCGTCGTGTCGTCGAGCGCGGTAGCCACGCCCAGCGTGGTGCCATCCAGCCCGAACTGCTCTTCGGCGGGGACGACGTAGATGTCGATGCGGCCATCGCCGCCGAAGCAGGGCGAGACGATCGAGGCGTCCGACAACGGCGTGCGCATGCCGAGCGCCTGCAGGGCGCTGTACGTCTCTTCGGCGACGCTGGATGCGAGCTGCGCCGCCGCCAGGTCGCCTGGAAAGTTGGCTTGGTCGTACCAGACGCGAAAGCGCGCGGAGTCGACCGCCGTCCAGCCCTCGTCGAGGATGCCCGAGCAGGGCGGCGCCCGTTCTGCCAGCGGTCGCACGTGGTTGCCGCTGCCACGCGTGGCAACCGCCGTGCCCTTGCCTGCGCTCGCCAAGGCATGTCGGCGCACCGGAGACGATGCCGACTCGGCGGTCCGCGCGCGCGCCGCGCTGCGTCGCTTGCCCAGCCAGCTGTCGACGTAGATGGGCGGCAGCATGAACGGACCGATCTCGGCTTGGTCTGCCGCCGAGAGCGTCGGGAACGCGCGCGCCAGGTCGAACGCCAGGTGGTTCTCGCGCGCGACCACCTGGTTCCCTAGGTACTCGAATGGCAGTCGGCCGTCCGCGTAGGTCGCGAACACGCGGTACTTCAGCGCGGTGGTCGCGTCGATCGCACCGGAGGCAAGCGCGGCGCGGATCAGACCGTCGCTCGAGGTCGGCGCCGCCACCCGCACCGGCACGGCGCTGCTCGATACCGTGCCGCTGCGTGCGGTGAGCGTCGCCGATCCTGCTGCCACGGCGGTGGCCACGTTGCCGGCCACCGACACGAGCGCAGGGTTGGAGCTTTCCCAGACGACGTTCGCCACGACCGGTGCGCCGGTCGCGTCCAGCGCGCGTGCCGCCAGGGTCGCGGTCTGGCCGGGCGCGAGGCTCAGGCGCGTCACGGCGACATCGACGCGGGCGACTGTCGGGGCCGGCGGCGGTGTGGGCGTCGGAGTTGGCGTGGGTGACGGTGTTGGTGTTGGCGTCGGCGTCGGTGTCGGTGTCGGTGTCGGTGTCGGCGTCGGTGTCGGCGTCGGCGTCGGCGCAGCGGGCGGCTCGGGGATCGCGTTGTCGCTGCCACCGCCGCAGGCGGCGACGGCGGCACCCAACAGCACCATGGCCGCTGCGCGGAAAAGAAGTCGTTGGCTCATTGCGTCCTCCAGGGGTCGGTGATCGGCCGGTGTCGCTGTTGTCGTGTCTAGCGCGTGAACTTCTGCATCAGCCATCCGCGGCAGGAGCCGGGACTGGTCGGAAACGGCGTGCAGCCGGTGCCTCCTGCGCTCGCAAAGGTTCCGTGCGCCGAGATCACGCGGTCGGTCGCATCGAGCGAGAAGAAGCTGACGGAGCCGGCATTCGGGACCGACGTGACCTGGCTTGTGCCGAGCGTCACGATCGAGCCGCCGACACCGATCACGACGCGGTTCTGGCGGTCGATGCGGGGCGCGGTGAACGTGCTTGCACCCAGGTCAAGCGCGGGGAGCACTGCCTGTCCGGTCATGCCGTCGATGGTGGAGACGAGGCCATGCGTCGGGTTGCCGGCGCCCGAGGCCGACACGTAGATCGGGTTGCCGTTGCGATCGACGCCCAGTTCGGCGCTGCGGGAGTCACTGATGAAGTGACCGTCGACGTAACGCGCCCAGATGAAGCCGCCGGCGGGTGAGAACTTGGCCAGCACGACGCAGCTGGCCGCCGCGAACGGACAAGTGCCGAGGTTGGCGCGATAGGCGGCTGGCAGGCGCGGCAGGAAGCTCGCGCTGCCGGCGATGAACACATTGCCGGCGGCATCGGCGGCGAGCGGGCTGCGGGCGCCGAGGGCCTGGACCGTCGCATGCACCCGCTGCACCTGCGACACCGCGCCGTCCACCGCGATGCGAAGCATGAACCCCGGCGCGGCGTTGGCGCTCGGTGCCAACGCGGCGTAGGCCGGATCGTCACTGTCGCCTTGACCGACCAGCACGAGCCCGCCAGTGCTCGGATCCACCGCAATGCGGGTCGGCGCGTTGCTGACGGCGCCCGACACCTGGCAGCTGCTGCCGGCGAGCGTGGCGCTGCCGTTCGTCCCGGGGATCTGTCGAGTCCAGGCCGGCGCGACCTGCCAACCGCTTGATCGCAGCGACATGCGCCAGCCGACGACTTCGGTACTGCTGCCGATCTGGGTGCCGCTGCAGGGGCCGCCCGCTTGCTGCACCGTCATGGGCCGCGCGGTGTAGAAGAAGCCGCTGGAAGCGAAGCGCGCCAGCGATGTATCGCGCGGCATCGTGCGCTCGAGCAGCAGGTTGCCGGCGCCGTCGGCGATGCGCAGCTGGATGTCGACGCTCGCCCCCTGGCGCTCCATCAACAGCAGCGTCCGGCTGACACCGGTCGCTTGCTGCAAGTGATCGAAGGCTAACGGCGAGTAGACGTCGTTGGACGTTTGTCGGAACAAGGTCCAGATGACGTCGGCCGGCACAGGCAGGCGCGTCGGCGCGAGACGGGTTCGGCTGATGCGCGTGGCAGCGGCGGCGGCGCAGCCGCGGATCACCGCGGACAGCTCGGTGCTGTTGGTACTGCCCGGACTGAAGGCTACCGCCACGGCTTCGCCGCCATCGGGACAGTCGTAGGCAAGCAGGTCGGCCGGCGGCGCTGCCGCGGGCGGATTGGACAGAGGCACGATCCGCGCCGGCAGTGCCGACGCCGCGAAGCTGAACGCCACCGCCAGGTCGCGATCGGGCAGCAGGCTGCCGCCTTCGGTGACGATGACGTAGCCGCTGCTCGGAATGCCAACGAGCTGCGATGCCAGCGCCGCCGGTACCGAGAACGCAGCGTCGGCATCGATGCGCACCAGCGCGTCGGCGCTCAGTGCCCCGGGCGGAATCGTCAGGCGGACACGGCCGTCGCCGCTGGTGACGTTGCCGCCGCTGGCCGCCGCGACCAGCTGGCCGGTGCCGTTGACCGCCAGCGCAGCCGGCGCGGTCGTGACGCTGCCGACGCTGTTGGTGGCGCGTGCCGCCAGCTGCAGTCCGTTGGCGCTGGTCGGGACAGCCGAGATCGTCAACGTCGCGCTGCCAGTCCCCGCCAGCGTTGCGCCGCTGAGCGCGCCGCTGCCCGCGCCGTCGACCAGATCGGCGCCTCCGACGATGAACCAGCGCAACGCCGGTGCCGGCGCGCCACTGGCAGCGACGGTGAACGTGGCGGTGCCGCCGGCCGTGACCGCCGCCGCCGTCGGTTGGGTGGTGATCGCGGGCAGCGTGCCCGGTGCCGCGACCGTCAGCAGCGCCGCGTTGCTGGCCACGCTTCCGGCGCTGTTGCGCACGCTGACGCTGAAGGCGGCGCCGTTGTCGGCGAGCGTGGCGGTCAGGCTGTAGGTGGCCGCTGTCGCGCCCGCGATGTCGACGGCGTTGCGGCGCCATTGGTAAGTGATCGGCGCGGTGCCGGTGGCGGTTACGGCGAAACTGGCCGTCTGACCCTCGCTGACGCTTGCCGCGATGGGCTGCGACGTGATCGACGGCGCGACCACCAGCGGCGGCGTGGTCGTAGCAGGGGGCGCAGCCGCGTCCTCGCTGCCGCCGCAGGCCGCAACGATCATCGCTGCCGCAAACGCGGCCAGCCTGTATCTGCCTGTCGTGTCGTGGTTCATCTGTGACTCGCTCTTCGTTCAGCTCACTGTCCGGGTGAGTGGGCACACGGTATGGCGCGGGGCGTGACGCAAGCGTCGCTCGTGCGTGCTGCGCTCGGCTTGCGCCGTTGTGACGGCATGTCGCTGCGCCGCTTTCTCGCCAAAGGCCGCTACCGCATGGCGTCCGTGCCATGCGGTGTCGTATCCGCGTGCGTCATCGGAGCGCAGCGTCGCCTGCCGACTGACACGGCACCCGATGGCCGCGCGGCAACCACGGGGTTGCGGTCTGCAAACGGGCCGGCGCGAAAGACGAGTGCGTTCGCCCGCCGCACACCGCCGGGATCAGGAACTCAGGAACTCAGGAACTCAGGGATTCACGGATAGCGCGCCTTCAGCAGCCGGAACTGAGCGCTCGCGGTGTTGGCACCCGAGGTGAAGATGCCGTAGGCGTTGCCGGCGCGATCGGCGCCGATGGCCCGGTAGTCGCCGCTCTGACCTTGACCGAACTCGAGCAGCACCACGCTGCCGGCGCTGAAATCGGGGCCGATGCGTGCGAGGTAGCGCCCCAAACCCACATAGGTGTTGCCGGCCGCGTCGAAGGTGATCGTGTTCAGCGAGCCGCTGAAGGCGAGCGATCCCAGATCGGCGCCGCCCGTGATGTCGCCGTTGGCCGCGTTCAGTCGCGTGACGAGATCACGACCCGCTGCGTTCTTGTAGCGGACGACGGGCTGGTCCTGCGGATCGAGTGCGAGCGTTGGACCCTGCGCACCGCCACCCGGCGCCAGCACGCGGAACCACAGCGGCTGCCCGGTCGGGCCGTACTTGTAGATGGCCGGGCAGCCGGGTGAGCAGAACGAGGTCACCGCGTTGTTGACCGAATTCAGCCCGACCTTGTAGACGTTGCCGGCCGCATCGACCGCCATCGGACCGTCGCTGCTCGCGGCGCCGTCCCCCGCACCGGCCGGTCGACCGGGAAAGTCGATGCCGAACACCTGCGACAGCCGGGGCATCGCGCTCCCGCTGCGATACAGGTTCAGGCGAGTCCATTCGTGCAGCGCCAGTTCTCCGCTCGGTGCGAAGTCGAGCGCGCGCAGCGGCGTGTCGTCGTCCGCCGGCACGTCCACGGCGAATGTGCGGACGAACTGCCGCTGCGTGAGCAGGCGGCCGCTGCCGAAGGGAGCGACACCATAGGCCTCGGCGCGCGCGCGGCGCTGCCCGCCGTCGCTGCCGCGCCATAGGCCGGCCAATGCGCCGTTCGACGCGAGCACATGGGGACGCAGCCGCGGCCACAGCTCGAGGTTGGTGCTCGTCGGGTCGGGGCCTGGGACGCGCGTGTCGACGAGGACGGTGCCGGCGGCACTGAAGCGCGCCACGCGCGCGGCATCGACGAGGCGTGTCGGGTTGGCGGGGTCGGGCACGCCAACCGTGTAGGCCAGCACGACCTGGCCCGCGCCGTCGACCCCTGCCCATGTCCAGTTACGCATGCCGACGAGCGCTGTGCCGAGGGCGACCTGGTACTCGGCCGTGCCGGGCACCGGCGTGCGGTTGATCACGAGGCCGATCGCGGCCGTGGTCCTTCCGTCGCCCTCGCAGAACAGCACCTGCGACGACCAGTCGTTCTCGACGCGGTCACCGATGGCGGTCTGGGGAGCGCCGTCCTCGCAGCGCACGACAGACCACGCCGTGTCTTCACCGCCTGGGGGCGAGGTCAATGCACGCACCCGACCGGCGCCCGCGTGCGCGCTGCGCGCCGGAAGCGCGGATGGATCGACGCGAAAGCGCACCTGCGCCGACCGACCGGCGACGAGCTTGCCGCCGGTCACCGACAGGTTCCACAACGTGCCCGGCACCTCGCGGAACTCCTCTGCAAAGTCGGCGATGCTGGTCGCCGGCGACAGCGTGAAGGTCGCATCGGCGTCGAGCGCGCCCGGCGGAATGTCGATCACCATTGAACCGTCGCCAGAGCGCACGCTGCCTCCGGCTGACGCGGAGACGCTTTGCGTGACGACGTTGCTCAGCGAAAGCGACGCCGACGCCGACGTGACCGATCCGGCGGCATTGCTCACGCGCACGGTGAACGCCAGGCCGCCAACGTCAGCGAGGGCGTGCTCGCGCCGGCGATGGTCGCGCCAGCCAGCGCGCCGCTGCCGGCGCCATCGTTCAGATCGGCCCCGCCGGCGACTGTCCAGCGGTAGCTCGGCGCAGGCGTGCCCGTGGCCGCCACCGTGAAGCTCGCTGTGCCGCCTGTCGTGAAGGAGGCCGCAGCGGGTTGCGTGGTGATCGTCGGCAATGCCTGTATCGCATTGACGGTCAGGGTGGCGGCACTGCTGGTGACGCTACCCGCGCTATTGCCGACCACCACGGTGAAACTGGCGCCGCTGTCGGCGAGCGTGGCCGTCACGCTGAAGGCAGCGGCCGTGGCGCCCGCAATGTCGGTGCCGTTGCGGCGCCACTGGTACGCCAGCGGCGCGCTGCCGCTGGCAGTCACCGAAAACGCCGCCGTCTGGCCCTCGGTCACGCTCACGGCAGCAGGCTGCGCCGTGATCGAGGGTGCAACTGCCGCCGGCGGTGTCGGTGCGGGATCGTCGCCGCCGCCACACGCGGTCAACAGCAGGGCCGCGACTGCGGCGAGCAACGCCCGCTGCCCGCGTGCCGATCGCTTTCTGTCCATATGAGCCTCTCGCGACCCTGGCCTCCACAGGCGGGCCAGGCAGGCGAACGCTAGACAGCGGGGCGTGACGCAAGCGTCGCTCAACGCTTGCGCAGCCTCGCCGTCGGATATTCGGTACAGGGTTCGGCCGCTGGCCTAGCGTTGCTTGAACGCGCCGGCAATCCGAAGCCGTGAGCCGCCCGGCTCGGTCTCGCGCCAGTAGGCGACGACACTGTCTGCAACGGCTCCACCGACAGACTGCGTGCGTTGCGACATGCTGGCGTCGGTGCGATTGATTGCGCCGTCCTCCGGTGCCAGCGGCGTCGGCAACTGCCATTGACCGGCGATGAGCGAGGTCTCCATCAAGTTGTAGGCGCTGCTGCCGTCGATGGCGACCTGGTACTGGACAACGGTATCGCCGTTCGCCGCCACCAACACACGCGGAAAGAGCGTGTTGCGAGCGGCCGGGGAGACCGCCGTCCGGTTGCCCCAGGCGCCGTTCGCGCTGCGGGTCGCTGCAAAGATGACGTCGAAGGCCGGCGATCCGGTCTGCGCGCGGTAGACCAGGGTCGCGTTGCCACTGGCGTCGAAGGCAAGCTCCGGTCGCGTCAAGGACGTGGACTGCTGCGGTGTCTCGATCACCCAGCCGCCATTCGGCGCGTTAGGCGCCGCGTCTCCGCCCCGCGAGGCCACCGCGATCTGATGGTTACCGCTCAACAGACGCGAGGCCGCCACCAGCGCGGTCCCATCGCCGCGCATGGCGGCCATGGCCTGCGGCACTGCCGTGAACACATCACCGTCGGACCACACCGGGCGAGCAGCGCTCCAGGTTCCGCCCGGCGCCATGGTCGCGACGCAGACGGCGCTGCTGTTGAGACCGCCGCTGCCACGCACCGTCGTGAATGCCAGCACGGCCTGAGTGCGTGTGTCGCTGACGGGCGGGAAGTAGCTGTATGCGCCCGCGCTGCCTGCCATGGCACGGCTCGAAAAAAACGGGGACGTACACAGCGCATCAAGCGACAGCGGCGCCGGCGTCCCGACAACCGTCAGCCGCGGGTTCGGCGGCGAGTCGCCGAAGCCGCTGATCGCCACCGAACCGACCACGAGGTTCGTGCCACTGTTGCCGGCCACCGCGGCAAACTCGAACGACACCTTGTTGCGCGCGATGGTCGCTGCGACGCCGCGGTCGTTCAGGCAGCCCGCATCCAGCAGCGTGATGGCGGTGCCGCGATAGGTGCGGGCCGATTCGATCTCACGGTAGACGGGAACCGCGCGCAGCCGGTCGCCACCGGGACACGACGAGCCGCTGATGCGCTCGCGGAACAGCACCGCCACCAACCCTGTCTGTGCCGAGTTGTCGCCGACGACGATCGGGTCGCCCACGACGCCGGTCGCCAGCGGGCCGCCGGCCAGCGAGGTTTCCAACGTACCGTCGTTGTTGACGACGTACTCGCCAAAGACCTGCTCGGGCGCACCGAGGAACGTTGCATAGGCCGACAACGGCGAGCGTGCCGTCCATGCACCGACCTGTGGCGGTCTCGTGTCCTCGGACAGCGTTGCCGTCGCGCTCGTCTCCTCGCCGAAGCGGTTGCTGACGCGCACGCGGAACACGGCGCCGAAGTCGCTCCTCGTCACGCTGTCGATGACGTAACTGGCGTTGGTTGCGCCGCTGATCGGCGTGCCGTTGCGCAGCCACTGGTACGACAAGTTGGGGCCGGTCGCAAAGACCGCGAACGATGCGCTGCGGCCGACGCTCGCCGTGGCATCGACTGGCTGGCGGGTGATGGTGGGCAGTACGGCCGGTTGCGGGGTGATGCCGCCGACACTCGTGTTGCCGATGCCGCCGGGCGCAGGCGGCGCACACAGCACGACGCGGAACCCGCCATCGGAGTCGCTCGGGTAGTCAGCCACGATCGAGCCTTGGCCGCATTGCTGCACCAAGCGGTTCGCGGGCGTCTGCGCCAGGCGTCGCGCGCGGCGGTCGTCAAGCGCGGTTTCTCCCGCCCGCGCAGCAATCGCGGGCGCCGGCGGCACAGCGCCCGCCAAACGTACTGTCACTGGCTGGTTAGGCACAAAGCCTGCGCCCTCCGTCACGATCTCGTAACTGGCGCCGGCGATCGGCGTGTAGTCGCTCGGAAGCGGGCCGGGAAATGTGGGCAGTGCGGTGAATCTGAACCGAGTCGGTCCCAGCAGTGCACCGGCGGGCACGGTGATGCGGATGGCATCGTTATCGCCGCTGACCGTGCCGCCGGCTGCGGCCAGCACGGCGGCGTCGGCGTTCACGGTGATCTGCGCAGCCGTGCTCGTGATGGCCTGGCCCGTGGCGTTGTTGACGATCACCCGATAGCGCACGCCGCTGTCGCCGCGTGACAGCAGCGGCGTCGTGTAGCTGTCGCCGGTGGCGCCGGCGATGTCGGCATACGTGGCGCCGTCCGGACTGCGCTGCCACTGGTAGGTGAACGGTGGCGTGCCGTCGACGGTGACGCTCAGGGTGACGCTGTTCAGTTCCGCGATCGTCATGCTCGCCGGCTGGGCGGTCAGGGTGGGCGGGCGCGCCCTTGCGTTCACGCGCAGCAGCGCGGCAGCACTGGTGGTGCTGCCGGCGCTGTTGGAGACGACCACGCGGAACTGCGCGCTGTCGTCGCCCAGGCCGGTGACCAGCGTGTACGTGGCCGCCGTGGCGCCGGTGATGGCCGTGCCGTTGCGCTGCCACTGGTAAGTCAGTGGCGCGGTGCCGGCCGCGGTGACGGAGAACGACGCACTGTCGCCCTCGGTGACGGTGGCGGCGGCCGGCCCCGCCGTGATGGTCGGCGCTACTGCTGCGGGGGGCGCCGGGGGCGCAGGACTGTCATCGCTGCTGCCGCAGGCGGCGAGCAGGGCGGCCAGGACAGCGACAAGGAGGCGGCGCCCCACCGAACAAGAGGCAAGAAGTCTCAGCATGATTTCGCTCACGGGCAAGTTCGACATCGGAGGCTGGTTCTCGCGGTTGGCGATGAAGCACCAACTCGAGCGAGTGGTAATTGGCGCGGGGAAGCTGCCGGTGAAGGCAGTCGGACCGTTGACGTCGTTGGCAAGCAGCCGACGGTTGGCCAGGTCGACCTTGAAGATCGAGTTGATGACGGGTGCTTCCCACAGCGCATCGAAGTTGAAGGCGGCAGGCGCAGGCGTGTTGGTGACTGCATCGGTCGTGCACACCGTACCGTCGAGGGTAAAGAAGCCGCGCGCGCCGTCTCCGCTGCCGCGCGCCGCTGAGTGCAGCGCCGCACTGACTACGCCGGCGGTTCTCATCGTTCCGCCCGATGTAGGGTTGTTCATTCCTGTCCTCACCTTTGCCTGACCGCAACTGCATGTCAGGACGACACACGTTAAGCAGCGCGGCGTGACGCGAGCGTCGTTGGAGGCCGGACGGTGTGCAGCGACTCCTGAAGACCCGAAGTCGAAATCTCCGCCGTGCCTTTGGCTTGACCATCGGACCGGTAGGCAACTCAGGTCGATGTGCCCGTTCGTCGCCCCGGGCCCGACGTCGGTGTCAAGCAGACCCGTCGGACCGCGCTTCGCGTCGTGCCGTCGGCGGCCGTCGAGCCGAGCGGCGCGTCTGGGCAGCGCCGCCGCGGCACGATCGTCAGGCGGATGTCGCGGACGTCGTCACACCCCAGCTGCAGCGTTTCACTGCCCCGCGCTCGTCGTCTCCAGGATCGCGCCGTACTGCCCCACCGCGATCCACTCGTTGGCGCTGCGCGGTGCGAGCGCATAGAGCGGGGCGCTGCCGCGTGCCGGCGCCACGGTCCACGTCAGGCCGCCGTCGAGCGTGCGCAGCATCTCGCCGTTGTTGCCGACCAGGAAGCCGGTGTTGCCGGCAAAGCGCAGCGCGTTGAAGGTGCCCCCGCCGCTGAACGACGGCAGGTTGGTCACGGCCGTCCAGGTGAATCCGCCGTCGGCGCTGCGCAGCAGGGTGCGGCTGTTGCCGGCGGCCACCAGCGTCTCGTCGCTGGTCGCGTCCAGCCCCGCCAGTGTTTGCGCCGTGCCGCTTGCGGCCGGCTGGAAGCTCGCGCCACTGTCTTTCGAGCGCACCACCGTGCCATTGGCGCCGACGGCGACGATCAGGCGGTCGCTGCCGGCCGGCTGCGGTCCGACCCAGACGTCGAACAGTTGCTGTGTGGTGCCGCTGGCACGCGCCTGCCAGGTGGCACCGCCATCGGTGCTGAGGTAGAGCGCGCCGCTGCTGCCGACGATCCAGCCCTGCTGGCCGTCGGCCGAGAAGCGAATGCGGCGCGGCACGAAGCCGGCGCCCACGCTGATGGTGCTCCAGGTGGCGCCGCCGTCGGTGGAGCGGCGCACGAAGACTGGCAGGTTGCTGAGAAGTTCGAAGCCCACCGCGACGATCGTGGTGTCGTTGGCGAAGGCGACGTCGCCCAGGCCGCCGGTGCCGCTGAGCACCGTGGTCCACTGGCGCGCCGGGGCGGGTGCCGACAGGCGCAGCTCCCAGCCCTGCGTGAAGCCCACTGCCAGCGCAGCCTGTCCCGTCGATGCGCGCACGGCGACGCCGTTGAGCGTGTTGATGTCGGAACCGGCGGCCAGTCGCCACGTGGCACCGCCGTCGCTGCTGCGACGGACCGCGCCACCGAAGCTTGTGATCACCACCTCGTTGTCGTTGGCCAGCACGCGTGTGGCGGGCGGGCCCTGGTTGGAGAAGCTCGTCACGCGGGCCCAGGTGGCGCCGCCGTCGGTGCTCCTGAACAGGCTGTTCTGGAACGACACTGCATAGGCCGTGTTGATGGTGGCGAACGACAAGCCGAAGATCGAGTCGACGACGCCGGCGCCGAGCGAGACCGCCGACCAGGTGACGCCGCTGTCGGTGCTGCGCACCGCACTGCCGTTGCTGCCCATCGCCACGACCGTGCGACCGCTGAT
>LNFM01008487.1_pt1 | contig 15491 bp, 14 predicted proteins | sample 596031 | NCBI WGS metagenome assembly LNFM01 (sample SAMN04254537, study PRJNA301005) | activated carbon metagenome | isolation source: dual media filters at the Ann Arbor, Michigan drinking water treatment plant | place: USA: Ann Arbor | reverse complement strand
TCGTCGACTTCCCGATGTTCGAGTACGACGACAAGCTGAAGAAGATCGACTTCAGCCACAACCCGTTCTCGATGCCCCAGGGCGGCCTCGAGGCGCTCGAGACGCAGGACCCGCTCACCATCAAGGCGTGGCAGTACGACATCGTCTGCAACGGCATCGAGCTGTGCTCCGGCGCGATCCGGAACCACAAGCCGGAGATCATGTACAAGGCGTTCGGGATTGCGGGCTACAGCAAGGAAGAGGTCGAGGCGCGCTTCGGCGGCATGCTGAATGCCTTCAAGTTCGGCGCGCCGCCGCACGGTGGTGCGGCCCCGGGCGTCGACCGCATCGTCATGCTTCTCGCCGACGAGCCGAACATCCGCGAGATCATCACCTTCCCGATGAACCAGTCCGCGGTCGACCTGATGATGGATGCACCCGCCGAGGTGCCGGTGGAGAAGCTTCGCGAACTCCACATCGGGCTGCGCCTGCCTCCCAAGAAGGACTGACTCAGACAGGAAGAGTGCAAATTGACTGGACCTACAAGGTCCAGTACTCTCAATGGGTTATAGTCTTTTTATAAAGAAGATTATGAGCTCATTTCAGCTCTCTTCCTGGCTCCTGCTGCCGCTGGTGGCGGGACTGGCGCTCCTGACAAGTGCCTGCGGTGTGCCCGTTGCCGTTTCGGCGGCGAGCTACGCCGCCGATGGAGGGCTGCTGGCGACCTCCAACAAGACGTCGACCGACCATATCGCTTCCGTGGTGACCAAGAAGGATTGCGCGATCTGGCGAGTCTTCCGCGGCCGCCAGATGTGCACGCAACGTGCGGACGGCGAGGACCCCTATGACACCGACTATACCGAGCCCCAGCGCTCGGTGTCGGAGAGCGGCGTTTCCTATTCCTCGCCGCTCCGGCCCACGGCCGACAGCCCGGCCGTGAGCTGGAATGCCGCGGCCTACGACACGCCCGCGCCTCCGGTGCCCGCGCCTGCCGCACGGCAAGCCCCCAGGACGGCGACCGTCGAGCCGGTCCCGGAGAGGTCCGCGCCCGCGCCGGCCGTCTCGTCGGCTCCGGCCAAGTCCAAGAAGGCGAAGACGGTTCAGCGTTCGGCTAAGAAGCCTTCACGAGGTCCGGTGGCGTCTGCCCCCTGAGCAGGAAGGCCTCGAGATTGTCGAGCGCCTTGAAGCCCATCGCATTGCGGGTCTCGACCGTGGCCGAGCCCATGTGCGGCAGCAGGAACGCGTTCTCGAGACCGTAGTAGCCCTGATGGATGCGCGGCTCGCCGTCGAACACGTCGAGGCCCGCAGAGGCGAGGTGGCCGCTCTTGAGGGCCGCGATCAGGGCCTCGTCGTCCACCACCCCGCCGCGGGCTGTGTTCACCACGATGGCGCCCTTGGGCAGCTTGGCGATGCGTTCGGCGTTCACCCACTTGGCCGTCGCCGGCGTCATCGGCGCGTTGATCGACAGGAAGTCGCAATGGGGCAGCATGTCGTCGGGATTGGCGTGGAAAACGGCACCCTTCTCGAGATCCGGCGCGAGGCGGCTTCGGTTCGAGTAGTGGATCTGCATGCGGAAGGCGCGGGCGCGGTCGGCCGTGGCCTGGCCGATGCGGCCCATGCCGAGAATGCCCAGTCTCTTGCCTGTGACATGGGTGCCCATGAGCTGCGTGGGCGTCCAGCCGACCCAGTTGTGGGTCCGCAGCATGGTCGCGCCCTCGTGCGCCCGGCGGGCCGCGCCCAGCAGGCAGAGCATGGTGATGTCGGCAGTGGCGTCGGTCAGCACGTCGGGCGTATTGCTCACGACGATGTTGCGCCTGGCTGCAGCCGCCACGTCGACATGCTCGTAGCCGACCGAGAAGGTGGCGATCATGCGCACCGAGGCGGGCAGGGTGGCGATCGTCGCGGCATTCAGCGCGTCGCCGGCGGCGCACATTATGGCGTCGAAACCAGCCGAAGCCTCGGCCAGCGCCGGTCCGTCATAGAGCCGGTCGTCCGGGTTGAGCTGGGCGTCGAAGTTGGCCGCCAGACGGGCCTCGACGTCGGGCGGGAAGTGACGGGTGGCGATGACCCTGGGCTTGCCCTTGTTCATTGACGATTTCCTCCCTGTGCAGCCCTGACGCAGGCGATCATTCTGGTATTCCGCGCGCATGGATATTACGCTTGCCAGCCCGGCTACAAGGCCTGGCCCTTCAAGCCATCGTCAGTTGACCACGTATAGTATTCGCCATTCTCGCATCCAAACAGCGGTCGTCCTCGCCACCGTCGGCGTTCTCCTGTTGCTGGGTCTGTGGATAAACCACGCCGACGCGCAACAGAAGGACCAGCCGCTGGCGCCGCATCGGGCGACCTACGACATGAAGCTGGCTGTGTCGCGCCCCAACAGCGGGATTGTCGAGGTCGGGGGCCGCATGGTGCTGGAGACCGTCGAGGCCTGTGAGGGCTGGGAGGTCAAGCAGCGGATCAAGCTCACCTTCCTGCGCAACGATGGCGACGAGTTCACGACCGATTCGAGCTTCACCAGCTACGAGACCAAGGACGGCCTCTCCCTGCGGTTCAGTGTCCGCAACATCCAGGACGACGAAGTCGAAGAGGAATTGCGCGGCCATGCCGATCTCGAGGCGCCGGGGGCGAAGGGCCGGGCAAGCTTCACGCTCCCGGAGGCGCGCAGTTTTGAGCTTCCGGCCGGAACGCTGTTTCCGACGACGCACCTCACCCTGGTTCTTCGCCATGCCCGCGACGGTGACAAGTCGGCCTCCTATCTGGTGTTCGATGGCGCCCGCCTCGACGGGGCCTTCCAGGTGAATGCCGTGATCGGCCGGCCGCCGCGGCAGACCGGAGCGCCAGTGGTGCGCGGAGACGTGGCGCTCCTGCGCAATCAACCCGCATGGAGCGTGCGGTTCGCCTTCTTCGCCACCGGTGACCAGGGGGCCCCTCCGGAGTACGAATTGGCCCTCGACTTGCTGGGCAACGGTATCGCCCGTTCGATGCTGTTGGACTACGGTGACTTCGCCGTGGATTCCCGTCTCGTTCAACTCCAAGCCCTGCCGAGGCCACGATGCTGATTCGCCGCCTGCTTGTGCCCGTTGCCGGCCTTCTCGTCCTCGCCGCCCAGGCGTCGGCGCAGGAGATGGTGCCCCATCGTGCCGTCTACGAAGTCGGCGCGATCGAAAATGGCAAGCCGACCGGCGGCACGCCCGGCACCTACGCCTACGAGTTGAAGCTCACGTGCGACGGTTACGTCATCAACCAGCGCCTGCGCCTGGAGACTGCCGGCCAGCGTTCCGCGGTGGTGAGCGAGCAGCAGACGCAGATGACCGAGAGCAAGGATGGCCGGAAGCTGACCTTCGAGCATCGGTCCGTCACCGGCGGCAAGCAGACCAGCCTGATGAAGGGCGAGGCGACCATGTCCGACGACGGCACCGGGGAGGCACGTTTCAGCGATCCGCCGAACCAGACCGTGGCGCTTCCGAAGGGCACGATGTTTCCGGTCGCAATCGCACGCGCGACCATCCGCGCCGCCAAGGCGGGCGACAACGGCATCGATGCGCGGTTCTTCTTCGGCGACAAGGTGAAGCCGCCTCAGCAGGTCAATGCCATCATCGGCAAGGTGCCGAGGCGGCTGGCCGACGTGAAGATTCCGGAGGGAGCCGAGGAACTGGTCGACGGCCGCAGCCGCATCTACTACCGGGCTGGGTTCTTCGATACCGAGGCGAAGGGCGCGGGCGAACCGGCTTTCGAGATGAGCAGCGTCACGCTGGACAACGGCATCGAACTCTACGGCACGCACGAGCAGGGCGAGGGCGGTATCGAATACCGCATCACCCGCCTTGAGCCGATCCCCAAGCCCGTGTGCAAGTAGGCAGGCGGGGACCCTAGAAGCGGACGCTGAAACCGATCAGCGGGCCATGCAGGATCAGGTCGGTGCCCCTGGTCTCCAGGCCCGAGCCGGTCGTATAGCTTGTCGAGAGCGCGCGGTAGCCCAAGGTAGCGCCCAGGGCATAACCCTGACGCTGCCACGAGTAGGTGTAGGCCGCGATGGCCTGCCAGGCGAAGACGCTGCCCAAGCCGAACCCGCCGACGTCGCCACGGACGAAGGCGTTCTGACCCGGTGCAAACTGGTGACGCAAGCGCAGGCCGACGACCGGATCGATCCAGTCGAGACTGCCGGAGCGGGCGGTGGCCAGTCCGAACGACCGCTCGAAGCCCATGTTGTAGAGATCGGCGGTGAGCGTCGCGCCGACGTTGGCGGTGACGGAGTTGTTCCAGTATCGGAATCCCAGCAGGGCATCCAAGGCCGTGAAGGAGCCCTCGCTGGGCGCCCAGCGCTTGAGTTCGTAGAGCCCGCCCACCTCGACGATGGTCATCGTATAGCTGGCCTGGGCGTTGGCGACGCCGGAGACGGTGAGCTGCGGCAGCGGATTGCGATAGCGCGCCGCGGACTTGGAGAAGCCGAGACTCGACCAGACGAGATCGCCATAGACGCCGACCGGTCCCTTGCGGGCCTCCAGGTAGCCGTTGAAGGCCGCCACGGAGCTGCTGTTGTTGATGACGTCGAAGAAGCCGGCATTGATATCGAAGGTCTGGCCCTTGGCCGTTACGTTTCCGCTTACGCTCGTCAGCCAGCCATAGGCGGTGGCATTGAACTGCCACCCGTCAACTTCAGCATCGTCGGCCTGCGCCCCGCCTGACGGGAGCAGACCGAAAAGGACCCCGGCAAGCGCCATGGCAGCGCAACGCCGGAGGTCCGGCAGTGCGCGGCGCTCTGTTGCTGTGATCATTCGAGACACCTTCTCTGGAAGAAAGCAGCCCACCTGGGTCGGCCTCTGCCTCAGTCCCTGCCGCGTCGTGGACATCGCCCCTGCGCCCGCCTCAGCTTGCGGCAACCTTCGGGGTGTCCGAGGCCAATGCGTCGGCGGGGGCGTCGGAACCCTGCTGGACGACCTGGCCCGGGTTGATGGTGGCGGTCGTCGTGTGGAGGACCACCGCAGCGCCGTCCGTGGCGAACTCGATCCCCAGGCTCGGCAGGGTATTGAACATGCGCTTGATCGCTTCGCGTTGTATGGCGGCCGGATTGCCCGGCCTGGCCGTGAACTTGAAGCGAATCAGCAGGGCGCTGCCGGTGATGTCGGCCACGCCCTGCATCTTGAAGGGCGCAAGGACCTCCGACTTGATCGCCGGCATCTCCATTATGTCGGTTCCGATCTTCTTCGCCGCCTTGCGCAGCTTCTCGATATCGGTGTCGCGGGCAAAGCGGAGGTTGAACTTCACCGTGATCCAGTCGCGGCTGAAGTTGGTGATCTGGCCGAGCTGGCCGAACGGGATGGTGTGGACCTGACCGTTCTGGTGGCGCAGCTTGAGCGAGCGCAGGGTGAAGCCTTCGACCGTGCCCTTGGCTTTGCCGCAGTCGATGTACTCGCCGACCCGGAAGGCATCGTCGGTCAGGTAGAAGATGCCCGAGACGATGTCCTTCACCAGAGTCTGGCTGCCGAACGAGATGGCGATGCCGAACACCGAGGCGCCGGCGATCAGCGGCGTGATGTTCACGCCGAAATCGTCGAGCGCGATCATGACCGCCACCAGCGCGATCAGGACGGCCGCGCTCCGGCGCAGCAGCGGCATCATCGTGCTGATGCGCGAGGCGGGAGAGGCGGCCGCGTCTCCGTCGGTGATGGCTTGGGCCGCGCTCTTGTTCTTCAGACCCATGTAGGGGTCGGTCACGAACTTGAGCAGTTCCCACAACACGAAGGCGAAGAACAGGGTGAAGCCCGCGGTGCGCGAGGAGGTCGTTATGTGGGCCCACTCGTCTTCGCTCACGAGGGCGAACACTTCGACGACCCAGCTCTGGGCGATCACCACTGCGGCGGCGATGATGACGGCCACGCGGACGCAGCGCGCCACGATGTCGGGCAGGGTGGTCGTCGTTCTGCCCGCCTTGTGGCTCGCGATGAGCGAATCGAGCCGCCGCACGACGGCCTGCATGAATGTCTCGAAGATCAGGATGCCGACCACGACGGTGAGCGTCAGCAGCATCGCGCCGGCAACGTGCGCCCGTTCCGCGATGGCGCCATAGATCTGCGTGGCGCCGAGCGCCAGGAAGAACGCCGTAGCGAGGGGCACCCACTTGCGCCCGATGGCGCCGATCAGCGGTGCGAGCGCGCCGAGGCCGACGAACCATTGCCGCGCGGCCTCGCGGGATCGCAGGACCAGCCAGAGGAACGCGCAAAGATAAGCCGCGGCCCCGACGACCTGATAGGCAGTCATCGCTTCGTGCGGCGTGCCGATCGCAACCAGGACCTGGCCGAGAATGCGGCCGAGGATGATCAGCAGCATGACAGCCGCGATCCGCAGGTACATACCCCGTGCGTCCTGGTCCAGAACGTCACAGAGCTGCGCCGCCTTCAGGTTCGGCTGCAGGATGATGCGGAACACCAGCATATACAGGCGCCAGGAGAAGATTCCCGTCAGCACCGCCGCCGCGAGCTTGTCCTGGCCGGTCGGACCGGTGAACCAGGCACCGACGGCGCCATGGCAGATCACCCAGACGGCGAGGACACCGAGCCCGTCGATAAGGGCCAGGCCCGAGACATGCGCCAGCGAACGCAGCCCGAATTCGGGACCAGCATCGCTCGACAACCTGGTCCGAAGCCCTTGCGTCAGCAGCCTAAGGACGGCCTCTGCAGCGAGCGCGGCGACCGCGACGGCTCCCAGCAGGAGCAGGAAGACGGATGCTCCTCGGCCGCCGTGGGCGCTGCGATCGAGCAGGGTGGGAATGCTCGCGATCTTAGCCCCGAGCACGGGCAGGGCGGCCGGCAGGTGGCTGGCTTTCTCGAGGAAGATGCCGAATTCGTCTGGCCGATCCTTGATCGGTGTCACGATGACCTTGGGGCCGGGCGGCGGGCCCTTGCTCGACTTGGGCTTGCTGGCGGCGGGAGGGGGCGCCGCGGCAGGCGGTGCGGCCGGAGGGCTCGTCACGCCTTCTGCCTTCAGCTTCTCCGTCACGGAATCGCTGATCGCGTCCACCAGGCTCTTGAACTGCTCCTGCGTCATTCCCGGCGGAGGCGCCGTTGGAGTCTGAGCACCAGCAATGGTGCAACTGGCGATCAGGGCAGCAAAGGCCAATCCAATGGAGCGAAACAGGTACATTGAAATACTCACGCGACGAAAAACAAAAGGCACGAGCCTATGTTCGGCCCATAACACTAAGGCGGCAGTAAATCAGTAGACTTTCGCCTTAAAGGTTGCACTCGTGTGGCAATATCCTGCGGCTTGCAAAGTCTTCATGCCCGATAGCCTGCGGACGACTGCAATGCTGGACCGATGAGACGAATTGGAATTCAGAGCGGCCAGAGCCAGGCGGCGCCGCGCACGCCGCTGGAATCGCCATGCCGCGGCGGTACCAATCTCGTCGCGATGCTATCTCGCTCGGAGAAGACGTAGTCCTTCCAGAGTTCGGGAACGCGCTCGTAGAGTTGCGGGATCTTGGAAAGTCCGCCGCCCAGCACGATGACGTCCGGATCGAGCAGGTTCACGACGCTGGCGAGCGCCCGGGCCAGACGATCACAGTAGATTTCGAGGCCTTCCAACGCGAGGGCATCGCCTGTCGCAGCGGCCTCGGCGATGCCGGTCGCCCGCAGGTCGCGGCCGGACGCCAGCGCGAACTGCTTCTGGAAGGCAGGGCCGCTCAGCCAGGCTTCGATGCAGCCATGCCTGCCGCAGTAGCAGCCAGGGCCGGGCCGCTCGTCGTCGCGCGGCAGGGGCAGGGCGTTGTGGCCCCACTCGCCTGCTATGGCATGGGCACCAATGAGTGGTTTTCCATTGATAACGATACCGCCGCCGACTCCCGTGCCCAGGATGACGCCGAAAACGACGGAACTGCCGGCCCCGGCGCCATCCGCGGCTTCGGAAACGGCAAAGCAGTTCGCGTCGTTCGAGAGGCGCACTTCGTCCCGGCCGAGGGCGCTTTTCAGGTCGAGGTCGAGCGGGTGGCCGTTCAGCCTGGTGGAATTGGCATTCTTTACGAGACCCGTGGCGGGCGAGATGGCGCCGGGATGCCCGATGCCGATCCGGCAACGGGCGCCGACCTCGCGCTCCAGGTCACGCACCACGGAAACGACGGCCGCAACCGTCGCCTCGTAGCTTTCACGCGGCGTCGGGACGCGCAGGCGTGCGCGTTCCGAGCCATCATCGTCCAGGACGAGGCCTTCGATCTTCGTTCCACCGAGATCAATGCCTATCCGCATCGCTTCAGGGCGTTGCCGGCAGGAACTTGAAGGGTTCGGCCGCCTTGAACGCGCCCGCCGTCTCGCCGGAGAAGACTTCGCCATCCTGGATGGTGAGCTTCTTCACCGGAGCACCCGCCTTGAGGTCGAGCTTGGAGAAGGACACCCAGAAGGTGTTGGGACGCGTAGCCGAATCGAAGAAATAAACCAGGTTCTTCTGATCGGACACGGTGCGCCAGATCGTCGACGAGATGTTGGGCTGGTCCGGGGTCGTGATGCCGAGGGGCACGCTGACCGAGCGCATCACGCCCATGACGCTCGCGACAGCCTGATTGGAGAACGACTGCTGGGGGACGCTCTTGATGTAGGACGGGTCGGCCTTCCGCGGGATCGCGTCGAGGAGGAACGACGCCCGCGCGAAGCGATCGGCCGCGCGGTTGGTGCCGGGCAGAAAGACGAGACCGCCGATGCTCTTCCAGTATTCGTTCAGTGCCAGCTGCTGGTCGTAGATCGGCGAGTTGGTCATCACCGTATATTGCTTGCCGTGATGCACCTGAAGCTTGCCGCCGACATATTCGAAGATCGCCGAATCGCCCGTGGCGTCGGAGATGGCGAGATGCAACGTGGAGGCCTTGCCGTTGGGCAGATCGGGGGCAAGCAGGTTGAACGGCGTCTTCTGCAGCGCCTCGACCGTTTCGGACACGGTGGCGTAGGTATCCAGAACGTACTGAACCCAGGCCGCAATCGAGAGATAGGGCTTGCCCGGCACGGGCTTCGCATACTCCGACTCCGCCAGATAGAGCAGGTTCGCCACGAGGCCCTTTTCATTCATGCCGTCGGCGGTACCGACTTCATAGCTCGAGGTGATGACGCTGCCGTACTTGGAGGTCCAGGTGATGGATTGCGGGCCAGCCGCGCCGTTCCGTGCCATGCCGGCGGGAAAGGCCCAGAGGTTCGAGCCCATGTCCTCGGCCCAATCCATGTTTCGGCCGGTCAAGACGGTGTTGTCGGGGGCAACGTAGAGCGTGCGCGTACAGGCCAGAGCCGTGCCCGCCGCAGCGACGAGACCCAGCGACAGAGCGAGGGTCGAAATCTTGGACAGGCGCAACTTCATGGCATTCCTTTCGAGGCTGAGACATCCGTATAATCGCATTGCCTGTTCACAGAAAGCGCGCGCGGATGTCGATGCTGTTCTCGACGCCGACCTTGTCGAACGTCGCAGCCAGCCACGCGGTTGCAGAGGCGCGGCCTGCCTTGAACAGATGATCGAGGAATTCCGGCTCGATGTTGAACTTGCTGACCGCGCCGAGGGGCGCCAGAGTCGCCGGATCGCCGATCGAGTGGATGAGCAGCTTCTTCAGCCGGTCGCTGAACTCGCCGGTGACAGCGCCGTTGTCGATCAGTTCCTGCACGAAGGCGATGGCCCGCATCTCCGCCATCAGCGCGCCGCCGAAGGTGATCTCGTTCAGCCGGTCGGCGATCTCGGCATTGGAGCGGGGAACGCCTTCGCGGCCGGGCGGGTCGACCTCGACGATGACCACGTCGGCGCTCGCGCTGTTGTAGATGAACGGCCAGATCGGCGGGTTGCCGCGGAAGCCGCCATCCCAATAGGGCTCACCGTCGATCACCACGGCTTCGTGGATGCTGGGCAGGCAGGCCGATGCCAGCAGCGCGTCGATCGACAGCTCCTCGCGCGTGAAGATGCGCACCTTGCCGGTCGCCACGTTGGTCGCGGCGATGAACGCCTTGATCTGGTGGCAGGCCCGGACGGACTCCTGATCGAAGTGCCGGGTGAGGAGGTCGCGCAGCGGATCGAACTTGAGTGGATTGCGCTGCCAGGGCGTCAGCGTGCGCTGGATCAGGTCGGCCCACAGGGCGCCAGGTGAATCGTCGAGGTTCCAGTTGCCCTGCAGGCGATCGAGCGGCGTGCGCCGGATCGGGCTGGCGATCGACATCTGGCCGAGCTCGCCCCAGAAGGCGGCCAATGCGGCGCGCGCGCCGGCCGGGCCACCGCTGGCCCAACCCTGCAACAGGATCGCGGCGTTCATCGCGCCGGCGCTGGTGCCGCTGACCGCTTCGATTTCGAGGCGGCCGTCCTCGATCAGCGCGTCGAGCACGCCCCAAGTGTAGGCGCCGTGGCTGCCGCCGCCCTGCAGAGCAAGGTTGATGCGTTTGCTGTCGGTCATGCGTCTATCCTCGCGGCCCGTGTGGCGTTAGGGTCATCGTTCTGTAAAGAAGTGGGTAGAGCAGGCGGCATTATGGCGAAGGACGCAGCAGGGGGAGCGTGGCGAAAGCGCCCGTCGACCATCTTGTGGATGCTCTCGCTGGGCCAGCTCGTGACCTGGGGCATCGTCTACTACACCTTTCCGCTGTTCGTCGTGCCGATGAGCGAGGAGCTTGGCTGGTCGCGAAGCGCGATGTTCGGTGCGCTCTCGGCGGGGCTGCTCACCGCCGGCCTCTGTTCCATCACCGTCGGCTCCTGGATCGATCGCGGCCACGGGCGCCTGCTGATGACCGGCGGGTCGCTGCTTGCGGCCGCGCTGCTGTTCTTGTGGTCGAGGGTCGAATCGCTGCCGGTCTTCTACGCAATGTGGATCGGTCTCGGCGCCTGCCAGGCGGTGACGCTCTATGAACCGGCCTTCGCGGTGATCACCCGCGTCTACGGTCCGCGCTACAAGCAGGCGATCCTGCTGATGACTTTTCTCGGCGGCCTGGCCAGCACCTTCGGCATTCCATTCACGCAGTTCCTCGTCGAATGGATCGGCTGGCGGCCCGCGCTCGATGTGCTGGCGGTCATCGTTCTGGGTGTCGCGCTGATGCACTGGCTGATCGTGCCGGGGCCCGAGGTGAAGCCCGTGCCGATCGCCGCAGCCAAGCCGCCCACCGAGGGCGTCGTGAACAGGAGTCCGCTGGCCACGGCGGTCCGCGTGCCGGCCTTCTGGGGGCTCGTCGTGGCTTTCGCAGGCTACGGGCTCGCCTTCTCGGCCATGAGCTTTCATCTCATCCCGCTGCTCGACGATCGCGGCGTATCGACGGGGGTGGTCATGGCAATCATCGCCCTGATCGGACCCATGCAGGTGGTGGGGCGGGTGCTGCTGATGGTCGGGCAGCGGCACATCACGACCATCCAGCTGGGTGCGCTGATCTACTTTGCCTTTCCCCTGGCGATGGGTTTCCTGGCGACCGGCATCACCGACGTCTATCCATTGATCCTGTTCGCCGTCGTCTACGGCGTTGCCAACGGCCTCGTGACCATCCTGCGAGGGATGGCCGTCCCCGAGTTCATCGGTCCCGAAGGCTACGGTGTCGTCTCGGGGGCCCTCACCATGCCGACCAACGTCATGCGCGCCGCCGGACCGGTCCTGGCGTCCCTCGCCTGGGGAGCGTTCGGCGGCTACGCACCCGTCCTGTGGGGGCTGGCCGGCATCATGCTGGTCGCGGCCCTGGGATTTGCGGCGGCGGCGTTTTTATCGAAACGACCCTGAAACTCCCGCTTTTGCCACAATTGCACATCATGTGACCTCGCAACCAAATCAATGAGGCGAGGCGTCATGTTCGATGCGAAGAGGTTGCTGGAACAGTTCATGGGTGGCCAGGGCGGTGGTCAGAGCGGCGACCAGGGCGTTGGCCCAACCGGCAGCCAGGGCGGCGCTGGCGGCTTCCTGAGCGGGGCCGGCGGCGGAGTGCTCGCCGGTGGCCTGGCGGCGCTGCTGATGGGCAGCAAGACCGGCCGCAAGATCGGCGGCGAGGCTCTCAAGCTCGGCGGCATGGCCGCGGTCGGGGCGCTCGCCTACAAGGCGTACAACGACTGGCAGGCCGGCAAGCAGGCAGCCCCGGTCCCGCAGGCACCCCAGGCTCCGGTCCCGATGTTGCCGGCGCCCAGCGGAACCCCGTTCAACCCGTCGACCGAAGCCGGCCAGCAGGCGCTGGCGCGCCACCTGTTGCGCGCCATGATCGCCGCCGCCAAGGCCGACGGCCATGTCGATGCCCAGGAGCAGGCGCGAATCTTCGCGGAGATGGACAAGCTGCCGCTCGGCGCCGACGACAAGGTGTTCGTGATGGACGAGCTTCGCGCCAAGCTCGATGTCGACGCCGTCGCGGGCGCGGCGGCGACGCCGGAAGAGGCGGCCGAAATCTACACCGCTTCCCTGCTGGCCATCGACGTAGACAATGCCGCCGAGCGCGGCTACCTCGCGATGCTGGCCGCGCGCCTCAAGCTCGACGACGCCCTGGTGGCGCATCTTCACGGCAGCGTCGCCTCGGCGACCGGCAAGAGCGTGCCGGTCGCGGCATAGCAAGACGGCGGGCGGCAGAGTTACTCTGCCGCCAGTTTCGCCATCCCGGGCTTGAGGTGCTGCACCTTGGGCATGACTTCCTTCGAGAGCAGCTCGAGGGAGCGGCGCCAGGCCTGCGGGTTCTCGACATAGTCGAAACCGAAGACGAGGAGCTGGCCGAAGCCGCCGACCTCATCGTAGATCTTCTCGATCTTCTCGACGACCGTCTTCGGCGAGCCGACAATCCAGTTGTGCTTGGCGCAATATTCCGGCGTGACGTCGGAGTCCGCCGCGCCGGCATCGTGCTTCAGGTACTCGAAGAAGCCGAACTGCGAGAGCAGGGGCAGGAAGTACTCCCGCATCATGCGACCCATGTGCGAACCGACCGACAGGCGCATCGCCTCTTCGTCGGTGTCGGCCACAAACACCTCGCGCACCAGGCGCCAGTCATTGCGGTCGGGTGTGCGGCCCGACTTGGCGGCGCCGGTTTCGACCGATTCCCAGTGGCTCTTCACGTAGGCCGGATTGAGGTTGAGGCTCATCGGGATGTAGCCCTTCTCGCCCGCGAGCTTCAGCGTGTCGGAGCCCTTGGAGAGACCGGCGACGCCGATCGGCGGATGAGGGGTCTGCAGCGGCTTGATGTGCGGCTTCAGGAAGCCGAACATCGTGTCGGGCTTGGTGACGTGCCAGTACTTGCCCTTGTAGTCGAAGGGTTCGGTCGAGGACCAGAGCTTGAGGATGATGTCGAGCGCCTCGCGCGTCATGTCGCGGTTGGCGCCCGACATTCCGTCGACGTTAAACATCGCCCAGTCGCTGGGCAGGCCCGACGCGGCAATGCCGAAGTTCAGGCGCCCGCCGGAAATGTGGTCGAGCATGGCGACCCGGTTCGCGAGTTCGGCCGGGTGGTGATAGGGCAGCAGGAAGCCGCCGGGCCCGAGGCGGATGTTCTTGGTCTGCATCAGCGCCTGCGCCACCAGCAGGTCGGGCGAGGGATGGGGCTCCCATGGCGCAGTGTGATGTTCGCCGATCCAGGCCTCCGAGAAGCCGAGTTCGTCGAGCCAGCGGATCACCTGGAGATCCCATTCGTGTCCGTCCTTGAGGGAACGCTCGGGCGGATGGGAGGGCATGGTGAAATAGCCGAACTGCATCGTTTCCTCCTGTTCTGGTTGAGGACAAGTCCACTACCATTGCGCGTACGGCGCAAGAGGCTAGGAACGCATGGCTAACGACGTTCTGGTCGTGATCGACCAGCAGAAGGCGATGGATCATCCCAAGTGGGGACCCCGCAACAATCCGGGCGCCGAGGCCAACATCGCACGGCTGCTGACCGAGTGGCGCCGCCGCGGCGCGCCGATCGTCCATGTGAAGCATGACAGTACCAGCCCCGACTCGCCCTTCCGGCCGGGGCAGGAGGGCAACGACTTCCTGCCGTTGACGGCACCGCTCGAGGGCGAGCTGGTGGTGGCGAAGAAGGTCCACAGTGCCTTCATCGGCACCGACCTCACGGCCGGGCTGCAGGCGATGGCCGGGGGCGACGGCGTGAAGCCGCCTCTGGTGATCTGCGGCGTGCTGCTTGCCAACTCGGTCGAAGCCACGGTGCGGGTGGCGGCCAACCTCGGTTTTGCGGTCAGGCTGCCGGGAGATGCCTGCTGGTCGTGTGACAAGCGCGACCTGACGGGACGGCTATGGCCGGCGGAAGACGTCCATCAGCTCACTTTGGCGCTTCTCGACGGCGAGTATGCCGAGGTCACGACCGTCGACGCGATACTGCGTCGCTGAGTCATGAGTCGTCTGCGGTGGTCCGGGCCGGTGACGAAGCTGGCCGCGCATGGAACATGAGTCGCCAGAGCTTGCCTTCGCCGAGGATCTGCCCGATCTCCCGCAGGGCGAAGAACGGCAGCAGCGAGATGGTCAGGATGGCCCACACCGTCAGCCTGCCCTCCCAGGTGACGCCGCCGATATGAGGCATGCTGGCGGCGAAGGACTTGCCCGCCACCATGCCGAGGCCAATTCGCTCGGCGGCGTGGAAAAGCATGAAGACAAGGGCGAACAGCCCGGCCTTGTAGGCCACGGGCCAGATCAAAGGCATGTGGTCGAACCGGCGGCCGATCCGTAGGTGCTCGGCGATCAACATGACCTTGGCCATGACGGCGGCGTTGATCAGGGCGAATCCTTGCGGTGCGAAGGACAGGTTCCGCTCCGAGAGGACCAGGCTTTCGTTCAGGACGAACAGGCCGAAGACCACGTAGAGATAGACGAACATGAGGAGGAAGCGGCGCATCTCGTCGAGGCCGCGTTCCTTCAGCCGGCGCAAGCCTTCACTCTTCATGGGCGACCTCAGGCGAGCCGTGTGTTCGACAGTGGCATGAGATTTGGGGCAGAAAAAAGCCGCGCCGGCGTGATTGCCGGCGCGGCGTGCTTTTCGTCGAGCCGAATCAGCCGAGCTGGATCCAGGTCGTCTTCATCTGCGTGAACTTGTCGAAGGCGTGCAGCGACTTGTCGCGACCGTTGCCCGACTGCTTGTAGCCGCCGAACGGGGTGGTGATGTCGCCGCCGTCATAGGTGTTCACCCACACCGAGCCGGCGCGCAGGGCCTTGGAGAACTTGAACGCCTTGTTGATGTCGGAGGTGAAGATCGCCGAAGCCAGGCCGTAGATCGTGTCGTTGGCGACGGTGAGGGCCTGTTCGGCATCCTTGACCGGGATGACCGAGAGGACCGGCCCGAAGATCTCCTCCTGGGCGATCTTCATCTTGTTGTCGACATTGTCGAACACGGTCGGCTCGATGAACGAGCCGGCGTTGTCGATGTGTACCTGCTTGCCGCCCATGGCGAGCTTGGCGCCTTCCTTTTGGCCGGCGTCGATGTAGCCCATGACCCGCTTGGTCTGGGTTTCGTCGACCATGGCGCCCATCTGGGTCTTCGGGTCGAGCGGGTCGCCCGGCATCATCTTCTGGCCGATCGCCATGACCTTGGCGAGGAACTCGTCCTTGATCTTGTCCTCGACGATCAGGCGCGAGC
>LNFM01019663.1_pt1 | contig 15495 bp, 16 predicted proteins | sample 596031 | NCBI WGS metagenome assembly LNFM01 (sample SAMN04254537, study PRJNA301005) | activated carbon metagenome | isolation source: dual media filters at the Ann Arbor, Michigan drinking water treatment plant | place: USA: Ann Arbor | reverse complement strand
GCAAGCTGGTGTTCTCGGGCGACCTCGGCCAACCAGGGCGGCCCATCGTACGCGACCCCACGCCGATCGACTCTGCCGACGTGCTGGTGGTCGAATCCACCTACGGCAACCGCCTGCACCGGCCAGTGAACGAGACGATCGACGAGTTGGTGTTCGTCATCGAGGACACGCTGCGGCGACGCCAGGGCAACATCATCATCCCGGCCTTCGCGCTCGGCCGCACGCAGGAGTTGCTGCACTTGCTGTTGGATCTGTGCCGCCAGGGCAAGTTGCCCCACCTGCAGGTGTTCGTCGATTCACCAATGGCCAACAAGGTGACCGAGATCACCTGGCAGCACACCGAGTTCCTGGACGACGAAAGCCGGGCGCTGCTGTCGCTGCGCCGGTCGCACCCGGAGTGGCTGGACCTTCGCTTCACGCGCAGTGTCGAAGAGTCGATGGCGCTGAACCGCATCAAGGCGGGCGCCATCATCATCTCGGCCAGCGGCATGTGCGATGCCGGCCGCATCAAGCACCATCTGAGGCACCACCTCGGCCGCCCGGAGTGCGCGATCGTGATCATCGGCTTCCAGGCCACAGGCACGCTGGGGCGGCGCCTGGTGGACGGAGAGAAGCAAGTGCGCCTGTTCGGCGAGGACATCCGCGTGCGCGCCAGCATCCACACGATCGGGGGCCTGTCCGCCCATGCCGACCAGGCGGCGCTGCTGAACTGGCTGAAGGGCTTCGAGAAGGCACCGCAGCGCAGCTTCGTCGTGCATGGCGAGGCAGCAACGGCCTGTGGCTTCGCTGATCGATTGGCCGACGAACTCGGGTGGAACGTCGAGGCGCCAGGACCTGGCACGAGAATCGACCTGTGAAAATTCAGTCGTCCAGCCACACCAGACTGCAAACCCACGTGGCGCGCACGGTGCCAGCGGTCCGGTGTTTCGACCCGATCAGCCCCAGGAGGCAGGCCCGATGAACATGCAACCGACGATCGTCACAGCGACCGATTTCTCCGCGCCGTCGCGGCATGCAGCGCAGCGGGCGGCCTTGATGGCCAAATCCAGCGCTGCATCACTCACGCTGTTGCACACGGTCGGCGGCTCGGCACTTGACGATCTGCGCCGCTGGCTGGCCGATGGCAGCCAGGCCGCCCATGCGATCGAAGCCGACGCGCGCCAGCGACTGCAGGATCTGGCGGCCGAACTGAGCCGCTCGCAGGGCATCGTCGTCCGAGCGCAGCTCAGCATCGGGCATCCCGTGGAGCAGGTCATCCGGCACGCCGACGATGTCGACGCAGGGCTGGTCGTGACGGGAACACGCGGCGCCGGGTTCTTCCGTGGGGTGGTGGTCGGATCGACCGCCGAACGCATCGCCAAGCGGTCGTCCCGGCCCGTGTTGATGGTGCGCCAGCTGCCGCACGAGCCCTATCGTCGCATCCTGGTGCCGGTGGACTTCTCGGCCTGGAGCCGAAGCGCCATCGAACTGGCCCTGCAGGTCGCGCCCGAGGCCACGCTGGTACTGATGCATGCAGTCGAACTGCCCTTCGAGGGGAAGGCGCGCATCGCAGGCGTGGCCGAGGAAACCGTGAGCCGGTACCGAGACGCTGCGAGGCGAGAGGCGCAGCAACGCCTGCACGACCTCGCCGCCGACGTGGGACTGAACGCGGATCGCGTACGGCTGAGCACCCCCACCGGTGCGGACCCCTGGATGCTGATCGTGCAGGACGAGCAGGAGCAGGACTGCGACCTCGTGGTGATTGGCCGGCAAGGCCGCCATGCCGTTGACGAGTTCCTTCTGGGCAGCACGACGCGCATGGTCATCTCCGAGGGTGCAGCCGACGTGCTGATCGCCAGCCGGCGATCGGGCTGAATCGTCAGCCCCAAACAGCTTGTCGCGTGGGCCGTCAGTAGACTCTGCGGCAATGTCGTTACTTTTTCTGCTCTCGCTGCCCTTCATCGGCAGCGCGGTCGCCGCGCTGTTGCCGACGAACGCCCGCAACCTCGAGTCCCTTTGGGCCGGGGCCATTGCGCTGGTGATCACCGTCCAGCTGGCCCTGCTGTACCCGGACATCAGCGCCGGCACCGTGGTGACGGAGCGCCTGGTCTGGCTGCCCAGCCTGGGCATCGACCTGGTTGTCCGCCTGGACGGCTTCGCCTGGATGTTCGCGATGCTGGTCAGCGGCATGGGCCTGATGGTCATCGTATACGCGCGCTACTACCTGTCGGCCGACGACCCGGCCGCGCGCTTCTATTCATTGCTGCTGGGTTTCATGGGCGCGATGCTGGGTGTGGTCGTCTCGGGCAACCTGGTGCAGCTGGTGGTGTTCTGGGAGCTCACCAGCGTCTTCTCGTTCCTGCTGATCGGCTACTGGACCCACCGCAAGGACGCGCGCCGCGGAGCCCGCATGGCCTTCACCGTCACGGCCACCGGCGGCCTGGCGCTGCTGGCGGGCGTGCTGATCCTCGGCCACATCGTGGGCAGCACCGACCTCGACGCGGTGCTGGCCGCGGGCGACGTGGTGCGCGCGCATGCGCTGTACCCGCTGGTGCTGGGCCTGGTGCTGCTGGGCGCGCTCACCAAGAGCGCGCAGTTCCCCTTCCACTTCTGGCTGCCGCACGCGATGGCGGCGCCGACACCGGTGTCGGCCTACCTGCACTCGGCCACGATGGTGAAGGCCGGCGTGTTCCTGCTGGCCCGGCTGTGGCCGGTGCTGTCGGGCACCCCGGAATGGTTCTGGATCGTCGGTGGCGCGGGCCTGGCGACGCTGCTGCTGGGCAGCTACGTGGCGATGTTCCAGAACGACCTGAAGGGACTGCTGGCCTATTCCACCATCAGCCACCTGGGCTTGATCACGCTGCTGCTGGGCCTGAACAGCCCGCTGGCCGCCGTGGCGGCGGTGTTCCACATGATGAACCACGCGACCTTCAAGGCGTCGCTGTTCATGTCGGTGGGCATCATCGACCACGAGAGCGGCACGCGCGACATGCGCCGCCTGGACGGCCTGTTCCGTTTCATGCCCATCACCGGCACGCTGGCCATCGTGGCCTGCGCAGCCATGGCCGGCGTGCCGCTGCTCAACGGCTTCCTGTCCAAGGAGATGTTTTTCGCCGAGACCGTCTTCGTCACCGCCCACCCGGCCATCGAGTACGGCCTGCCAGCCGCCGCCACGCTGGCCGGTGTGTTCGCGGTGGTGTACTCGCTGCGCTTCGGCCACGATGTCTTCTTCGGCCCGCCGCCCACCGACTGCCCGCGCACCCCGCACGAGCCGGCGCACTGGATGCGCGTGCCGGTGGAACTGCTGGTGCTGGCCTGCATCGTCGTGGGCACGCTGCCGGCCTGGTCCATCGGCCCGGTGCTGGCGCTGGCCGCGCAGCCGGTGGTCGGCGGTGCCTTGCCCGACTACAGCCTGGCGGTCTGGCATGGCTTCAACACGCCGCTGGTGATGAGCCTGCTCGCAACCGTCGGCGGCCTGCTCGTCTATCTGCGCTTCGCCAGGGCCTTCAAGCAACGTCGCGGACGCGGCGCACCGGGGATGATGGGCCTGGACGGCAAGCGCCTGTTCGAGAACGCCCTGGCCCGCGCTTCCGACGCCGCGCGACGGCTGGTGCGCTGGCTCGGCACGCGGCGCCTGCAGCCGCAGCTGTTCGCGATGCTGGCCATCGCCGGGCTGGCGGGCCTGGCTTCGGCCCTGATCGTGCCGCTGACCTGGGGCGACCGCGCGCGGGTGCCGGCCACGCCGGAGTTCGTGCTGCTGTGGGTGATCGCCGGGGCCTGCGCGGTCGGCGCGGCCAACCAGGCCAAGTTCCACCGCCTGGCCGCGCTTGCGATGCTCAGCGTCGTCGGTCTGGCGCTGTGCATCACCTTCGCGTGGTTCTCGGCGCCCGACCTGGCACTGACCCAGCTCTCCGTGGAGGTGGTCACCCTCGTGCTGTTCCTGCTGGGCCTGCGCTGGATGCCCAAGCGCGTGGAGCAGGACGACCCGCGCACGGCCACGCGCGCCTGGTGGCGGCGGCGCCGCGACCTCGTGCTGGCGGGGGCGATCGGCATCGGCCTGTCGGCGCTGTCCTATGCGCTGCTGACTCGGCAGGCACCGCTGTCGATCTCGCCCTTCTTCATCGAGAAGGCGCTGCCCGAAGGCGGGGGCACCAACGTGGTCAACGTGATGCTGGTGGACTTCCGCGCCTTCGACACACTGGGCGAGATCACGGTGCTGGGCATCGTCGGGCTAACGGTCTACGCGCTGCTGCGGCGCTTCCGCCCGGCCGAGGAGGCGATCGAGCCGACCGAGCAGCAGCGCGCGCCGGCCGAGCGCACCGGCGCCGACCTGATCGACTGGAGGTGCCGGCCGTGCTGGTGCGCCTGCTGCTGCCGGTGGCCGGGCTGTTCGCCTTTCACCTCTTCATGCGCGGCCACAACGAGCCCGGCGGTGGCTTCGTCGCCGGCCTGGTGGTGGCCATCGCCTTCATCGCGCAGTACATGGTCAGCGGCACGCGCTGGGTCGAGTCGCGCCTGCACCTGCTGCCCACGCGCTGGATCGCCGTCGGGCTGCTGATCGCGCTGGCGACCGGGCTGGGCTCGCTCGCGCTGGGCCATCCCTTCCTGACCACGCACACCGCTCACGTCACCTGGCCGCTGGTCGGCGAGGTGCACCTGCCCACCGCGGCGATCTTCGACCTGGGCGTGTTTGCGGTGGTCGTGGGCTCGACCCTGCTGCTGCTGACCGCCATCGCCCACCAGTCGCTGCGCGCAAGGCGACGGCAGGGCCTGGCACCGGCCGACGGGAGGGACGGCTGATGGAAGCGGTGATCTCGATCGCCATCGGCGTCATGGCCAGCGCCGGCGTGTGGCTGGTGCTGCGGCCGCGGACCTTCCAGGTGCTGATCGGCCTGACCCTGCTGTCGTATGCCGTCAACCTCTTCATCTTCAGCGTCGGCAGCCTGGCCGTGGACCGTGAGCCCATCGTCAAACCGGGCGTGGCGGCCGACCTCTTGAACTACACCGACCCATTGCCTCAGTCGCTGGTGCTGACGGCCATCGTCATCGGCTTCGCGACGACGGCGCTGTTCCTGGTGGTGCTGCTGGCGCTGCGCGGGCTGTCCGGCGGCGACCATGTGGACGGCCAGGAGGAACACCCGTGATGGTGGCGACGGACCACCTGCTGGTGGCCCCCGTGCTGCTGCCGCTTGCCACGGCGGCGCTGATGCTGCTGCTGGGCGAGGGCCGGCGCGGGATCAAGGCGGTGGCCAACGTGCTGTCGACGGCCCTCGGGCTGGCCATCGCCGTCAGCCTGCTGCTGGGCGTGGCCGGCCGCGATGCGCCGGCCGCCTTCGGCATCTACCTGCCGGGCAACTGGCCGGTGCCCTTCGGCATCGTGCTGGTGGCCGACCGCCTGTCGGCGCTGATGGCCGTGTTGACGGGCTGCGTGGGCCTGGCCTCGTTGCTGTACGCGCTGGCGCGGTGGCAACACGCGGGGGTGTACTTCCACGTGCTCTTCCAGTTGCAGCTGATGGGGCTGTACGGCGCCTTCCTGACGGCCGACCTGTTCAACCTCTTCGTGTTCTTCGAAGTGCTGCTGGCGGCCAGCTACGGCCTGCTGCTGCACGGCGGGGGCCGCGAGCGGGTGCGAGCAGGGCTGCACTACATCGCCATCAACCTCGTGGCCTCGCTGCTGTTCCTGATCGGCGTGGCCGTGCTCTACGGCGTGACCGGCACGCTGAACATGGCCGACATCGCGCAGAAGCTGCCGGCGGTGCCCGCCAGCGACCGCGGGCTGCTGCATGCTGGCGCGGCCATCCTGGCCATCGCCTTCCTGGCCAAGGCGGGGCTGTGGCCGCTGAACTTCTGGCTGACGCCGGCCTACGCCGCCGCCAGCGCGCCAGCGGCGGCGGTGTTCGCCATCCTCACCAAGGTGGGCGTCTACGCGGTGCTGCGCCTGTGGACGCTGTGCTTTCCGGCCGACGCCGGGGCCTCGGCCGGCTTCGGCGGCGCGGTGCTGGTCTGGGGCGGCATCGCCACCCTGGCCTTCGGGGCGGTGGGCATGCTGGCCTCGCAGCAGCTGGCGCGGCTGGCGGGCTACGCGGTGATCGCATCCTCTGGCACGCTGGTGGCGACGATCGGCTTCGACGCCCCGGCGCTCAGTGGCGGCGCCCTTTACTACCTGGCCAGCTCCACCCTGGCGGGCTGCGCGCTCTTCCTGCTGGTGGAGCTGCTGGAGCGCGCCCGCCAGGTCGAGGTCGGGCCGCAGCAGCTGGACGACGGCAACGACGCGCTGCCGGCCTTCCTGGATGCCGAGCCGCCGGCCGGCACCAACCTCGACGACAACGAAGAGGCGCTGATCGGCCGGGCCCTGCCTGCGGCGCTGGCCTTCCTCGGCGTGGCCTTCACCGTCAGCGCGTTGGTCACGGCCGGTCTGCCGCCGCTGTCGGGCTTCGTCGCCAAGCTGGCGATGTTGTCGGCGCTTCTGGAGGAGCGCACGCCGGCCGCCTGGATCCTGTTCGGGCTGCTGATCCTGTCGGGCCTGTTCGGCGCCATCGCGCTGATGCGCGTGGGTGTGCGCCACTTCTGGACCGCCCAGGACCGCCCGGCGCCACGCCTGCGCGTGATCGAGTCGCTGCCGATCGCGGGCCTGCTGGCGGCCTCGGTCGCGCTGGTGCTGCATGCCGAGACGGGCTTGGCCTACACCCGCGCCGCGGCTGAATCGCTGCATGCGCCCAAGCTGTACATCGACGCCGTGATGGGCGCGCGTCCCGTGCTTCGCAGCGCCGGGGCTGCACCATGAGGCGCCTGCTGCCTTCGCCGTGGCTGTCGCTGGGCCTGTTCGGCGGCTGGCTGCTGCTCACGCGCAGTTTCAGCATCGGCCAGGTGCTGCTGGGCCTGGGGGTGGCCATCGCGATGCCGCTGCTGATGGCACCCCTGCGGCCCCGCCCCGGCCCGCTGCGGCGATGGGGCCTGCTGGTGCGGCTGATCCTGCGCGTCGGAGCCGAGGTGGTGCACTCCGCGCTCGTGGTCGCCGCCGGCGTGCTGCGGGCCCGGTCGCGCCCGCCTCGCGGCAGCTTCGTCGTCGTGCCGCTGGACCTGCACGACGCCCACGGGCTCGCGGCGCTCGCCATGATCTCGGCGGTCATCCCGGGCACGGTGTGGTCGGAGCTGGCGCCCGACCGCAGCGCCCTGCTGATGCACGTGTTCGACCTCGAGGACGAGGCCGCCTTCATCCAGCACTTCAAGACCGACTACGAACAGCCGCTGAAGGAGATCTTCGAATGAGCCACACACTGTCGCTGGCGATCACGGCCACGTTGATCCTCTACGCGGTTGCCATGGGCATCGGCATGGCGCGCCTGTTCCGCGGCCCCAGTGCGCAGGACCGCGTGTTGGCGATGGACTTCGTCTACGTCGTCGGGATGCTGGTGATGCTGGTGCTGGCCATCCGCTACGACAGCGAGATGTACTTCGAAGGTGCGCTCGTGATGGTGCTGTTCGGCTTCGTCGGGTCGGTGGCGATGGCCAAGTTCCTGCTGCGTGGGGAAGTGATCTGACCATGCAAGCCCTGGCCGAGATCGTGGTGGCGCTGCTGCTGGTGGGCAGCGGCGGGGTGGTGCTGGTGGCCGCGCTCGGCCTGTGGCGCCTGCCCGACTTCTTCCTTCGCATGCATGCGCCGGCGCTGGCCTCGACGCTGGCGGCGTGGATCGTCACCTTCGCCTCCATCGTCCACTTCAGCGCACGTGGGGAGGGGCTGTCCCTGCACGTGTGGCTGATCATCATCGTGCTGTCGATCACGGCTCCCGTCACGACCATCGTGCTGGCCCGCGCCGCGCTGTTCCGCCGGCGCCAGGCCGGCGACGACCTGCCGGCGCCGCTGAAGGCGCGTCGCTGAAGGGCGGCTGCCGGGCTCAGGCGCTGAGGCGCGTCGACACGAGCACGTCGGCGCTGCCCTCGGCCAGTACGTGCTTGGTCACGCTGCCCAGCAGCAGGTCCGCCGTGGCCGACTGGCCATGCTTGCCCAGCACGACCAGATCGCAGTCGTGCGACTGCTCGTTCTCGACGATGCGCAGCGACGCGTCGCCTTCCACCACGCAGGGCTCCCACTGCGCGGGCGTCAGCCCGGCTTCGTCGGCCAGCGCGAAGACGCGCTGGCGGGCCTGGGCGCGCGCCTGCTGCCGATATGTCTCGACCGTGGCGGCATCGACCCCGGCAAAGTGCAGCTTCTCCTCGAAGGGCACCTGGAACACGGTGAGCAGGACGAGATGCGCGTTCGGCGCCACCCGCCGCGCGAGCGTCACCGACTCGCGGGACCACTGCGAGAAGTCGACGGCCACCAGCACGCGCCGGTAGGGCTCGTGCGGGGTCTGCCGCACCACCAGCAGTGGCCGGTCGGTGCGGCGCATCAGCCGCTCCGACGTGGTGCCCAGCACCAGGCGGCGAAGGAAGCCGACGCCACGCGCCCCCAGCACCAGCAGGCGCGCGTCGAGGCGGTCAGCGGCCCGCAGGATCTCGTCCAGGGGCGACCCGGCGGCATCCTCGGTGTTCACCTGCACATGCCGGGCGCTGCCGAGCGCAGCGGCCATGTCCAGCAACTGCTGATGCGCCTCTTCACGCATCTTCTGTTCCGGCGCGCTCGATGCGCCGAGCCACTCGCGGATCTGCGCCAGCGGCTCGCCCGGCAGCACGTGCAGGAGGGTCAGCGCCGAGTGGGCCTCGTGGGCCAGGCGAGCTGCCCGGTCAGCGGCATGGCGCGCATGTGCGGAGAAGTCGGTGGCGACGAGGATCGGGCCGAGTACGGTCATGGCGGGGTCTCGGTTGGCGCTGCTGTGAACTGGACTCTCAGGTCGTTTCGGATCGTGATCTTGATCGGGGACAAATCCGCGGCGATCGACACAGTCGGTCCCGCGCATTGCTCGCCCGGCCATCCCCGACCCTTCCATGGTGTGGATGACCCGGGCCCGGTTTCGTTCCTTGGCGAGCCCATGCCGCCTCCTTCAGGCAGGCACAGCACAGCGGCTAGGATATGGTAGCGACCCCTGGCTGCACAGGGACACGCCGCGCCAGTGCGCTGCCCCTCGTTGACCGTCCCCGGAGTCTTGTTCTGATGCCCGGCGACGGCGTGGGAGCAAGTGCCGGGAGCGATCACAAGGTGGACATTCGGCAGAATGCCTGCGACAACACCAGCGACGATGAAGCCGGGCAGCCCTGACCCCACCCACCAAGTGCTGTGGAACGCACGGTGGCTGATCGCGCCCGCGGCCTTGCTGGCGCTGGTGGCCGTGCTTGGCTGGATGACGGATACCCCAGTTCGCAGCCTCTTCCCGTACGGCATCGCCGTCGGCCTGGTGTCCTGGCATCACGGCATGAAGGCCGGTTTCGTGTTCGCCGGACTGGGAACGCTCGCGGCGCTTGCGACTGGCGCGTTTCCGAGCCACGAAGGGCTGCGGGGGCAGGAGCTGGGCGAAGGGCTGTACACCTATCTCAAGCTATCGGCTGTGGTGTTGGGCGTCACGTTGGGAAAGCGCTCGCGGCAGTGCTAGCGGCCCGGCGCGCGCCTGATGCGTTTTCGCGATTGCACGGGGCGGCCTGATCAAGCATGTCCAGCTGACCGTTGACGGTGCGCGGTGGGCGACCGCCGCACAATGTGACCTGCATCCCTTGAGAGGCGGCCATGAAGATCCTCGTGCCCGTAGACGGCTCGGCCCAGGCACTGGATGCCGTACGCCACGCGTTGCGCTTGCGTCAGGAAGGCCTGAACGCTGCCTTCGTGCTCGCCACCGTACAGGAACCGACCTACCTCTATGAGATGGTGCTTGCGCCCGATGCCGATGTGCTGGAACGCGTCACCGGCGCGGTGGGCTCCCGCGCGCTGGCAGGCGCCGAAGCTCTGTTCGACGCGGCCGGGGTCGCCTACGAGCGAGAGATAGGGTCTGGCGAACCCGTGCATGCCTTGATCGAGATGTCAGAACGACATGGCTGTGACGCCATCATCGTCGGCGCACGGGGCCTCGGCGCGCTGCGAAGCGCGCTGATGGGATCGGTATCGCAGGGCATCCTGCAGGCGTCAAGACTGCCCGTGACAGTCGTGAAGCATCCCGACGCGGGACCAGCCCTGGCCTGAGCAGGCGGCGGCCTTCGGTCAGCACGCACGGAACCGTGCCAACGCCGCTGGACGAAGTCCTGATTGACGCTCGTCAACTATTGTCAACAGGCGGGCGCTTCTTCGAGGGAAAGCGCGCTGCGCGAGGCCCTCGAATCGGCCCGATACCGACAAATCTACCGTCGCGCTCGAATGCACTTTCAGCGCCTCCTTGCACTTGATCTCACTCATCAAACGCCCGCTTGGGCGATCGGGGTACGAAGTTGGCATTTTCTGCACCCCAGTGGCGGTATCGACAGACCGTTCTGGAGTGTGGAGACGGTATCGGAGCTCAGCCTGACGGTAACATGACCACCCCGGTCTTGAACCTGGCGCGTAGCACCGGTTGCTGCACTCGCGGCATGCCGTGCCCTTGCGTTCAACCCGCATTCCAGCCCAGGCTGGAAGCCAAGATCCGCAAAGCCGATCCGGGTTCCGCCCATCCGCGCTGAAGCTGCGCTGGCGCCCTCGCCTGCCCACCATGAGCGGAGCAGGATTTCTGCCTGAATCCAGCACGACACCTATCCCTTGCGCACCCTAGAGTTGTCGTCATGCCTCTAACTGGAGACTGCCCGTGCAACGTAATCCGCCCGATCGATCGCCAGGCCGCGCCGAGTCGGTGATGCCGGTCTTCCTGCGGATGCCCACCGTCATGCGCATGACTGGGCTCGGCCGTTCAACCATCTACCGGCTAATCGCCGATCGCAAGTTCCCCAGCCCCGTGCGTCTTGGCCCGCGAGCGGTGGCGTGGCGTCGCGCAGACCTCGACCAGTGGAGCGAAGCGCGCCCCGTCGTGTCGCACTGAGTGCACCGCGGCTCGCGTCGCGCGCCGCAGACCCTCACACCGCCATCGTCACCTTCAACACCGCGCCGATCAACAGCATCACCGCCATGACCTTGCACCAGCGCCAGGTCGTGAACCAGTAGCGCTGGTTCACCCAGATGGCGCGATGCAGGCGCCCCAGACCCAACAGTACCGCCAGGGCGGTGACGAACGGCCCCACCAGGCCCACCGGCTCGGGCGCATGCTGGATCAGAAGCACCCACAGCAGTGGCCACACCACTGCATCGACGGCCGCGAGCATGCGTCGGCCGGGCCAGTCAGGCGCGTCCGGCCGGGGTTCGCGAGCAACCAGCAGCCACATGATTCCTCCGACTCGAATCGCGCGGGCGGGTTCACACCGCCCACGCGGCTCGTTCAGCCTGGTGATTGTCGCAGCGGTTCCGGCAGCCAGCGCTTTCCGGCCAGCCGCGATGCCGCTGCAGTCACCAGCGCGTCCTTCTTCATTGCTTCGACGCCGCCACCGGCGAAGTCAGACCCGGCTTCCTTCAGCGCCGCGACGATCTGCGCCTTGGGCACGTGGCTCAGGTAGCCCTCCGGGGTCGGCACCCACCAGTCGGCCATATCCAGGCCGAGTGCCGCCGCCAGTGCGTTGCGTCAACGCACTGCACAGCGCGAGCAGGTCGATCAGTTCGGACTGGGGCAAGCCGATCAACCATCCGAACCACTCGCCCTGGTGCTCGGGCAGGCGGGCCTGCCACGCCTCTTTCGCCTGCTGCACGGCCTGCCATGCCCGGCTCGTCTTGAGGTCATCGGCCACGGCCTCCAGGGCATACGCCGACAACTGCGGCGACACCTGCAGCGCCGACGCTTCGCGCGGGTAGTCGGCCCCGAAGGTACGCAGCACGAAGACATGCACCACCGATGCCAGGGCCACCGCAGTGTTCTGCGCCAGCATCGCCTGCAAGGCCATCGTTCGATGCGCGGCGAGCCGCTTGGCAAGGGCTTCGCTGCAACCCAGCGGTCGGCGTTCCGGTGCTGCCGATGACGAAGGCGAGCCCAGGTGGTCACCGTCCGTGCCGCCATGAGCGCTGCGATCCACTCTGCCGGTCGAACGCGCACCTGCGGCCACGGCCTTGCGATCCTCGTCCCGCACCAGGCCGCGCATCACCTCGACATCGCCTTCGCGGCCAACGGTGACGATGACGCCCGCGTGGGCCTTCTGCTCCGGCGTCCAGGTTTTGAGCGCCTCGTGGATGGCCTTGCGCCGAGCTGCGATGTCCTGCTCTTCCAGGTCGATCATCTCGGCGTCGTCGGGCGACCACTCGGGCGCATCGTCCAGCGCCTGGGCCTGCTGCTCCAGTTCGGCAGTGCGCTGCGCCAGCGCATCGAGTTCCTCCTGTTCGGCGGCCGTGGGCTTGCGGTTGACATGCGCGCAGGGCGCAAACTGCCGCAGGGCCTGCGAGTCCACGCTCAGCCGCGCCTCGACCCACTTCCAGCCTTCATCGCACACGGCGCCGGCCAGCGCCTCCAGCTTCTCCGTAGCCAGCCGCTCCAGTAGCGCCGGATCCGACAGGAAGCGGCTCTGCTCGTCGTCGAACAAGTCGCGCCGCACGACACCGCCCGCCGCCTCGTAGACCTCGATGCCCACGAAGCGCACCAGGGCGCTGCCTGCAGCTTCGACCTCGCCGACCGTCAGCCGACGCCTCAGCGCGGCCGGCGTCTTGTCCCACGGCTGAGCGTCGAACCAGGTGCGCTCCTGCACCGCATGGTCGTCGCTGAGCGTCAGCGCCATCAGCTGATCGAGGTTGATGCCGTCCTCGCGGTACAGCGCCAGCAGCTTCGGCGACAGCGCCGACAGCTTCAACCGGCGCTGCACCGTCAGAACCGACACGCCGAAGCGCGCCGCCGCATCCTCGACACCCTTGCCTTGGTCGATCAGCGCCTTGAAGGCTTCGAACTCGTCGGCCGGATGCATGGGCTCGCGCCCGCTGTTCTCGGCCAGGCTGACCTCCAGCGCACGCTCGGGCGGCACCAGCTCGCACAGCACCTCGTGCCCCTTCGGTAAGCGCCCGCGCTGCTGCAACAACAGCAGCGCACGCCGCCGACGTTCGCCGGCCGCCACGGCAAACTTCACTTTGCGGGCCTTGCCCCTGCCGACCACCTGCTCGGTGACCACCAGGTTGTGCAGCAGTCCCTGCGAATCGATCAGCGCGGCCAGTTCCTCGATCTGCCCGACCGAGTGACGCCGAACGTTGAACGGCGACGGCGAGAGCGCCGAAAGCCCGATCGAGAGCAATTGCTTCGTGTGTTCCATGACCTGAACTCCTTTGGTTGAAGACGACAAGCTGCTGACAACGCGACGCGCGCTCAGGGCGGCGCACCGGGCCATGGCAGGCTCCATTGCCGGGACTGCACGGCAACCGTTCGTAAGAACTGTCGTCCCGCAGGGTTCTTCGAAGTGCCGATTCGGTTGGCACCTGCCCTAATTTCCGAGGGAGCCGCTTCCTTGACTGGAAGGGCTGTTTGCCCTCGGCGTCAGGTGCGTTGTTGAGCTGAGCTCTGCCCCGCATTCGTCGGTCGCCGTGCGAGACCGAAAGCGCCGCGGAGAAGCGCGAGCGCAAGGGCACCGTGGAATAAATGGAAGGGGCCCGCCAGAGTGAAACGGAGGCGGGAAGGCGGCCGTTTATGCCGCGAAAGGCCCTCGCGCTCGTGCGCGCGGCGCTACGGTTCGCACAAGGGGCGACCGATGAATGCGGGCGCGGTCAACAAGCCGACGATGACCGCCTGCCATGCGACGAAGCCAACCCCGGCAGCAGAGAGCATCAAGGCGATCTTCATCACCGATGCACAGCGGCGGGACGTTATGGGACGACAACGCCCCGCAGGCCACGGTAACTATCGTCACAAGTTGGATACATGCGCGCCGTGGACAAAGCACGTGCTTGTGCTCTCGAATTCGGCTATAGCGGCCGCCCATCCTGGCAAGCCGTCGCACAGCCGCCGCTCCGAGCGGTCCAACGGTCTTCAAGACCCGCTGGAGCACGGATGAGCACTGATTGCCAACCACCCGCCGCCTCGACAACGGCGGCGATCGAGGTGTCCCCGCCGTTCAGCAAACGGCGCCTGGATCGGATCGACGAACCGGCGCGCCCACTTGGCGCCAAGCGCGCAGCATTGCAGTTGCGCCGCCAGAGCGCGCCGCTTGCTGCTGAGGCCAAGGAACAGAGCACCGGCACTGGTGAGCGAACTCTGGCCTCGACGGACGCCACGGTCGCGTTTGCCCTGCGCGCAACGGCCTTCGGCCTGCTGATCGAGCGAACGCAACGCCAAGCCGTCGGCACCCGCCTTGTGCAGACCATGGTGTTCGAGGACCAACCGACGTTCGACCGCTGGTGCGATTCAGAGCCGATGCGATTCGAAGATCCGATGCTGTACGACCGGCTTCGCCGTGAAGGCCATGAAGCACTCGGTGGCCAACGGTGAAGCGCCGAGCCTGGCCGCGCTGACGCGCTCGCCGGACTACGGCGCGCGGGTGATCGACATCCTGCCCGTCATCGGCGACGCCGATTCCACCGAGTCGGTCGTGGCGCTGTTCCGAGCGGCTGTCGCCGGCCTGGGCGCGGACGCCGGGGTGTTCATGAGCTACTTGCGAGACGATGCGACGAGAGCGTCGTACCGATCTTTGTTGGCCTGCGATCCGGTATGGGGATCGGAGTACGCACGGCAGGGCTGGTTCGAACACGACCCCTGGTTGCGCCACGCCACTCATGAAACCGAGCCCGTCCGATCAAGTGAACTGAAACTGGTGTCGGCCGACGAAGCAGCGTTCGCGGCTGCTTCAGCCGCCTTCGGCTTCGCCTCGGCAGTCATCGCACCTGCACCGACCTGCGTCGGCCTTTCACGTGTGGGCGTGCTCTGCCTGGGCTCCAAGCAAGCGGACTTCTTCGACGCCGAGGGCTACGCGAAAGTGCGTGTGCTAGCGCGTGCCCTGGCGATGGAACTTCACCGCTGGATGCTGCAGGCCATCCGGCAGGAGTTGCTGGCCAAGTCACGTCTGACCGCCGCAGACATCGAACTGCTGCGGCATGAAGAGGCTGGGCACAGCAGCAAAGTCATAGGGCTGGAGTTGAACATCGAAGCCAAGACGGTCGACTGCCGGTTCCAGCGGGTCAGCGCCAAGCTCGAGGCGCCCGACCGGCGCACAGCGGTTCGGATCGCGCGGCTCTACGGCATCCTTTGAGCACCGCTGCCGAAGTTGCCCGGACGAGTCATCCGTGACGCCGCCAGTGATCGACCTCCGCCGCCACTGCCTCGTTCGTCAAGGATGCCAGCCGAACGACGCGGACCTGTCCCGTCCAGCCGGAAACCTCGGTGCGCGGGTCAATATAGGTCGCAATGATTTCCGTCAACGCATTGGTCACCTTCCCCGCGCTGGTCAACGAGCGCCATTGCTCGATGGAAGCAGCAGCCGGCGAAGTCGCCGACGCGGAAATCGCCTGCAGCAGTGTGTTCATGCCTGTGCCCATGGCCTGAAGGCGGTCGGACCATGCGATTGCACGGGCGCTCACCGGAACCTCCAGCCTTGTGCTGATGGACCGGTACAGCG
>LNFM01008486.1_pt1 | contig 15495 bp, 13 predicted proteins | sample 596031 | NCBI WGS metagenome assembly LNFM01 (sample SAMN04254537, study PRJNA301005) | activated carbon metagenome | isolation source: dual media filters at the Ann Arbor, Michigan drinking water treatment plant | place: USA: Ann Arbor | reverse complement strand
GGGCGTTACGATTGACCGCACCAGCAACCCTCCGCGACTCTACGTTGCGGATTCCGGCAACAACCGGATTCTTGGCTTTGCTAACGCGCTGACGGTAAAGCCCGGCGATCTGGCGGACATCATCATCGGGCAGGCGGATCGATTTTCCGCAGTTGTCAATTCACCCATCAACGATCCGGATATTCAGAACGATACTGGCTTGTTCAATCCGACGGGGATTATTACCGACGCTCAGGGGAATCTTTGGGTGGCGGACACCGGGAATGGCCGGGTTTTGCGCTTCCCTCGTCCGTTTGACCGGCCGCGCGACCAGCAGCAACGGGCTACGCTGGTGATCGGTCAGAGTGGTTTCAATATCAAGCTGACCGACCCGACGCGGACCAACATGCGGTCGCCCTACGGGATCGCCTTGACCCTCGACGGCGACTTGCTCGTGTCGGACTCCACTTTGAACCGGCTGCTTTTCTTCCGCCGTCCGGCCGGCGGCGACTTCTCGATTGGGCAAGCGGCAGACACCGTTTTCGGTCAGAGGGACTTCATCTCGCAGAGCACCCCCGAAGGCGACAATCGGTTCAATGTGCCTGGCCACCTTGCCATGGACACGGATGACCGTGTTTATGTTTGCGATATGGGCAAGAGCCGGATCGTGATTTTCGACCGGGTGCCCTCAGCGTCGAACGACCCGGCGCCGGTTCTGGTTTTGCGATCCACTTTGAGTGCGAATGATGGTCTGCGGAATCCGCAGGGAATCACGGTGAGTGAGCGAACCGGCGAGATCTGGGTCGCCGACGGGCAGAACAACCGGTTGATTCGCTATCCCCGGTTCGATCTTTTGATCTTCAACCCGCTCGCGAATTTCCGCCTGGATGCCCCGTTACCGGTGGCCCTGGCTCTGGATCCGTTCGACAACCTGATCGTCGCCGATGGGACCAATCGCTTGGCATTTCACTATGCCCGGTTGGTGGCAATCAGCGCGGCGCACTATTTGGACCGCGATCTTTCGCCCGGTTTGGTCGCGACGATGGCTCCGCTGGGAATTCGCTTCACCGAACAGACGCTGACGTTCTCGACGGTCCCGGTGCCCAAGGAGCTGGATGACGTTGAGGTGCTCGTGAATGGCGTGGCGGCGCCCTTGTACTATCTGTCGCCCACCATCATCAACTTCTACGTCCCGATGAGCACACCCACTTCGGGCACGATCGACGTTCTCGTCCAGAAGAAGTCGACCGGGCAGATCCTGGCCAGCTCCACGTTGCCGGCTGCCGTGGCCACCCCCGGCTTCTTTACGACCACCCAAAATGGTCGCGGGCAGATTGCTGCGTTGAACGAAGACAATACGATCAACTCCGCCGCGAATCCCGTGGGCCGTGGCCGGGTGATTCAGTTGTACGCAACCGGGCAGGGCTTTTTGCCCGACGCTCCCCCGGACGGCGTTCCGGCGCCTTCGGATCGTTTGATATCGACCCCGTCCCGGCCTCGGGTGATCATCAATACCGCTGACGCCGAAGTACAGTTTTCGGGCTTGGCCCCCGGCTTTGTCGGAGTCTGGCAGCTTAACGTCAGGGTCCCGGAGTCAGTGCCGCCCGGCAACAGCATCGTTGTCGCTATTCTGCATCAGGGAATTCCGAGCAACTCCAACCGGGGTGGCGGAACTCCGATCCAGACCACAATCGCAGTTCGCTAGTTTATATCGGCCGGTGGGAGCCGGCCGTTATACACTAATTGGACGTCTATGAAATACGGTCTTTCTATTCGTCCGGACGGCGCTCTGGACTTCGTCGCACTTGGCGCCCTGATTCATCGGCTTGACCCTGGTGTCATCCCTTTCCGGAAAGCCACGGAATGCCACATCCACGTGAGTGGAGGCGAGTTCAACGTCGCCGCGAACCTCGCTGATTGTTTTGGACTCCACACGGGTGTGGTGTCCGCGATGGTCGACTATCCCATCGGGGAGCTGATCGCCGAGCGCGTGAAGGCGATGGGCGTCAAGGCTTTCTATAAACGCTTCAAGCATGACGGGGTACACGGCCCCAATATGGCCACGGTCTATAGCGATCGCGGTCAAGGGATGCGGGCTCCGGTGGTGTTCTACAACCGGTCCAACGAAGCGGCCGCGCAGTTGAAGCCGGGTGATTTTGACTGGGAAGCGATCTTTGCCGGTGGGGTCCGCTGGTTTCACACCGGCGGGATCTTCGCGGCCCTGTCGACGTCGACTCCGGAGTTGATCATCGAAGGGATGGAGGCGGCCAAGAAAGCGGGCGCCATCGTCTCACTTGACCTGAACTACCGAGCCAAGCTATGGAACATCCTTGGCGGGCACGCGCGCGCCCTCGAAGTGATCGGTCGCATCGTGAAGAACGTCGATGTCTTGATCGGCAACGAGGAAGACTTGCAGTTGGGTCTTGGCATCCCTGGACCGGAGGTCGCGGCCTCCTCGAAGCTCGATCCCTCCACCTTCTTTGGCATGATTGACCGCGTCCGCGAGCTGCATCCGCAGATCAAAGTGGTCGCGACCACTCTGCGCGAGGTGCATTCGACCAACCGCCACAGCTGGGGAGCGGTGGCCTGGATTGATGGCCAAACCCACGTTTCTCCCACCTGCGAACTCGACGTGGTTGATCGCGTGGGCGGGGGCGACGGGTTCGCCGCCGGTTTGATTTACGGCATGCTGTCGGGTGAAGAGCCGGAGGAGTGCGTCCGTCTCGGGTGGGCGCATGGCGCTCTGCTCACCACCTTCCCTGGCGATACGACCATGGCCACCGTGGATCAGGTGCGTGCGCTCGCCAAGGGTGGATCGGCCCGCATCCAGCGTTAGAGCCGGTGCTTCCGGGCTAGCTGTTCGTTCCATGAGATCCCGAAGCCTGGGCGCTTCGGGATTTCTATTTGTCCACCCCGGATTTGCTCTGGGGGACTCAGCAGTTCCCCGCGCCATGCCACCTCGCCCCACTGCAACTCGAGGATCTCGCAGTTTCGCAGGCCGGCGGTGGCGTGCAGACTGGCCACCGTCGCCACCGGGCCGCTGGGATTGTGCGGCGCGACGCTGACGCCGTGCGCCTCCGCCATCGCCGCGATGTGCGTGAGCGATAACAATCCGCCGCAGTGCTTCACGTCGGGCATGATCACCGCTACGGCCTTTTGCTGGCAAAGCGGGAGAAATCCGCGGACGCCGAAGAGAAATTCACCGCCGGCGATCGGCTGGGGGATCCGCCGGGCGATCGCGACTGTTTCGGCTACCTTTTCCGGAGCTACGGGCTCCTCATACCACCGCAGGCGGTCTGGTTCCAGTTGCCGGGCGACGCGTACCGCCTCTTCGACCGTGAAGTTGCTGTGGACGTCCACCATTACGTCGACGGATGGCCCCACCGCCGCGCGGATGGCTTTGGTACAGGCTATCCCGTGGGCCGCCGTCACTTGGGGGTAGCCGTCCCATGGCGCTGCCTTCAACGCCCGGTAGCCTTCGGCGACGGCTTTTTGGGCCGACGCGGCAAAGCCGGCGGGCGTCCGCTCAGTGGTCGCCCGGTTGATATTGGCGTAGAGCGGGATGGAGTCGCGAAGGGTCCCGCCGAATAGGGTATGCACCGGGGTTCCCAACGCCTGACCAGCCAAGTCCCAGAGTGCCTGCTCCACGGCGCTAAACGCCGTCGCGGCGAGCAGCCCGCGGGCGCGCGCGAGGGGCTCGCCCACTTTCCGGTAGTGGGCAATGTCCAACACGGACCGTCCCTGCATCAACTCGACGAAGGTCGCCAAGGCCTGTTCCATCTCCCGGCCCTGGGCGGCGGTGGTGGAGGCAAACCCGAAGGCGTCGGAGGCTTCGCCAAGTCCGCTGATTCCGCCATCCGTTTGCAGCTGCACGATCAACCAGACCGTTCGGGGGGTTGCCCGCACGGGCCACAGGACGAAGCTGCGGACCTTCGGTGGGGCGAGACCCAGCAAGGTTCCGGTCCCCATCCATATCAGTGATCGTCTGGTTGGCAACATCGCTCTATTCTCTGTCATTTCCCCGGCGCTCCGAGAGTTCGATTAAGCTGTCAGGATGCTTCGTTTCCGCCGGTACCGGTCCTCGGACAAAGACGCCGTGCTCAGTGTCTTCCGCAGCAATGTGCCGGACTACTTTTCGCCGCAAGAGGAGCCTTGGGTAAAGCAGGTGCTGCGGGATGAAACCTGCCCGCTGTTTGTCATGATCGAAAAGGAGGAGATCATCGGGTTCGGGGGGTATGAAATCGCCGAGTTCGCCAACGTGGCCTACCTCGTTTTCGGTATGGTCCACCGGGAGCATCACGGCCGTCAGTTAGGCCGGCGGCTGCTCGAATTTCGCCTCGCCAAGATCGCCGCCGCCCGCAACGCACCCCGCTATGTCGCTGTCGATACGACCCCGGTGATTGCGCCCTTCTTCGAGCGCTGCGGCTTTGAACGCATCGCCGAATGGCCGGAGGGCTACCGGCACGGCTTCGACCGGATCGACCTGCGGTACGACTTCGCCGCCCGTCCCTCTGAGCGGAACGGGTAGCGTTTAGCGTTTCTTCCGTTTGGCTTGCAATCGCGCCAACGCTTCTTCCCCGGCCTGTTTGGCCGCCGGGGTTAAGGGCTCCGGCGACTCCGCATACTCCCGGGCCGCGCCGGCCAGCCAGAACGCATAGCCGCAAGCCACAATCACGCTGAACACCCCGAATTGAATGGCGCCAATCCGCAAAACGGTGAGCGAAAACCACGCCACGAGCCCGTAGCCGGGCAGTGCGCATAAAACAAGGATAAGAAGTTTTGTTTTAGGGGTCACAGGGCTATCCAACCACCCTCCGATGCCGACCGGAAGATCCCTTCGATCGCCCGCATATTGGCGACTGCGCCGGCCACCGGCACCGGAACCGGTGACCCGGCGAGAACCGCCTCGGAGAAGGCATCGAATTCGACGGTATACTGATCCACAATCGGCAACTCGTTTGCGACTCCATTCAAGAAGATTCGGCTGGGCCGGTCGGGTGGTGCATTAAATGGGATTTCCACCTCGATATGTCCCTCGGTCCCATAGAGATGCATTTTTTGATACGGGAACAGTTGGGTAGAACAGGTGAAACTCGCCTGCAATCCGCCGAAATCGAGCAGGGCGGACGTGAGGCGGTCGGTGCCGAAGACCGGATCGCGTTCGACCAGCCCCAGCACCCGCTCCGGTTCCCGTTCGCTAACGAAGCGCGAGGTGAAGATGGGGTAGCAGCCGATGTCCATCAAGGCGCCGCCGCCGGTTTCCACCTGGTTTCGAATATTCCGCGGATCGAGATTCGTGTAGCTGAAGAAGCCTTGAATCGCGCGCAACTGGCCGATTTTTCCCTGTCTGACCCATTCCCGCACCTGCAACCACTGCGGATGGGTGGCCACCATGAACGCTTCGCCGATTTGCACCCCGCATTCCCGCTGTACGGTGGCCAACTGTTCGGCCTCCGCGACGGTCAGTGCGATCGGCTTTTCGCAAAGCACATGCTTGCCGGCCCGCGCGGCGGCGGCTGCCCACTCCACATGCAAATGGTTTGGCAGTGGGATGTAGACGGCGTCAACGGCGGGGTCGGCCAGCACCCCGGCGTAGGTGTCGAAAACCTTGGGAATTCCTAATGTGAGCGCCTTGTCCACCTGGGCCGTTCCGATTGCGTCCAGGCGCGCTGTCCGGCAGTTTGCCAGAGCCGGTAGTACTTTGGTTAAAAAGAACTTAGAAGTGCTGAGGACCCCCCAGCGGAGTGTAGTTGCCACGTGAAAACTTTATCGCTTTTCGCTATTCCCACGCATCTTCTTCTACATGCGTAATCTAGTCATCGTTCTGGGCGATCAACTGAACGACGACTCGGCCGCGTTTGACGGTTTTGATCGCAACAAAGACGCTGTCTGGATGGCCGAGGCGGCCGAGGAGTCGACCCACGTCTGGTCGCACAAGGCGCGCATCGCGCTTTTCCTTTCGGCCATGCGGCACTTCGAGCAGCGGTTGACCCAGAGAGGGCAGTGCGTCATTTACCGGCGGTTGGATGATTTCAACAACTCCCATTCCTTGCGAAAGGAGTTGATGAAGTCGTGCGAGCAGTTCCGGCCGGCCAAGCTGATTGTGGTGGAGCCGGGGGACTATCGGGTACGCGGGGAGCTGCTGCAGGCGGCCAAGAAGGCGGGCATCGAGCTCGAAATCCGTGTGGATCGCAGCTTCTTCTGTCCGGTGGAAGACTTCAAACGCTGGGCCCATGGTCGGAAGCAGCTACGCATGGAGTTTTTCTACCGGGAAATGCGCCGGAAGTTTAGCGTGCTGCTCGATGGGGAGGAGCCCGAGGGCGGCCGTTGGAATTACGACGTCGACAATCGGGGTTCGCTGCCGAAGGCGGGTCCCGGGAAGCTGCCAGCGCCGCTTCGTTTTGAGCGAGACCGTACCACGCAGTTCGTTCTCGATCTGGTCGATTTCCGTTTCAATCGCCACCCGGGCACCCTCGAGAACTTCGATTGGCCCGTCACGGCCGAGCAGGCCGAGGCCGCCCTGGCCGACTTCGTCGAGAACCGGTTGCCCCACTTCGGCCAGTACCAGGATGCGATGTGGACCGATGAGCCGTGGCTGTATCATTCTCGTCTCTCCGCCGCGATGAACCTGAAGCTCCTCGACCCCCGGAAGGTGGTCGCTGCCGCCGAACAGGCCTATCGCCAGGGCAAGGTCTCCCTGGCGCAGGCCGAGGGGTTCATCCGGCAGGTGATCGGCTGGCGCGAGTACGTCCGCGGGGTTTATTGGACCTTCATGCCGGAGTACGCCGACCGTAACGAAATGGGCGCGCGGGAGCCACTGCCGAAGTGGTTCTGGACCGGCAAGACCGAAATGAACTGCTTGAAGCAGACTTTGCGGCAGACCCTCGACTACGGCTACGCCCATCACATTCAGCGGTTAATGGTCACCGGCCTGTATTGCCTGCTCGCCGGGATTGATCCCAAGCAGGTGCACGAGTGGTACCTGGCGGTGTACGTCGACGCGGTCGAGTGGGTGGAACTGCCGAACACGATTGGGATGAGCCAGTATGCCGATGGCGGCGTGATGGCATCGAAGCCCTATGTCGCTTCCGGTAAATACATCGACAAGATGTCGAACTACTGCTCCGGCTGCAAGTTCGACCCGGCGAAGCGGGAAGGGCCCGATGCGTGTCCCTTTACCACGATGTACTGGCAGTACCTGCAGCGCCACCGGGACAAACTCGCCAAGAACCCGCGCATGCTGCTGCAGATTAAGAACCTGAACCGAATGGAGCCTCCGCAGGAAGAAACCCTGCAATCGTCCCGGCCCACACAGTCTTCCCTGCAGGAGAGAGCCCAGTGACCTTTCTGATTTTCGGCGCGACCGGTGGAGTCGGTTCCGCGCTCTGCAAACTGTTGCAGTCGCAAGGCCACCGGGTTCTCGCCTCGGCGCGCGATCCGCAGAAACTCGCGATTCTGGCAAGCGAGCTCGGCACCCCTCCCCTGCTGGCTGACGCCACCGTGTCAGCGGAGGTGGCCGATGTGTTCGCGCAGGCGGGGCCCATCGACGGAGTCGCCAATTGCGTGGGCAGCCTGCTTTTGAAACCGGCGCACATCACGACCGACGACGAGTGGGCCGCCGTGATCCGGACCAACCTCGATAGCGCGTTTTACGTTGTTCGCGGCGCCGTGAAAGCGATGATGAGCACGGGGGGTAGCGTCGTGCTCGTCTCCTCGGCCGCCGGCCGTATAGGGTTGCAGAACCACGAGGCGATCGCCGCGGCCAAGGCCGGGATCATCGGCCTAACCCTTTCGGCGGCGGCGACCTACGCCCCGCGGAATATCCGCGTCAACTGCGTGGCCCCGGGTCTGACGGCGACGCCGCTGACGGCGCGCATCACGGGTAACGAAACAGCGGCGAAGGCCTCGATGGCGATGCACGCGCTCGGCCGTTTGGGTGCGGCCGCCGACGTCGCCAACATGATGGCCTTCCTGCTCCATCCCGCTAACGCGTGGATTACCGGCCAGACGTTCGGCGTCGACGGCGGCCTCGGCACGGTCCGCAGCAAATCGTAACTATCTCCCATGCGCATATTGCTATATAGCGGTAAGGGCGGCGTTGGTAAGACCTCCGTCGCCGCGGCCACCGGCCTGCATCTGGCTCGCCTCGGCTACAAGACTCTGGTGATGAGCGTCGACCCGGCGCATTCCCTGGCCGATTCGTTCGCGTTGAAAACCAGCCTGTTTGACGCGGCGACCGCCGACCCGTACTCGGTGCGGCCGAACCTGGACGTGCAAGAGGTGAACATTCAGCTTGAGATCAAACGCCACTGGCGGGAGATCTCTTCCTATGTCACCAGCGTTCTTCGCACCTCGGGTCTGTCGGATGTCGAGGCCGAGGAGATGGCCATTCTGCCGGGGATGGAAGAGCTGTCGGCGATGATGTACGTCAATCAGTACCGCCGCGGCAAAACATACGACGTCATCGTGCTTGACTGCGCCCCCACGGCCGAAAGCCTGCGCTTCATCTCCATGCCAACCACGCTCGAGTGGTACATGAAGCACATCTTCACCGTCGAGCGGAATGTGCTGAAGGCCATCCGTCCTATCGCCAACAAGCTCTCCCCCGTCGAACTGCCGAACGATTCCTACTTCGCCAACGTGCTCGAACTGTTCGGCAAGATTGAAGGCATCGATACGCTGCTCGAAGACCCGCAGGCCACCTCGGTCCGCTTGGTCACCAACGCCGAGCGGATGGTGATGCGCGAGACGCAACGGGCTTTCGTCTACTTCTCGCTGCACGGCTTGACTGTGGACAACATCATCGTCAATCGCGTTCTACCGCCGGAAGCCGACGGGTTCTTCCGCGGCTGGCGGGAGGCGCAAACGGAAGTGATCCGCGAAATGACCGGCTACTTCGATCCCGTGCCGATGCGGCAGGCCCCGCTCTTTAATGAAGAAGTGATGGGGATTGAGCGCCTGGACCGGTTGGCTGAAGTGCTCTATAGCACTGGGGAAGATCCCGCCCTGGTCACCCGCGAAGAGCGTCCGTACACCTTCAGCAAGAACGAGGTCCGGCTCTTGTTGCCTTTCGCCGTCAAGGGTGAAGTTGGCCTGTTCAAGAAGGGCGACGAGCTCGTCGTCGAAATCGGCACTCTACGCCGTCACGTCGGTTTACCCACGTCCATGGCCGCCCTCGAACCAGCTCGCGCCCGCCTCGAAGATCGTACACTCGTGGTGGAGATGCGACCACTTGCCTGACCGCCTAGCCTTTGTCCACGGAACCCTGATCACCGACGCTGGTCCGATTGCAGATAGCCTGCTGCTGACCGAGGGCGAAAGCATCACCTACGCCGGTCCGTGGTCAGAGATTCCGCCGGGATCAACGATCGTTGACGCCACCGGCCTCCTGGTTTCGCCAGGCTTTATCGATATCCATATTCACGGCGGCGACGGCAGCGACTTCATGGACGCTACGCCGGAAGATGTCGACCGGGTCTTCGCGTTCCATGCCCGGCATGGGGTCACCGCGCTATGCCCCACCACCGCCACGGCCAAGCGCGAAGAGATCCTCGCTTGCCTTGACGCGATCAACTCCTACCGCGGGCGCGGCGACCGCTTCGGCCGCGCGCTCGGAGCCCACATTGAAGGGCCGTATCTGTGCCAGTCCAAACGCGGCTGCCATCTCCCGGAGCACGTCCGGAATCCCATTGAAGCCGAATGGCGCGAACTGCTCGAGCGCGGGCCAATCGCTACGATGACCCTGGCGCCGGAGTTGCCCGGGGCGCGGCCGCTGATCGAAGCGTTGCGCCGGCAGGGCGCGATCCCATCGGTGGGCCATAGTGAAGCGCTGTATCACGAGATTGTCGAGGCCCTCGATTGGGGCGCTTCGCACGCGACGCACCTTTACTGCGCGATGACGGACGCGATGAACAACCGGTGGCGTGGCACGCCGAATCCGCGGTCGGCGGGCATTGTGGAAGCGGTTTATCTCGAAGAGCGGCTGTCGAGCGAGCTTATTACCGACGGCAAGCACCTGTCGAAAGAGATGATGGTCCTGGCCCTGCGGAACAAGGGGTATGAGAAGTTGGCGATCATCTCGGACGCCATGCGTGGCGCGGGGATGCCGGATGGGGAATATACGTTTGGTCCGCGGCACGGCATGGTGGCGGTGGTGAAGGATCGGGAGGCGCGCATCCCGGACGGCACGGCGCTGGCTTCGAGCGTTTACGCGATGGACGAGATGGTGCGCGTTTTCCGCGATGCCACCGGCCTTCCGCTGTGGCAGGCCATTCGCATGGCTTCGCTGACCCCGGCCGAGATCCTGGGAGTTGATGACGAAATCGGCAGCCTCCGCCCCGGCAAGGCCGCTGACATTATCCTGCTCGACGACGCCTGCAACGTCCACGGAACCTGGATCGCGGGCCAAAAGGTACACTAACGATATGACCGACGAAAAAGCCCAAAGCACCTCCTGCGGCTGCAGCGCCGAAGCCATCCAGAATCACTTCCGCACGGCCGGCGTTGAATTTCTAAAGGGCCTCCGGCTCCTGATCGATACCTCGATTCAGGAACTCGAGCCGAAGCCCAAGAGCGGCTCCAAGATCACCGTCGAATAAGACACAATAAGAGCTTCATGGATCCCACGAAGCTCCGCAGCTACTCCTGGTTCAACGGCAAGGAGTACTACAATTTCTCCCGTCGCGCGAACATCCGCGCCCTCGGCATCTCGCGTCAAGCCTTCCACGGCAAGCCGGTGGTCGGCATCTGCAACTCGTTCAGCGAACTGAACAACTGCAACGCTCACCTGCGCCAGGTGGCCGATGCGGTGAAGCGGGGCGTGTGGGCCGCGGGGGGCTTCCCGCTGGAGTTTCCCGTGATCTCGCTCGGTGAGCAGTACATGAAGCCGACGACGATGCTCTTCCGCAACCTGATGGCGATGGACGTCGAAGAGTCCGTGCGCGCCAACCCAGTGGACGGCGTGGTGATGCTGTGCGGCTGCGATAAGACGACGCCGGCCATGTTGATGGGCGCGGCCTCGGCCGACGTGCCGGCGTTGATCTTCACGGGAGGCCCCACGCTCTCCGGCAACTACAAGGGCCGCATCATCGGGCAGGGCACCGACGGCCGCAAGATCTTCGACCTCTTCCGCACCGGCCAGGTTTCGCCCGAAGAGCTCGAGGAGATCGAAGGCTGCATGGTGCGCTCCTCCGGGCATTGCACCGTCATGGGCACCGCTTCAACGATGGCGATTATCGCCGAAGCTCTCGGGATGTCGCTGCCCGGTTCAGCGGCCATTCCCGCGCCGGATTCGCGCCGTCTGGCGCTGGCCGAGATGGCCGGCCGCCGCATGGTGGAAATGATCGCCGAAGGGTTGAAGCCGTCGCGCATTTTGACGCGCGAGGCCTTTGAAAACGCCATCGCCGTCGACATGGCGATCGGCGGTTCCACCAACGCCGTCGTCCACCTGCTGGCCATCGCCGGCCGCACCCCGAACAAGCTCGTGCTCGACGACTTCGACGCGATTTCGCGCCGTACCCCATTCCTCGTGAACGTTCGCCCCTCAGGCGAGTTCATGATGGAGGACTTCTTCTACGCCGGGGGCGTGCCGGCCGTGATGCGCGAGCTGCTGCCGCAACTGCACGGCGACGCTCTGACGGTGAACGGCAAGACGATTGCCGAAAACGTTGCCGATGCGCCGAACCACAATCACGATGTCATCCGCTCGGCCGCCAGTCCGATCTTTGCCGAAGGGGGCACGGTGGTCCTGCGTGGCAACCTGTCGCCCAACGGCGCTGTTTTCAAGCAGACCGCGGCGAGCCCTCACCTCTGCAAACACACCGGGCCGGCCTTCGTCTTTGAGTCCTACCAGGAGATGCACGACTCCATCGACTCGATGGATCTGCCGATCGACGCCAACACGGTTTTGGTGATGAAAGGCGGCGGCCCCCATGGCGCCCCCGGCTTCCCGGAATGGGGCCATATCCCGATGCCGAAGGTGCTGCTCGAGCAGGGCGTTTCCGACTGCGTCCGTATCTCCGATGCCCGCATGTCCGGCACCAGTTTTGGCACGGTGGTGCTGCATGTCTCGCCGGAGTCCGGCATCGGCGGACCGCTGGCCATCGTGCAGACGGGTGACCTGATCACGCTCGATGTTGATGCGCGCCAGTTGCATCTGCACCTGACGGATGAGGAGATCGCCGAGCGGCTGAAGGACTGGAAACCGGCCCCGCCGCACTTCACCCGCGGCTACGGCAAACTGTTCCTCTCGCATGTCACGCAGGCCCATCTCGGCTGCGACTTTGACTTCCTGCACGCCGAATGAGATTTCGCACGCCGGCCGTCTGGTTGATCCTGCTGTGGCTCCTTTGGGTGGTCAACAAAGGAGCCTACAAGGGCTACTTCGCGGGCGATGATCTGGACTCGTTCGCCTGGATGCGCTGGGCACCGGCGGAAACTTTTGTCACCGGCTTCCTCTCGCCGGCATTCTACGCGACCAACTTCCGGCCGGTGACGCATGCCCTGCTGGCGGGCTTGTACCAATGGGACGGGCTCGAGTTCCGCTGGTACGTCTTGGTTACGCAAGTGCTGCATGTGCTGAACCTGGGGCTGTTGTGGGCGCTGCTGGGGCGGCTTGGCTTTGCCTGGGCGTCCCGCGTTTGCGGCCTCTGCCTGTTCGCGTTTCACGTCGCGTGTCTCGAAGCGTACTGGAAGCCGATGTTCGTTTACGACGTCCTTTGCGCGACGTTCTGCCTCGCCTCCTTGTGGGCGTGGGTAGCGGGGCGGCCTTGGTGGCAGCCGCTGCTCCTGTTCTGGTGCGCGTATAAATCGAAAGAGCTGGCCATCGGCCTGCCCGTGGTGCTGCTGGCCTATGAGCATTGGCTGGGGCAGCGGCGCTACCGCCAACTCGCGCCGTTCTTCGCCGTCTCGTTTCTGTTCGGCATACAAGCCGTGCTGGCGCAGGGGGGCAGGGAAGGGGACTATGGTCTGCGGTTGACCCCGGCTTCGTTCTGGCGAGCGGTGGACTTTTACGCTTCGAAGATTCTGTTGCTGCCGCACGCCGGCTTCGCCCTCTTGGCGATTCAGTTCTTCTGCCGCGATAAGCGGGTGAACTGGGGCTTAGCGTGCTTCGTGCTCTTTCTGGCGCCGATGTTCATCGTGCCGAACCGCACGCTGCCGGCGTATCTTTATCTGCCTCTCGCGGGCTTGGCGGTTTCGCTTGCTGCCGCCGCCGAACGCTTCTCCTGGCGCTGGGTCGCGCCGCCGCTCGCGGTCTGGCTGGTGGTCAACTATCTTCACTTGCGGCCCGTTCGTTCCGAGCTGCTCTTTGCCGCGGATGAGCATCGGGCGTACTTCACGGCCGTGCGCGACCTGGCGCGCGAACAGCCGGGCCTCCGTACGTTCCTCATCGACGGCTATCCGCCGAGCCTGCACTGGTGGGGCGTCACCGGGTCGCTGCGCCTGGCCTTTGCGACGAACGAACTGGTGGCGATTCCGGCCGAGGAACGGCCCGCCGGGGATGCGCCCCTCGCGCTCTTGTCCTGGGACCGTTCGACGCAGCGTCTGTACGCTTTGGCGCGAGTCTCTGGCCAGCCCGATGCATCCTGGATCGAGATGTCGCGCCTTGCTCCTCTTTGGCAACTCGAGTCCGGGTGGTACGGCCGGGATGGTGCCTTCCGCTGGACCTATCCCGTCGCCACGGCCCGCCTCCACCGGCCCGCGGACGCAGCCGCGTTCGAAATGAATCTGAACATCGGGCCGGACTACATTCGCGAGATCGGCACGGTGACGCTCGAAACCCGATTGAATGGGGTGACGCTGGGCCGCCATACGTTTACGCGGCAAGGCTGGCAGACGGTCCGGTACCCGCTCGCTCCCGGCGCGGCGGGAACCGTGAAGGTGGAGTTCGTCGTCACCCCACCGTTCCGGCCCTCGAACGGCGATCCCCGCCGCCTCGGGATTCCGATGGGCGCCTTTGGCTTCCGCTAGCGATAGACTATCGGTATGCATCGCCTTCTTTTGTCCGCTCTCTTCGTGCCTGTTCTGCTCCTCGCCGATGGCGCCTCCGGGCTCACCTGGAAAATGCCGGCCGCGTGGAAGGCCTTGCCGGAACGCCCCATGCGCGCGGCGACCTACACCGTACCTGGCACCCCAGAGGCAGGCGAGTGCGCTGTCTTCTACTTCGGCCCCGGCCAAGGCGGCGCCGTCGAACCGAACATCACCCGCTGGGAGGGGCAATTCCCCACCAAGAGCGGCCAGACCAAACGGACGACCGGCACCGTGGCCGGCTACAAAGTGACGTACCTCGATCTGTCCGGCACCTACGCCTGGTCCCCTTCGCCCATGTCCCCGGATAAGGTGATGAAGCCGGGCTACCGCATGCTGGGCGCCATCGTCGAAGCTCCCCAAGGCAGCGTCTTTTTCAAGTTCACCGCTCCCGAAAAAGTCATTGCCACCCACGAAGCCGCTTTTAAACAAATGATCCAGGGGATTACCAAATGACTTCACGCCGTCTGTTCCTTGCCGCCTCGTCCGCCGCTGTCGCCAGTGCCGCCGAATGGCCGCAATGGCGCGGGTTAGCCCGCGATGGGAAGTCCGCCGAATCGGGCCTGCTGAAGCAGTGGCCCGCCGCCGGGCCCAAGGTCGTTTGGACCGCGACCGGCTTGGGCGAGGGCTACTCGTCGTACTCGATCTCGGCGGGCAAACTCTATACGCAAGGGCAGCAGGGCCGTACGGAGTACGTGCTGGCGTACGACGCGGCGACCGGCAAGAAGTTGTGGGCTACACCCGCGGGCGGCAGCTACAACGAGAGCCGCGGCAATGGTCCGCGCGGTACCCCGACGGTGGACGGCCAAATGCTTTATGGCATGTCGGCGGATGGGACGCTGACGGTGATCAACAAGGCGGACGGCAAGAAGCAGTGGGAGATGAATGTCGTCGACAAGTTCGGCGGCCAGGTGATCCATTGGGGCATGAGCGAGTCACCGCTGATTGACGGCAATAAAGTGATCGTGCAGCCCGGCGGCCGCGGCGCCTCCGTCGTAGCGCTCGATAAGACCAACGGCAAGACTTTGTGGAAGTCCGGCAACGATACGGCTGGGTATGCTTCCGCCATCGCGTTCGATTTCGGAGGCATCCGCAACGTCGTGACCTTCACGGGGGAGGGGATCGTCGGTATGAACGCGGCGACCGGCGAGTTGCTGTGGCGCTATGACAAAGTAGCGAACCGTACGGCGAACATCGCCACGCCCCTTTATACAAACGGCCATCTGTTTGTAAGCTCGGATTACGGAACCGGCTGTGCGCTGTTGAAGTTAAGCGGCGCTGGCGGGAAGGTGAAGGCCGAAGAGGTCTATTTCAACCGGGATATGCGAAACCACTACTGCTCTAGCGTCTTGGTGGGCGAGCACGTGTATGGGTTCTCGTCGAACATTCTTACCTGCATGAAACTCATGACGGGAGAGGTGACCTGGCGCGACCGCAGCGTTGGGAAAGGCCAACTGATCTTTGCCGACGGCATGTTGTATCTGCAAGGGG
>LNFM01008485.1_pt1 | contig 15497 bp, 20 predicted proteins | sample 596031 | NCBI WGS metagenome assembly LNFM01 (sample SAMN04254537, study PRJNA301005) | activated carbon metagenome | isolation source: dual media filters at the Ann Arbor, Michigan drinking water treatment plant | place: USA: Ann Arbor | reverse complement strand
GTCTGGGTCATGCTGCCGGTGGCGGAACCGGCGTACGAGCGGCCGTTGCACTCGCGATCGGGATCGCCGCCCTTGCGCTCTTGCTCGGGCCCAAGGCAGCTCTGGGGATCGTCATTCTGGAAATCATCATTTTGTGGCTGATGGCGCGGCTGGCGATGCGCCAGATCGGTGGGCAAACCGGCGACGTGCTTGGCGCCATGCAACAGGTTGCGGAACTGTGCGCCTGGATCGCGCTGCAAAGGCTCACAAACTGAGCCCAAGAGACGCATTCACAAATTAGTCGAGAGGTCGGTCAGAGCCAGCTGCATCTTCGGAACGGGCACCCGTTGCCAACAGCGACTTCATCAGTTCTCCCTTATCCACGTAATGTCCGATCCTCCCGCGTTAGCCGAACTACGGAGGTCTCGTTTAGGTTCAGATCCTACTACTGCTTCGGGTCAAACACGTCGCCGGGTCGTTGCGTCAAGACCGGATTGGTCGACAAGCAGACGCTGATCCGGTTGTCCTCGGCGTCCATCGTGTGCCATCGGCGAAGCTGAGCAGCTATGGTCAGCCATGTGAATCTTGTGCGACCGCGCGAGTTGCCGTACATTTTTCGTTGCCCATTGGGCTCGGTTGGCGCCGAGGCTGGGGCATCCGGGTGCTCCGTTCAACAGGAGAATCCGATGTCACATCCCAAGCAGCTGATCGACAAGAAGGAGCTGACGAAACTCGTGAAGTACTCGCCTCAGCACATCGCGCGGCTGGAGAAGGCAGGCCAATTCCCCAAGAGGTTGCGGCTGGGCCAGAACCGGGTCGCGTGGATGCTCGCCGAGGTCGAGGCGTGGATCGAGGAGCGCGTGGCCACGCGTGACTTGAGCGACTTGACTTCCTGAGTGGAAACTCTTCTTGACGGAACGGGAAGGCCGTCCTTCGGGGCGGTCTTCTTGTATGTGCGAACCCAAAAAGGGAAGGGGCCTTGACACATCGCGTTTTCGTGGTCGGGTTCGACTTTGATTTATTGAATAAGCGACATGCGTATTCTTAAATTACGTATTCTTCATTGAGTATAATTATATAGAGGGAAGTGCAGATATTTCACGTCTTGTTACGCAGATCTTGCACCTCTTGAAGTGCAAATTTTGCACTTCTGGCCCGGCACCTACCGGATTTTACGGCTGATCTTGGCATGTAGCGTGTAGACGTTGACCCGGCCGAGGCCCTGGCGTTTGACGGTCACGTGGCCAGAGGCGCTGAGTTCCTTGATGAAGGAGATCACGCTGCGCTTGGAGACGCCCATGTCGTCAGCCAACGTCTCCTGGCCGGGGAAGCAGAAATCGTTCTGCCACGCGTAGGACAGCAGCATGGCGTAGGCGAGTTTGGCGCCGACACTCAGCTCCGGTGATTTCAGGATGAGGTTGGGCACTTGAGTGAAGCCAGCGGCGGCGACGGGATCAAACCCCTCAAGGATAATGTTGCGGGTGCGTTGAGAGATGGCCTCGCCGAAGTGCTTCATTGTTCTCAGTATAGCATCCAGGCTTGGCGGTTGGGGCAGGCGCACGGTGGACAAGGGGTACCCGGCGCGGTCGCGGAAGCGTCGCACAAGATCTGATTTGCGCCGCTTGGGCTGAACCACGGCGCAACAGAGCCGTTTTCTCCCTGCTTATTCGATGACGCGGAGATAGTGCTGCTCGCGAAACTGGAGCAGCCAAACAACCGTGAGCGCGATGTCGCGCTCGCTGAAGGCGCCGCTGGCGCGCATCGTCACCGGCAGGAGCGTCGCAATCGCCTCAGGGTTCATGGCGAGGATGCGCTCCTCGAGCGACAGGCGATGCGGCTTCAATTGGGTGACGACGATCATGGGTTTTAGAGCAAGAGCGCTGCGACCGCGCCGACGATGACCAGCGTCTGGGCGGCTGCGACCTTGTAAAGCTCGACCCGGGTCGCCTGCAGCTGCTTGTCGAGATGGGCGATCTGGCCGGCGAGGCCGTCGATATCGCCATGGGTGGCGACGTCCACCAGATCGGCGCTCTGCAGCACCGCGACAAAGCCCTCCGCCTCGGCCTTGGAATATCCGTGCTGCTCAAGCAGCGTGATCGCCTTGTAGGTGTCGATGGTCAGTGAAGCCATAGGGATACATTCTATCACAGGTGCTGTATTTTGTCAGTTGGCGGGAGGTTATCGTCGACGCCCGCCCCTGCCCTGCCGGCGTCTGTCAGCCCCTGTGCGTGGTGGTCATCCGGGTCGGCATCGCGCTCTGCGTGCGCCATGTGGGCGGCAAGACCGCTGCGGCCCGACTGGACGGTGGCGGCCAGCGCCTTGAAGATCGGCGCGACATTGCGCTGAATGGTGTCGAGCAGCTGGTTCTGGCCGTCGATGATGCTCTTCATGTCCTTGATCTGGCCGCGCCGGTCGATCAGCTCCTCGCGCAGGAAGGCGATTTCCGCGTCCTTCTCGGCGAGCCGGTCGCTGAGCAGTGCGACGGTGCCCGACGTGTCGCGCTCGGTCGGGCCCTGACGGTGCGAGGTTTCAACAGCGTCGGTGTCGGACGGTGCCGGACGGGGCCGGTCGCTGTCGGCCAAGGTTCCCGGGGCCGAGCGCGGTGCGTCAGGGCCCGCCGCGGCGCGCCCAAGCGCGTCATGTGCCGCGTCAGGAGACGGGCTCTGTCGCAGGCCGTCCTTGGCGGCGTGCAGTTGCCTCAACGCGGTGATCGCCGTGTCGATCGACGGCTCGGCGACGAAGTAGGTGTCGCCGGTCTCAGTGGCTTCCTTGACGCAGGTGAGCGTACCGTTTGCGCAATAGCGCTGGAGCGTGCGGATGGAGCGGGGCAGCCCCGCGACGATGAAGCGGCGGGCGACGACATCGAGCGTCACGAGGGAGGGAGACGTGGGATCGGCGTCGGCCGTGGTCGGGCTAGGTCGGACAGGGTCGGTCATTATCTCCATGATAGCATCCGCGAACGCGGAGACGCCGGTTATCCCCATGGCGAGCAGCCCGGCGGAGTGATCGTCACTGGCAGGCCGAGACGGCGGCGTGATCGACGTCGCGCGCACGTATTGATCGGCGGCTCGGTCGAGCGGCGACAGCCCGCGAGATAGAGCACGACCCGACCGGCCGGTCGGGGCCGCCCCAGACCTCACTCCAGGCACCAGGCATGAAAAAGCCCCAGCCGAAGCTGGGGCAGGGGCGCTCAATAATCCTGCGCCAACATGAGCGTCAGCCCACGACAGGTGATCGTCTCATCGGCCGGGTTCTCCGAGCCGAACGTCAATGTCGGGTCGTAATAGTCGATCTTCCAGAAGATGCGCTGACCGCGCACGACGAGGGCGCCGAAGTCGTGCTCGCCATGGGGATCGTTGTCGGGCGTGAAGCCATCGAACTCTCGGACGGCGGCGCAGGCTTCGGCTACGACGACCGGCCCGAGCGCGTTAAGACCGGCCGAGACGACGACGCGGCCGTTGCCTTGCCGGCAACGGCGGAAGCGATCATTGAGTTCGCGAATGCGTGTACGACACATGAGTAACCTCCTCGATCGGAACGCCAGCAGTCGATCGGGCTGCTGGCCACCGTCGGGGAGATCGGCCGTCCACGCTCTCATCAGTCTAGCACACGCGCCCCTCCATCGATCGGCTCACGACACGTGCTCGCGTCCTGGTCAAGAGGCACGCGGCAGCCGCATGGGCGATAATGATCAGGGATGCCGCGCAGCGGCACCCTGATCATTCCTCACAACCGATGGAGGCTTTCATGGGCACCAACAGTGCACCAACGCACAATGTGTTCACGGTCGAGGATCGCGGCGAGAAGGAGGATCCGTTCTGGCACAAGATCGGCGCGGCGTGGGCGCACAAGGATGGCAAGGGCTTCAACATCACGCTCTCGGCCCTGCCGCTCGACAATCGCCTGGTGCTGCGCGAGCCGAACGACGCGGCCGAGCCCGACCCGCCACGACAGAACCGTCGCGGCAAAGGCTGACGGTAAGCCCCGCATGACATGCGGGGCTTTTTTGCTGGTCCAGCATTTCACCTCCCGCGTGCTTTCCGGAGCCGGCCCTTACCCCGGTGAGGGGCCGGCGCTCGGAAAGCTCTCGCGGGGTGCTTTCTGGTGAGTGCTCGAACGTCACTCGGCACAAGCTGCGCTTATCCGACCTGTCGCTTTCGTTCGCGCATGCGGCGCTCGTGGCCCTGTCCATCGATCCAGCCGTGATCAAGACTGTTGCGCGCCTCGAGCGCGTCGCGGTCGGCGAACCAGAACAGGGGCGATCCGCCGCCGGTCATCCGGCCCAGCACGTCGCGCATTGTCTCGGTGCGCTCGACTGAGCTGGTCACGAACAGGACGCGGAAATTACGCCACCCGAAAGCGCTGGTGTGCAGCTTCGCCTGCCAGATGGCGCGGTAGGCCAGGAGCTTGCGCAGGATCGAGGTCTGCGTCAGGTCCGAGCGCTCGACGGGCATCGTGCCGCGATCGATCTCGACGAGGAAATTGCGACGCCAGCCATTGACCGGTGACCCCAGCGAGAACGCGTAGTCGGGCTCGACCGCAATGGTGTACGACGTCGAACGGAAGATCACCGGCACCGACAGCCGGAAGGGCTTGTCGGCGTCGCGCGTCGACGCGGGCAGCCGCGCCACCAGTGACGCACCGTCCGTGACATCGAGGTCGGGGCTGGCCGCGACATCGACCGTCAGCGCCACGGCGAAGTCGGCGATGGCGAGCGTGTGCTCCAGGAACGGGCGTCCCGCCTTGCGGTTCTTGTGGGCCCAGGTTCCGGAATGGGACGGCGCGCCGCCGTCGCGATCGCGCAAGAGCGCGGCGCCCTTGTCGGCCAGCGCATAGACGATCAGCGACGAGCCACCGCCCGGCCGATAGAAGTCGTACTGGCATTGCGGCCGGTCGAGGTAGGCGTGCTCGAAGAGGTTCTTGAGCCGGGTCGCGATGTTCTTTTCCGAGCCCGGGATCAGGCGACGGACATGGCCGGAGTTGAGGAAGCGATGACGCGCGATGACGCGCATCATGTTGATGTCGCGGTCCGTGATCTGGAAGGGCGGTGGGGCGCCCGAGCGCTTGCGGCGGGGCCGGTAGCTGCCCCGGACGGATGTGTCGAGGGTCATGGTATCAGTCTACCATGCTGGGGACGGGGAAGCCGGGGCAGGGAGGCGCCGCCGGGCAGCTCGTACATGGTCGGCCCGTTGCGCCCGTCGCGATACTTGCGGGCGCCGAGCTCCACGAGACGGGCATAGAAGCTGTACTTGGCGAGCGGAACGCACCCGCTTGCGTCGCACCAGTCGGCGTAGGCAGCGAACAGCTCGGCGCAGTGGCCCGGGCCGCGCGGCCCCTCGTCGACCAGCCAGGCGGAGACGGTGTCGTGCTCGGTCGGGCGCGGCGGAGACGTTGGCGCGTGCATCCGCGCGCCCGTTCCGAACCAGGCACTCCAGCATGTGGCGTGGAAGATCCACAGTGTGATGGCGAGGAACCACTCCAGCCCGGCCAGCGGCGACACGTGAGCGACGGTGTCGACGTGCGCAAGACGCGTGCGCGCGTCCTGCACGGCCTTGCGCGCGTCGTCGATCTGGGCCGCCAACTTCGTGCGCTCACTGCGCGAGGCGTCCGCGTACGCGGTCTGCAATTCGCCCAGGAACGTCTGCGTCTGGGACAGCTCCAGCTTGAGCGACGCGTAGGCGTCGGCGGAGCGCGTAGCCGGTGCCTCCGACGCCGTCAGATTGAGGGCGATGTAGCCGCGCACGGCGTGGATGGAATAGAGCGAGGCGATGACAAACAGGCCGATCGCGGCCATCGCCGCGATGCGGTCGCACGACCACCAGCGGAAGGCGGCGAACACGCTGGCGATCATGCCGAGGTCGAAGGCCAGCGCCAGCACGGCGAACAGCCAAGTGTTGGGAACCAGCAACCAAACGACCGCCGGCTCAGGCGACGCCAGTGTCGCCGAATAGCTGATCGAGGCCAGCGCCATGACGGTGGCGATGATCGCGCCGCTGATCAGCGCCAGGAACTGCCACGGCCTCATGGCCGGGCCTCCGGGCAGGCGGCAGATGCACGGGGACGATGAAGCGTTGACGAGCAGGGAATCGGGATGGGCATGGTTTCCTCCGTGATCGAGGAAACTCAAGCTAGTCCCATCCGACGCAGGGGCAACGTGCGCGTATGGGTGCCGCTGCGTTTCGACGAGCAGCGTCGGAGCATCATGGGATCACATCACGATTGCGAAAGAGGCGGAACATTTCTGCCTAGTAGGCTAGCGACGGACGGTTGTGAACGGATAGCAGACGCCCTCATCGGCAATTCGAATCGTCCTTCTTGACCCGAGCACTAAGTCGCTGCGCAACAGCCTGCGGCGCGTGGGGGCTCTGCGGTCGTCGCATTCTGGCGATCGCCAATGCGCTCGACGGCATGAGCCGCGATCAGGCGGCGCGCGCGGCCGGCATGGACCGGCAGACGTTGCGCGATTGGGTCATCCGGTACAATGAGCACGGCCTCGACGGACTTGCCGGCCAACCGCGCGACGGGCGCCCGCCCAAGCTCGAGGCGCACGAGAAGGCGGAGCTTGTCGAGATCGTACTCGCGGGTCCCGATCCCGAGCCGAGCGGCATCTCGGCCTTCACGCGCGACGACCTCGTGGTGATCTGCGTGGAGAGGTTCGGCAAGCGGTTGCACGCGACGTCGATGGGCCGCATTCTTCGCGACCTCGGGCGCTCGCGACAGAAGGCGCGCCCGAGCCATCCGCAAACGGACGCGGCCGCACAAGAGCCTTTAAAAAGAGCCCCGGCGCTGCTCAGAAAAAAGTCAGCGTACGCATAAAAATAAGAAGATCCACCTGTTCTTCCAGGACGAGGCGCGGATCGGGCAGAAAGGCAGAACGTGCCATGTCTGGTGGAAGCGCGGCGAGCGGCCGCCCGGACTTTGCGACAAGCGCTTCACGTTCGCCTACATCTTCGCGGCCGTCGAGCCCGGTACCGACAACGCCTTTGCCCTCGTCATGCCGTACGTCAACACCGAGGCGATGCAGCATTTCCTCGATCAGTTCTCGGCAACGATCGCCAAGGATGAGCACGCTGTCATGGCGCTTGACCAGGCGGGATGGCACGGATCGGGTGGCCTCGTCGTTCCCGCCAACATCACGCTCGTTCCACTACCGCCCTATTCGCCCGAGCTGAACCCGGTCGAGCGGCTGTGGCTGCACCTAAAAGAACGCTTCCTGTCCCATCGCCTCCACCCCGACTACGACGCTATCGTCGAAGCCGCCAGCAATGCCTGGAACCGCCTCAAAGCCGAAGCGGGACGCATCAAATCGCTCTGCTCGTATCCCTGGATTCCACAGGTCATGACTTAGGATCGGCGGTATTACAACGCCGGCTAGCTCCGATTCTTCGGCGCGCATGCCGCATTCGCCGACGCCGACAGCTTCGCCGCGTTCCTTAACCCCCTCAAGCGCAGCGAGTGGGTGGTCTATGCCAAGCCGCCGTTCGGCGGGCCCGAGGCCGTGCTCGCCTATCTGTCGCGCTACACGCATCGCGTCGCCATCTCGAACCGGCGCCTTGTCGCCGCCGACGAGGCAATGGTCACGTTCAAATAGAAGGACTACCGCGCCGATGGACTCGCGCGCTTCAAAGTCATGACGCTCGACACGGGCGAGTTCATCCGCCGCTTCCTGATCCACGTCCTGCCCAAGGGCTTCCATCGCATCCGCCACTACGGGCTCCTCGCCAACGGCCAGCGCGCCGACAACATCACCAGGGCCCGCGAGTTGCTCGCGGTGCCGCCGTCGATTGCCGAGGCCGCGCCCGAAGACGCGGACGGTGACGCACAGCGGGTTCACCCGCGCCCCTGCCCGTGTTGCGGTGGCCACATGCTCATCATCGAGGTGTTTGCGCGGGGATGCGAGCCGCGCCCCCGGCCGACGCCCGCCGCGATCCGGATCGACACGTCATGAGCGCGGGCATCTTCTGGGTCGACTGTGCCGATCATCCCTGCCGAACCGCCGCCGGTAGCGATACCGCTCGCCCACTCCCTGGCCATACCTGATGAAAGCTTCGCGTGGGATGGCCAAGACGGCGGATGCACGGATGCTTGTCGGGATGGGTTCGCGCATGGCGAATAACCGCCGTCGCGCCGACGACGAGAAGCCGACGCAGATAGCGGTCGCCTTGCTTCGAGATGCCGCCGAGCTTCTGCTTGCCTCCCGTCGAATTCTGTCGTGGCACGAGACCGATCCAGGCGGCAAGCTCGCGCCCCGATTTGAACGCGCTTTGGTTGGTCACCGTCGCCGCGATCGCGGTAGCGCCAATCACGCCGATGCCGGGAATGGTCTCCAGCCGCCGACTCGCCTCGCTCGCCCGATGCTGGGCGTGGATGGCGCGCTCCATCGCGCCGATCTGCTCGCCGAGCCCCTGCAGCCCCGCGACCAGCGCTTGCAGAGCCTGCCACATTGGCTCGGGTAGCTGATGTTTGTTGCTGGCTTCACGGACGATGGCGAGCAGCGACTTCAATCCGTCGGCGCCAGCCGCAGCCACGAGGCCCATCTCGGCCAGATGCGCGCGGAGCGCGTTGATCAGCTGTGTGCGCTGACGGATCAGCAGATCGCGTGTGCGATGCAGCATCAGGGCTGCCTGCTGTTCGGCAAGAGCGGGCGTCGTCCACCCCATCAAAACTATAAAGCGGTCGACCTTGTCGGGACCCGGCTCGCGGCTGCTCATGGCAAGTTCCGTCCCGGCCAGAAACAGGATGATGCCGAGCACGCTCTGAGGGAAGACGCGCAGTAGCAAGCCGATAGAATCGCCTAGCAGGAGTGCAATCAAGGTCAACAGAACACCGACCATGACGGCAGCCCCGCCCGTCGTCGCGCCGAACCGAACGTGTCCCGCCATGCCGCCGGCGCCGTGGCAAAGCGGAATACCTCCAATCGCGCTCGACCAGAGATTCATGAGCCCGGTCGACACGGACACGCGGCTCTCGCTGACTGCATGTCTCGGAAACAGGCGGTTGTTTTCCTCGGTGATGGCGATGAGCGCGTTGCCAAACGTCAGAGGAAGTTGTGGCAGCGCCAGCAAGAGTGTGCCGATCCAGAGGTCATTCCAGGTCAGCGAAGACCACGCGATGCTCGGCAACTTGGCGGAAACACGAATGCCGGTGAGTTCCTTGGCAAGGCCCGGCTGCTCGATGAGCGCCACAAGGAAGCCCATTGCAAGAAGGACAAGCATGGCCGGAAAGCGCAAGCGGCTCAGCATGAGCAGCGTCATGGCAAGCAGGGTTCCCGAGAGCCACGGGCTGCCGGCCATCATGCGGATGCCTTCGAGCATGAAGCTGAAGCCCAGACCCAGAATGACGCCGAGCAGCGCCGGACGCGGGATAAGATCGGCCGCCCGTTTCGCCATACCAGTTAGTCCCAACACCAGCCAGACAAGACCCGTCACAAGACCCGCGCCGACCACGGCCGCCGCAGTCAAACCCGCTGCGGCGCCTTGCGCGATGGCGACAGCCCCGATCGCCTTCATCTGTTGAACGGGGAACGGCGTCCGGTAGAGGACTCCAACGACGATCAGCGCCACTCCGAATCCTAGCAGGATCGCGGCGGCATCCATCTTCAGAACGATGATGTAAGCAGCTACGAACGGAATCAGCGTGCCGAGGTCGCCGAAGGCGCCCGCGAGTTCACGTAGGTCGTAGCGGTTTCCCGCCGCCGGGATGGGCTCTGTCGTGTGGAGGGCTGCCGCAATTCCGATCTGGTCTTGATCGCCGTGCGGGCGTCGCCACTCGACATGCTGGCGATTGATCCGGTGGTGGAGTTGTGCAGCAACGAGCTGCACAAGCCCTTTGTGTTTGTCTTGAACCAGATGCCGGCGCGCTCGTCATTCTCGGAGAGTGCGTGGGAGTATCTGTCGACGAATGGCGCCGGCGGCAAGGTGTTGAAGGCGGAAATCGGTCTTCGCCAGGGCTTTGCGATGGCCATGGTGCGGGGCGAGACGGCGGCAAAGGTGTGAGGGTCGCATGTCTTCTGATCCCTATTCGCTGACCGAGCTGGTGGCCGGCAAGGCCAAGGTGGCCGACGATATCGAGCGGAGGCTGACACAAAAGTTCAAGGGTGGCGACAGGCCAACGCCGGGTTCGGCATACAGCGGACGCCGGCGCGCGGAGGCGGCCGAGACCCAGGTGCATGACGGTCGCGTGCGCTCGACGGTCGATGTTCGTGGCACCGTGCAGTTCAATGTGCGGGTCGCCCCGGATGTGAAGAACGCCATGCTGGAGATTGCACGCAGCGAAGGCATGAGCATTTCCGACGCCGGCGAAGCCGCGTTGCGGCTGTTCATCGAATGAAGCGGAAGACCACGGCATGACGTTCCTCCTCTCCCTGACAGGCGTCGCCCTGGCGGTCGGCATCATGGTGGTCTCCGGCGTCATGAACGCCCGCTACGGCATGAGCCTGGCGCGCAAGGGCATCGATCAGTGGGTGGTGATGGGCGTGTCGGGCTTTGCCGATGTTGGCAAGGCCGTCGCCTTCATCTTCATGATGTCGGCGTTCGGGCGTCGCGCGTGGGGGCACGGCATCATGGCCGGGTTGGTGTTCCTGCTGTGTCTTTCCTACGCCGTGACCGGTTCGCTTGGGTACCTGGCCATGCAGCGGACCATGGCCACGGGACAGACGGCGGGCGCGGCGCTCAACGTGCGCGGGCTCGAAGCTGATTTGACGCGCAAGGAGGCGCAGCTCGCCGCCCTCGGCAGCGGACTGCCGGCGAGCGTACTGCGTCAGCGGATCGAAGCCGAGAAACACAAGCGGGAGTGGGCGTCGTCGCGCGAGTGCACCAATGCGACCGCGTCCGGCTCACGCCAGTTCTGCGAGAAGCTGAAAGATCTCGCGAGGCCGACGTTTTGACGGCTGAAGCCCGCGCGCGCCTGGAGAGCGAGGTGGCGACGCTGCGGAGCAAGACTGCCCAGGGAGCCGCGTGGCGGAACTTGGAAAAGGGCGACGTGCTATCGGTGCTCCTCAACCGATTGACCGGGTTCGGGATCGGCGACTTGCAGATTTCGCTCCAATCGCTCGGCGTCGCCATGGTCGAGGCGGGCGCCTGCTTTATGCTGGGTTTGTCACTGGCCCACGGACAGGCCGGCTGGGCGGCATGGCAAGCAAAGCGACAGGCTCGGCGCGAGGCGCGGGCGGCCGCGAAAGCGCGGGACGTGACGCCAGCATCGGTGCTGATGGCCGTGGCGAACGCTGACGCGCCAACGCCGATGCCGGCGGCGTCAATCAGTCGGCCGGTGGCTGAGCCAAGTCCCGTTGTCGCGAAGAGAGACGTCGCGAGCGCATCGCGGCCGGAGCCACGCTTGCGCTCGACCTCCTTGGTGCCCGCCGCGACCGGCGTCAGCAACGACAATGTCGTTGGCGTCGTGGCACCGGACGAGCCGGGCGCGGGGTCGGGCGAAGGGCGGGAATTAAGTGTGATGGCGTTTGCGGCCGAACGGCTCGAGCCCGATGCGGGCGGCGTTGAAGCCGAGGACGACTTGCGGCGGGAGTATGTGAAGCTGGTGTCGCGCCCACAACCACGTTCCGCTTGATGAGGCTGCCTTTGTGGAGCGCTTTGCCGAGCTGTGCGGCAAGCTAGAAGTGCAACGGGGCGAACACAACGGGCGCATGTTTGTGCTTGATGTGAAGTTGGTGCAGCCGCGTCGGCGCCGAGCCCGGGCGTGATTGAGACCAACAGAGACGGGTTGCGCGCGCCACAGCATGAGCCGGTTCGACCGCACGAGGGATCGTTCTTTGATGGCGGGTGGTCGTGTCAAGGGCACGGGGCCGCGGCACGGCGTTTTTTCTTGGTGACCACTCCAGCTCATTCTCACCATGCCGAGCGTTGCCTTCCGCGCGCAGAAGCCGTCAAGGCCGCGCACTTGCGCGCCCCCGAGGGCTTGGCCTTTGGGGGCTTCGAGCACGGTAGGATGATAATCGGTCGTGGGGAGTGCGATTACTCTGCCAAGAGTTGGACGCAAAAAAGAAGCCGCTTCTCGACATATCGAAAAACGGGCGGCGAAATTTCGATACTTGGCACGCAGACTTACGCGGCAACGATCGCAACCCGAACGGGCCGAGACCCGTGGCACGCGGGCTCGGTCGCGCGGCCCCTCACTCCGCGCGATAGAGCGTGACCCGACCGAAGGGAGGGAGCCGCCCAACTCCTTCTCATCGAGCTTCTTCAACTACGCAGGACGAACAGTGACCACTTGCCGGGCGCAAGGTTCTTTACGAGGTCGGTTGCCCGCCTCAAGCATGGGCTGCGTCGAGAAGATGCCTCACATGTCACCCGCGCGGTGCGTCGATGGCCCGCGACGATCGCTACGAGGTCAATCTGCCCGTCGTCCCGGCAGGGACACCTTCCGCTTGTCGCGGAAGCTCAGGCCGCCTCGGCTTTGGCGGCTCTCCAATCGAACTCGGTGCCGTCGCGCCAGATGGCGTGCAGGATGACGGCGAGCTTGCGCGCCACGGCGATCGAGGCGCGCTTCCAGCCGACGCGCTTGGCGAGCCGCACGGCCCAATCCTTTAGGGGGCAATTCCTCCTGACGCGCGTCATCAGCACGCCGGCGGCTTCGTACAAATAGGCGCGCAACAGCGGGTCGTTGGTCTTGCCGATGCCGCCGATCCATTCGCTCTCGCCGGACTGATACTGGCGTGGCGTGAGTCCGAGATAGGGTCCGACCTTGGTCGACGATGTAAAGCGCTTGGGATCGTCGATAGCCGCCTTGAACGCGAGCGCGGTCATGGCGCCGATGCCGGGCACCGTCATCATGCGGCGGACGTCGGCGTCCTCGCGGGCAGCATTGAGCACGCTTTCCGAAACGGTTTTGATCGGTGTTGCGATGGCCGCCCGGGCTGCGATTAGCGGATCGAGAACAGGGCCCAGCCAGTCGTTTTCGGCCCGCAGCTCAACGACCCGCGGTATGAACCCGCGCCCCTTGGTCGAGCTTGTCATCACACCGAGCGTCTTCAAGGCACCCCGGATCTGGTTCTCGACGGCGCGGCGGGATTGCAGCAGTTGCTGACGAGACAGCAGCATCGACCTCACGAACTGCGCATCGATCGAGCGGACGCGCGCCTCGCGGTACCAGCCCATGCGCACCAGGTCGGCTAGACCGCGCGCATCGTTGCGATCGTTCTTGTTGCGCTTCATCGACAGCACGCGATGGGCGTGGCGGCTATCGAGGCAGACAACGGGCTGCCCAAGCGCGCTGAGCTCACGCCACAGCCAGGCGGACGTAGAGCCGCTCTCGAGGCCGACGCGAACCAAGTTGGGGGCATACTTGGAAAGGAAGCCGGCTATGACCTGCGGATCGGTCGGCACCATGCGCTCGAATAGAATCTTGCCAGCATCGTCGACGATGCAAACGGCCGTCTCCTTCAACGACACGTCGAGGCCGGCATAAGTCTTGGGCGCCGGATTTGCAGTTTTCGGCATGGGGCTCTCCTGACCGAATCGATGGAGCGGTCAGGGTGATCAGTCCGGCGTTAACGAACGGAGTGACCTTGACGCGACCAGCCGCCATCACCCCATGTCACCCGAAGGGCGAAGACCAAGCTGGTCTGCGCGAGCGAGTAGAGCCCGACCGCGCGCCAATAGGGGAGCGGGGGTGCCCGAACTACACAACAGGAAGATGCATTGTAAAGTATTGAACTGAAACGATAAATGTATAATTCCAAGCGTAGTCGTTCAACCGAACGAATAACGTAGGGAGTAGCAGTGATGAAGACAGCAACGAAAGCGGCTGCCGATAAACCGCACCCCGTGCACAAGGCGCGGCTCAATGCGCTGCAGCTGGCGGTGTGGGAGAACGAATACGACGTCGAGGGTGAGACGCGCACCTTCCACACGGTGCAACTCGAGCGCAATTACCGCGACAAGAACGACCAATGGCAGAAGACATCGCAGCTGCGGGAGAGCGATCTCGGCGACGCGATCGCTCTCCTGCAGAACGCGCAACAGTTCCTCATCAAGAATGGCAACTGACCGCAGGCAACACGGCCGGCACCTCCTGGTGTTGGCCGTTCTTCATTGAGAGGGTGCCGACATGGCCGTCACCGTCCGAGGCGAAGCAAAAGAGTAGGGGAGCGTACCTCCGCACCGTCATCGACCCCGGCAATGAGGCTTGGGTCGAACAGCGAGACGGAGGTTTCAATGTCAGTCACCAAGACGGCTCGCATCCGCGAGCTCAATGATGCCTTAAAGCGGGCGCACGATGCTCACCCGTGGTGTGAACGATCGCGGGCCGGACTTCGTCCGTAAGGCGTGGCGCCAAGTTCGCGACTTCGATGCGTTCACAAGCGACAATGACCCGCATGGCGAGCACGACTTCGGTGCGATCGACGTCGACGGCCAGAAGCTCTTCTGGAAGATCGACTACTACAACCCAACGATGGATTTGGGCTCCGAAGACCCGAGCGATCCAGCGCAAACCACGCGCGTCATGACGGTCATGCTGGCGGAGGAGTACTGACATGGGCACGCTCCCCCTGAAGCCTGAGCAAGATGGCATGGGCTACTTCTACGGCGAGTGGATCGCTGACGATGGCAGCCGTGTGCGCGTCGATGTGCTGCCACCGAAGTCATACCCGCGGTCACTTTTCGTGCTGGCCAACGATGCCATGCACGAGACCGATTGGCTGGTGTTTGCCAACGGGGAAGAGGTGGTCCGCGTGCAAGCGCGCGCGGCCATCGCGGGTGCGTTGCAGAACGCGCTGTCTCAAGAGTAAGGACAGTCGTCAACACCGGCAGGTCGACCCTGCCGGTTTTCTTAATGATGCCCGGCGTCATGCCCAGCCGGGCAGCCGGGCGGACGCGAAGGTTCTCATGTCGGGGTTCGAGTAGTATCGGAACAGAAACTCCGATTCAGGCGGTTTCGGGGCGCTAGCCCCATTTATTCACGAGTCGGTGCGGAATGGGATGAGGGTGGCGACGAAACCGTTGGTTTAGCGTAACATTCTGGTGTCGAAGCAGAGCGTGCGCGTCGCCAGAGCCCACCACCGTGTTTCATCATGCACGCTATGCCCAGTCTGCCCGGTCTGTCACCGGTCGAGGCCAAGTCGCTCACAGCCACGTTCGATGCGGGTCGCCTGTCGTCGGACGGCGGGCTCATCGTGCTGCGCGAGATCGAACGACGGCTCAGTTTGGCCAATACCATCACCGGCCCACTCCGGGACCTGCGCGACCCGACCCGCATCCGCCACAGCTATGCCGAGATGGCGCGGGCAAGGATGCTGATGATCGCGGCCGGCTACGAAGATTGCGACGACGTCGACTCGCTCCGATCCCGCGTTGAAGATCGCGGTGGGCCGTTGCCCGGAGACTGGCACCGACCTGATGAGCCAGCCGACGTTGTCGCGGCTGGAGAACCTCGCCGACTGGCGTGCGCTCGCCCGCATCGGCCTCGGCCAGATCGATCTCTACTGCAGGAGCTTCGCGCGACCGCCGACGCGCATCGTGCTCGATATCGATGACACGGACGATCCCGTGCACGGCCAGCAG
>LNFM01008484.1_pt1 | contig 15497 bp, 13 predicted proteins | sample 596031 | NCBI WGS metagenome assembly LNFM01 (sample SAMN04254537, study PRJNA301005) | activated carbon metagenome | isolation source: dual media filters at the Ann Arbor, Michigan drinking water treatment plant | place: USA: Ann Arbor | reverse complement strand
CAACTTTCCGCAGACGGCACCCACGCGAGGGTGCAAGTAACCCGCTTCGACGAGCTGCGAAACGAAATTGGGCAAGAGCAACACATCGGGATTGAGGGTAAGCACCCATTCGCCCCGGCTCGCCTGGATGGCTTGGTTTTGAGCCGCCGCAAACCCCGTGTTTTCATCGTTATAGAGAATTCGGCAGCGCCCGTCGAACTGTTCGAGAATATCGATGGTTCCGTCGGTCGAGTTGTTATCGACAACGATCACTTCGATGCTCGGGTGCTTCTGGGCCAGCACAGACTCCAGGCATCGCTTAATAAATCGACCGCTGTTGTAGGTGACGATGGTGACGGAGACCAGTTCGGGTTGAGCCATGTAGGGTGCTAGTGGATCTTTAATTTCCCAAAAACTACACAACGGGCGGAGAGTCGGATGGAATCAAGGTGTGCGCCGAAAACCGGCCAGCCCCGCAGCAGGAAAATCCCCAAGATGCATCTTGCCGCCAGACCGAGAAGTACGCATCCAGCCACGAGCCGCCTGGTAACCGGCCCGAAATGTTGAACAACGTACCTAAGCAGGCTACCATACCAGAATCGAATCCGGGACGAGTCCGCCAGCTTTTCCACCGAGTGTCCCCCGGAGTGAACTGCCCGGACAGCGGGGTCCAGGACGATCGTTCCACCCCGGTCGAGCAGGCGTTTGGCGAAGTCAACATCTTCAAACCAGACTGGAAAAAATCGCTCATCAAATCCGCCTAACTCCTCCCAATCATCCCGCCGGAACAGAAACAAGGCCCCGGCCGGCTGCTCCACGGATTGCCTTCTGCTCAGGTCAACATCGGCGCAACGATAGGCCCGGTTGACGGGATTTCGCGGCCAAAGTTGATTTATTCCTAGCACTTCGAATGCCAAGGTCGCCGCGGTCGGCAACCGCCTGATACTAAAGCCCTTCTGCGGACTGCCATCGGCCTGCACCAACAGCCCGGCGGCCGCGGTGTGTCGGTTGGCAACACAAATGTCACATAGCGGCTCGATTCCGGTGAGCAACCGGGCATCGGGATTGAGCAGCAAGGTCAATGGCGCTGCGTGCGCGCGCACCCCCTGATTCACCGCCGCCGCGAATCCCAAATTGGCTTCGTTTCGTAATATGGTAACTCCCGGCGGAAAGACGGTTCCGTCCGTCGAAGCATTATCCACAATCACCACCGGCACGCCGAACCGCTCGCAGGAGGAGACCGCCTCCGCCAGATGCGCTCCGGAATTGTAGGTGACAATCACCGCCGTCGCGCGACTCATAATGGTACCAACCGAAAGTACCACCGCCAGAAGGTATCGAAGCCGGTCTCCTGTTGCAGGGCATGGATGAGTTCGTCGTCCAGCTCCAGTGGCCCCGCCTGTTCCACGGGGAACATCGGGAAGTTGGCCTGCTGCCCGCGGCGGCGGGCCAGACTTTTCCACAGGATCCGCGCCATCCCAACCGCCCACTTGTGTCTTTTGCCCCAATGCTTGGCCACCAGCCGCGCGTGATTGGTTGACAATTGCCTCACCGTGAACGCGCTCCAAGCTCCGGCCGTGGCGCTCCCTTCGTGGACTCCGGTGGCCGCGGGTACGTAGCGGCCCCTCAGACCGGCCCTCCGGCACCGCACGCCGAACTCGACGTCTTCGTAATAGGTACCAAAGGATTCATCGAGATAGCCGACGCGCTCCCGCAGGTCCGTCCGCAGCAGAACCGCCGTGAACGACGCCATCGCGATCTCCCGGGGCACGTCCCAAGGCCCACCGTCCGGACGGCCGTGCCCCGCCCGCCAGGGAAACCCGCCCCGGCTCAACAGATCGAACGTGCCATCGACCAAACCATTTGGCATGTATAATTTGCCAGTCGCAAACCACCCGCCGGCGGCCAGCAGGCGCTCCAGCCAAGCCGGATCCAGCCGGACGTCATTGTTGATCACGGCGACATGGGTGGTCGAAGCCGCCCGCCATCCGGCGTTCACCGCGGCGGCGAAGCCACGATTTTCCGGCAGCCGAATCACCTCTTCCCCTTGGTACGGCTCCGCCGACCCGTCATCCACCACCAGAATGCGATCAAACGGCACCGTCTGCGCCCGCAATCCCGCCACGCATTGCCGGGTCAGCTCCGCCCGGTTCCACATGGGGATGATGGCGGTCACACTCACGAGAATCGTTTCTTGACCAGGAACCAGAGGTTGTAAAAGCCGTCGCGCCAGGGATTGAGCTTGATCTCGCCCAGCCGGGAGGAGTACTGAATCGAAATCTCATTGAACCGGACATCGGAACGCTTCAACGCTTCAATCTTGATCTCTTCACTAAACGCCATGCCATCCGACGTCAGCTTCATGCCGTCGAGGATCGACCGCCGGAAGACCCACATGCCGCTTTGCGAGTCCCGCACCCAGCGGAAGTAGAGCAGACTCATCGCCACCGACAACACAAAGTTGCCGAACTTGTGTTTGAAGCTCATCGCCCGGCGGTCCCGGACCGGAAAGCGGCTCGCGTTCAGGAAGTCGGCTTCCAAGTGCAGAAACGCTTCGAGGAGGTAGGAGATCGCATCCGGCGGATAGCTGTGGTCGCCGTCGAGCGTAATGATGACGTCGCCGGTGGCGACGGAAAACCCCTTCTTGTAGGCGCGTCCATACCCGCGCACGTGCTCCCGGATCACCCGCGCGCCGAGCGATTCGGCGACGTCGGCGGTGCGGTCGGTCGAATTGTTATCGACGACAATCACCTCATCCACGAATTCCGGCATGCGCCGCAACACCTTTTCTATTCCCTGCTCTTCATTGAGACAAGGGATAATCACCGTGATCCGAAGTCCTTTATACAAACTCTGAAGGTATCATGAAGGCATGAAGTTCCTCCCGGTGTTGTTCTGTGCGATGAGCGTTTGGGCGGCCGATCCGGCTGTCCGCGAGGTAAAAGCCGTCTATTTGCTGCCGATGACGAATGGCCTCGACCAGTACCTGGCCAGCCAACTGACGAAGTCCGGCGTGGTGCAGGTGGTTACCGACCCGCTGAAGGCCGACGCGGTTTTCACCGACCGGGTAGGGGAAGCCTTCGAACGGAAGCTCGCCGATCTCTACGCGCCGAAACCTGTGCCGAAGGTGGAGGAGCCGGAAGCGGCAGAGGACAAAGACAAGAAGAAGGCGAAGCCCTCGTCGCCCGCCGATATGAAGGAGAACGAGTCGGTGATGGCGGCCCGGGTCGGCACCAGCTCCTGGGGCCGGGGCCGCGGAAACATCTTCCTGGTCCAGCGCTCCACGGGCAATGTCATCTGGTCCACGATGGGCCGCCCGAAAGACTCCTCGGCCGAGAATGTCGCCAAGGTCGCCGGCAAAATCACCGAAGAGCTGAAGCGAGACCGCGCCGAGCCCAAGCAGTAGCTACTTCACGTACTTTTCAAACCAGCCGAGAATGTGTTCCACCTTCGCGATGCGATGGCTGGGGAAGGCGCCGCGGATGCCGTGCGGCTCGCGCGGGATGCGGATCATGACCGTATCGATTTTCCGGGACTTCAGCGCGAAGTAGAACTCCTCGGTCTGGCCGATGGGCGTCCGCCAGTCCTCTTCGCCGGTAATCAGCATGGTCGGCGTCTTCACCTTGTCGGCGAAGAAGAGCGGCGAGTGGTCGATGTACTGCTTCGGGTTCTCCCAGGGCATCGACTTCATCCAGCGCGTCATCATCAGGCCGATGTCGGCCGAGCCGGTCTGCGTGAACCAGTTGATGACCGGATACTGCGATACGGCCGCGGCGAAGCGGTCAGTGCGCGTGACGATCCAGGCCGTCAGAATGCCGCCGCCACTGCCGCCGGTGACGCAGAGTTTTTCCGGGTCGATGTAGCCCTTGGCGATCACGGCATCAACGCCGGCCATCAGGTCCTGGTAGTCATCGCCCGGATAGCTGCCGTGGATGACGTTAGCGAACTCTTCGCCGTACCCGGTGGATCCGCGCGGGTTCGTATAGAGCACGACGAAGCCGCGGGCCGCGTAGATCTGCATCTGGTGATTGAACTCGATGCCGTACATGGCGTGCGGGCCGCCGTGGATATCGAGGATCAGCGGGTACTTCTTCGCGGGGTCGAAGCCCGGCGGCTTGATGATCCAGCCCTGCATCATTTTGCCGTCGAAGCTCTTGTACCGGATCTCCTCGACGGCGCCGATGGGGTTGGCCGCCAGCAGGCTGCCATTGGTATCGGTGAGCTTTTTCGGCGCGCCGCCGGCGACCGGGAAGGTGAACACCTCTTTGGGCTGATTCGGGCTCGAGCCCGTGATGGCCACCTGGCCGTTGCGCGCGATGGTCATCTGCTCGGCCGCAGCATAGGCCGTCGCCAGGCGAAGCTTGCCGTCGGTCAGGGCCTTGTAGTTGCCATCGAGGCCGAACGAATAGACGGACGAGGTACCGGCGTCCTCTACCACGGCGTAGATCGTCTTGCCGTCGGCACCCCACACCGGCGTGCTTAGGTTGCGGTCGAGCCCCTGCGCCAGGCGCCGGGCGTTGCTGCCGTCGAGGTTGGCCAGCCAGAGCGAAGTGGTGTGCGCCGCGTTGCCTTTGTCCGGATAGCCCAACCAGGCGATCAGCTTCCCGTCGGGTGAGACGAGCGGATTCTGCTCCGGCCCATTGCCCTTCGTGACCTGGGTGGCTTTCCCACTCGTGACGTCGAACGCCCACACGTCGTCGGGATACAGCTCATGATCCGCGTTGCCGCTGCGCGCGCCGTGCAGGTAGATGGTCTTGCCGTCCGGAGTCCACGACGGCTCGCCGCCATGGTTGAAGTCACCAGACGAGATCCGCCGCGGCGCCCCGCCCGTTACTGGGACAACGAAAAGATGCGTGAAGCCGTTCGGAATCAGCCCGGCCCCGCCGATGCCATCGGCCCGCCACCGCAGCCGGGTGACGACCGACGGCGGCTCCGCCCACTTAGCGCCCTCCGGCGCCTTCGGCATCTTGATCGACCACTCCGGCGTCCCGGCCACCCGCCGCAGAAACGCCAACTGCGTGCCGTCCGGCGACCAACTCATCGCGGTCGGCGGCGTTTCGAGATCGGTGATGCGCGCCTCCGCACCCGTATCCATCCAGCGAACCCAGAGTTGCGACTGCTTCAGGTAGGCGAGCTTGGTCCCGTCCGGCGACCAGCGGGCCAAGCGGCCGGCGCCGATCGGCCGATGGTCCTTGCCATCGACGGAGACCATCCACAGCGTGTTCTCAAACCGGTCGTTGAACCGGTCCGCGGTCTCGAGGGTGTAGACGATTCGTTGACCGTCCGGCGAGATCTGCGGCTGATTGGGATTGCGCCAATCGAGGAGGGTCTCCGAAGAGAGGGCGAGGGCCAACAGCGGAAGGATCATAGGAGGAAGGATTTGGGCCGGGTGAATTGCGAAAAGCCAAGAACACTCAAGGCTACACCGCGACCCGAATCCTTCACCCCGGTCCAGGCGAGCGAGGGGGCGAGGTAGTCGCAGCGGTTATGGTAGACGGTTCCGGTATCGATCTGTGCGCCGATACGGAGGGCCGCCGCTTGATCTTTCGTCCAGATGCTGGCGGTTAGTCCATAGGCGCTATCGTTCATGAGGGCGATGGCCTCAGCTTCTGAGTCGACGGGCATGATGCCGACGACGGGGCCGAAGGTCTCCTCCGTCATCACCCGCATGGAGTGGTTGACGTTGGTGAGGATCTGGGGTGGGAGATAGGCGCCGCCGGGGTCCGGCATATTGAGGTGAGCGACAGCGCCTTGGGCGATAGCTTCCGCCACTTGGGCGCGGACGAACTCCGCGGCGGCGGGCCGGACCATCGGGCCCAGCGTGGTGGCCTTGTCGAAGGGGTTGCCCAGAACGTACTCGTTCGTCAGCACCACGGCGCGTTCGACGAACTCGGCGTAAACGGCGCGATCGACGTAGATCCGTTCAACGCCGCAGCAGGATTGGCCGGAGTTGAACATCGCCCCGTCGACCAGGTTTTCGACGGCGTGGGCCAGGTCGGCATCGGCGCGGACGTAGGCCGGATCCTTGCCGCCGAGCTCGAGCGCCATGGGCGCGCGGGCGGCGGCCTCAATCTGCCGGCCCCCGGCGACCGAGCCAGTGAACGAAACGAAGCCAATGCGCCGGTCAGCGACGAGCGTCAGGACATCGGCGTGGGAGGCGTGGGCAAAGCGGAGCACCTCTGGGGGTAGGGCGGCGGCAAAGCGTTCGGCCACCAGCGGCGTTTGGGCCGAGGCCTTGAGCAGCACCGCGTTGCCGGCCAGGATAGCCGGGACGATAGAGTTCACCGCGCAGAGGTACGGATAGTTCCACGGGGCGATGGTGAAGACAACGCCGACGGGCTCTTTGCGGATGAAGCCGGCCGGAGCGGGGATGTCGGCCAGGCACTGTTCGGCGATGGAGATCATGTAGCGAGCCCGCTCGGCAAAGCCGCGGCGGATCTCGTTGGGGGTGTAGCGGATGGGACGGCCCATCTGCCAGGTGAGCTCTTCGCCGATCGCGTCCGCCTCGGCTTCGAACTGGGCAACGAGCGCTTCGCAAAGGGCGATTCGTTCGGCGAGCGAAAGCTTCGGCGGCGGCGCGAGCAGCGCGTCGAAATCGGTGGTCAGTTCGCGCTCAGCGTAGACCGAGCCGTCCACTGGGGAGATCGTCCGTTGGATCATAACGGCGTCGTGTAAGCCGCGGTGATGCCACCGTCGACGAGGAACTCGGTGCCGGTGACGAAGGAGGAATCGTCGGAGGCGAGGTAGAGAGCGGCCTTGGCGATCTCCTTGGCCTGGCCGAAGCGGCCCATGGGGATGTGGACAAGGCGGCGCTGTTTCTTCTCTTCCGTGTTGAGATACTTCATCAGCAGTTCGGTCTGGAGCGGCCCGGGGCAGAGGGCGTTGACGCGGATGTTTTCGCGGGCATGAATGGCGGACAGTTCGCGCGACATCGAAAGCACGGCGCCTTTGCTGGCCGTGTACGCCAATTGCGGGGTGGCGGCGCCGAGCAGCGCGACGAACGACGCGGTGTTGATGATGGAACCGCCTCCGGCGCGGCGCAGGGCCGGAATGCCGTACTTGCAGCCGAGAAAGACACCCTTCACGTTGACAGCAAAGGTGAGGTCCCAGACGTCTTCGGTGGTGGCGATGGCGTCGTCATCGTCGGCGTGGGAGATGCCGGCGTTGTTGAAGAGAATGGTCAGCTTGCCGTAGGTCTCTTCGGCCTCGCGCACCATGCGTTCGCAATCGGCGGCTTTTGAAACATCGGCCTGTACGGCGTGCACGCCGGGAATCTGCGCGGCGGCCTCGCCATTCAGGTCGACGGCCACTACTTTGGCGCCTTCGGCGAGGAAGAGAAGAGCCGTCTCCTTGCCGATGCCACTACCCGCGCCGGTGATCAGCGCAACTTGGTCTTTCAAACGGTCCATAGACTTAGATCTTCTCAAAGTAGCGGCGGCGTTCCCAATCGGTCACCGCCGCGTCGAACGCTTTTTGTTCCGTGCGGAAGAAATGGGAGTAGTGTTCAACGACGTCGGCGCCGAGGACGCGCTTAGTGAAGTCGCTGGCGGCGAACAGGTCGGTGGCCTGGCCGAGGGTGTAGGGCACACGAGGCAGCGACTGCGAGGAGTACATGTCGCCGAGGAAGACGGCGGGCGGCTCGATCTTGTTGACGATGCCGTCGATGCCGGACGCGAGCGAGGCGGCAAAGGCCAGATAAGGGTTGGCGTCGGCGCCGGGGATGCGGTTCTCAATGCGAAGGCTTTTGCCTTCGCCGACGACGCGGAAGCCGGCGGTGCGATTGTCCTTGCTCCACGCTAGGCGCGTGGGCGCCCACGACATATCCTCGTAGCGCTTGTAGGAGTTGATGGTGGGCGCATAGAAGACCATGAACTCCGGGGCGTGGGCGATCCAGCCGCCGAGGAAGTGCCGGAAGGTATCTGAGTGGAGATCGCCGAACTGGCTCAGGCTCAAGTGCAGATGGCAGCTCGACCCGGCTTGGCCGTGATGCGGCTTGGCCATGAAGGTGACGCTGATGCCGCACTGCTCGGCGATCTCTTTCAAACACTGTTTGAAAAGCACGTGGTTGTCGGCCATGGTGAGAATGTCCGTATAGCGAACATTGACTTCATGCTGGCCGAGGCCCCACTCGCCTTTCGAATTCTCGACGGGGATGCCGGACTGCCGGAGATGCCGGCGGACAGCGGCGGTGAAGAACTCTTCGCGGCTGCCTTGGAGGAGGTTGTAGTCTTCGAGGTACCAGCTCAACGGTTCGAGCTTGTGGTAGTCCTGCTCATGGGCGGCCCGATAGGTTTGGCGGTAGGCGTAATACTCGAGTTCCGAAGCCGCCATGGCGCTGTAGCCCAACGCGGCGGCGGCGGCGATCTGTTTTTTGAGGATCGAGCGGGGCGCGACGGCCACGTGGTCGACATCGCAGTGGACGAAGGCCGTTTTGGGCTGCCAGGTGGTGAGGCGGAGGGTGGCGAGATCGGGAATGAGGTGGAAATCGCCGTAGCCGAGCTCCCAGTTGGCGAAGCGGTAACCGGCGACGGGCTGCATTTCGGCGTCGGTGGTGAGGAGGTAGTTGCAGGCGTGGGTGCCTTGGGAGGCGACGCTATCGAGGAAGTAGGAGGCGTCGAAGCGCTTTCCCATCAGGCGGCCATAGTGATCCGTGAAGCCGGCGACGACGGTATCGACGGTGCCGGTGTCGACGTGCTGCCGCAGAGAGCTGAGATCGAGATGGGCCATGTGCCTGCTAGGCTATCACTCCGTTACGATAAAGTAAATCTTAGCGTGGCCGTATCAGCCATTGCGTGGTGGATTGGCGGTTGAGAGTTCTTAATATAAGTTTTTCTCGTCTGTTTTCAGGTAGATACAATTCAGTATTGTCACTCCTGCCCCGAGTGTGCTAATAATTGACCTGGTAGTACTCGGTAGTATTGGAGGACATAAACATGAACATCCGCCCACTCCACGACCGCATTGTCGTGAAACGCATTGAAGAGAAAGAGACCGTCCTGAACGGAATCATCATCCCGGACAGCGCCAAAGAGAAGCCTCAGGAAGGCGAAGTCGTCGCCGTCGGCAACGGCAAGCGTCTCGATGATGGCAAGATTGCTCCGCTCGAGCTCAAGGCTGGCGACCGCATCCTGTTCGGAAAGTATTCCGGCAGCGACATCAAGGTTGACGGCAACGAATATCTGATTATGCGCGAGGACGAAGTCCTTGGCGTGATCGCGTAACACCGTACGATTACGAAGGATTAAGACACATGGCTGCAAAACAGATTGTTTATTCGGAAAATAGCCGCCAGGCCATCCTGCGCGGAGTGAATCAGCTTGCTGACGCTGTGAAAGTGACCCTCGGCCCCAAGGGCCGGAACGTGGTCCTCGAGAAAAAGTTCGGCGGCCCGACGATCACCAAGGACGGCGTGACCGTTGCGAAGGAAATCGAGCTGGCGAATCCGCTCGAGAACATGGGCGCCCAGATGGTCCGCGAGGTTGCTTCGAAGACCTCCGACATCGCCGGCGACGGCACCACGACTGCCACCATTCTGGCGCAGGCGATCTATCGCGAGGGCGTGAAGGCTGTTGCAGCCGGCGCGAACCCGATGGCCCTGAAGCGCGGTATCGAGAAGGCTGTTGAGGTCTGCATCGGTGAAGTGAAGTCGATGGCGACCAAGGTTGCCAACGACGAGAAGATCGCCCAGGTTGGCACCATTTCGGCCAACGGCGACGCCACCATCGGCACCATCATTGCGGAAGCGATGAAGAAGGTCGGTAAGGACGGCGTGATCACGGTGGAAGAGTCGAAGACCATGGTCACCGAGCTCCAGACCGTGGAAGGCATGCAGTTCGACCGCGGCTACCTGAGCCCCTACTTCGTCACCGACGCCGACCGCATGGAAGTCGTGATGGAAGATCCCTACATTCTGATCTACGAGAAGAAGATCAGCAACATGAAGGATCTGCTGCCCGTGCTCGAGCAGGTTGCCCGTGGCGGCCGTCCGCTCCTCATCATTGCTGAGGAAGTGGAAGGCGAAGCCCTGGCCACCCTGGTTGTGAACAAGCTCCGCGGCACCCTGAACTGCGCGGCCGTGAAGGCCCCTGGCTTCGGCGACCGCCGGAAGGCGATGCTCGAAGACATCTCGATCCTGACTGGCGGCAAGGCCATCATGGAAGACATCGGGATCAAGCTCGAAGGCGTCCGTCTTGAAGATCTGGGCCGCGCCAAGCGCGTCACGATCGACAAGGACAACACCACGATCATCGACGGCGCCGGCGACGGTACCGCGATCGAGGGCCGCATCAAGCAGCTCCGCAACCAGATCGAAGACACCACCTCCGACTACGACCGTGAGAAGCTCCAGGAACGCCTGGCGAAGCTCGCGGGCGGCGTCGCGGTGATCAAGGTCGGCGCGGCTACCGAAACCGAAATGAAGGAAAAGAAGGCCCGTGTCGAAGACGCGCTGCACGCCACCCGTGCGGCCGTTGAAGAGGGCATCGTTCCTGGCGGCGGTATCGCTCTTCTCCGTTCGGCTCTGGCGCTGAAGGACCTGAAGGTCCCCGGCGACGAGCAGATTGGTGTGGACATCATCAAGCGCTCCTGCGAAGAGCCGATCCGTCAGATCTCCGGCAACGCCGGCTTTGAAGGCGCGATCGTCATCGAGAAGGTTCGCGAGAACGCCAACGCCAACTTCGGCTTCAACGCCGCTTCCGGCGAGTACGAGGATCTGTTGGCCGCGGGCGTTATCGACCCGGCCAAGGTGACCCGCTCGGCCCTGCAGAACGCCGCTTCGATCAGCGCCCTGATGCTGACCACCGAAGCGATGATCTGCGAGATCCCCGAGAAGAAGGCGGCTCCGGCTCCCGGCGGCCATGACCACGGCCCCGGCGGCATGGACTACTAAACCAGTCCTGCTTCCCAGCAGAAAGAGAGGCCCTGAGCGAAAGCTCAGGGCCTTCTTGCGTTTAGCTGTTCGCCAGACGCGGAAGCGATTCCGTGAAGGGCGGGTAGGCGACGCCCTTCTCCGTGATAATGCCGGCGACGTAGCGGTTTGGGGTGACGTCAAAGGCAGGGTTCTGCACCGCGATGCCTTCGGGAGCCACAGGCACGCCGTAGACCTCGGTCACCTCTTCCGACGAGCGCTCTTCGATCGGGATCTGGTCGCCGCTAGTCAACGTCAGGTCGAGCGTTGAAATCGGCGCCGCGACGTAGAAGGGCACGCCATTTTCCTTCGCCAGCACGGCTACGCTATAGGTGCCGATCTTGTTCGCCACGTCGCCATTGCCGGCGATGCGGTCCGCGCCGACGACGACGCAGCCAATGCGGCCGGACTTGAGGAAGTGGCCGGCCATATTGTCCGTGATCAAGGTGGTGGGAATGCCGTCTTCCTGAAGCTCCCAGGCGGTGAGGCGGGCGCCTTGCAGGAAGGGGCGGGTCTCGTCGGCGAAGACGTCGATCTGCTTACCGGCGGCCACGGCCGCACGGATGACGCCGAGCGCCGTGCCATAGCCCGCGGTGGCGAGCGCGCCGGCGTTGCAGTGGGTCAGGACCGTCTTGCCGTCCGGCACGAGATCTGCGCCGTGGGCTCCGATGGCCTTACAAATGGCGACGTCCTCGTCCTTTACGAGTTTGGCTTCGGTGACCAGCGCTTCAATGATGGCCTCGCGGCTTTGGCCAGCGAGGCTCGCGTGCAGGCGCCGCATACGCTCGATGCCCCAGAACAGGTTCACCGCGGTGGGGCGGGTGGCGGCCAACGTCGAGCAGATCAGCTCGAAATCGTCGTCGCTCCGCTCGACGCCGATGGCCACGCCCATGGCGGCCGCCACGCCGATGGCCGGCGCGCCGCGGATGATCATCGTCTTGATGGCCTCCGCCACTTCGCCATAGCTACGGCAGGTGACAAACACCGTTTCGCGGGGGAGGCGGGTCTGATCGATCATTACGACCCCGTCCGCCGTCCATTCAATAGTTTCGACCATTCAGGATGAAGCCTCCGAACATTGCAAGATTGTAGGTGCAGTGGGTTAACGTCGCGGCCGCCGTTCCCGACTGCAGACGCAGCCAGCCGAACACGAGACCAGCCACCGTCAACAGCAGCAGATGCTGCCAGCTCCACGAGTACTGCGGCCCGTGGATGAGGGCGAAGGGCACGCTGGTCAACACCAGCGCCGCCACCTGGCCAAAATGTTTCACCGCCAGCGGCAGCACGAGGCCGCGAAAGAAGAGCTCTTCGCAGACCGGACCGAACGTCACGGCGAACAGGAAGAACAAGACTCGCTGCACCGGATCGGCCAAGAGCTCGTCAATGAGCGGCATCTTGACCTCTTTCGCCTGCAGCGCCCAGCCGGCGAAGCCGACAAAGACTGTGAGCGCGGGGCCATAGGCCAGGAACCGCCAGTATTGCGGCGGCAGGCCGAAGCCTAGGCTCTCCCAGAACGGCTGCTTGTGGCGGAGGTGGAAGCTGAGCCACGCCGCCCCGACCCAGAACGCATAGCCCAACAACTGCGACGGCATGGCGAGGTTTTTCGCCTCCGGTTTGATGCCCATCAGGGTTAGGGCCAGCAACACAATGCCGCCGGAGATCACCAGCGCCGGCAGGATCGCGCCCAACGTTAGAAAAACGTCCAACCATCCCCAAAAGGGGAAGGGAGGGGCGGCGGTTTCTTCGGAAGTGGCGATCACGGTTTCAGAATCTTCTCGAGGGCGCGCGCGGTATGGCTTTTCTTGCTCCGCAGAATCTGCTCCGGGGTGCCGGCCGCGACGATCGTGCCGCCGCGCTCCCCACCCTCCGGACCCAGGTCCACGATCCAATCCGCAGACTTCATGATATCCAGATGGTGCTCAATGATGATCACCGTGTTGCCGAGATCGACCAGCTTGTTCAGGACGTCGAGCAGGCGGCGGACGTCTTCAAAGTGCAGGCCGGTGGTGGGCTCGTCCAGAATGTAGAGCGTTTTGCCGGTTTGGCGGCGGCTCAGTTCCTTGGCTAGCTTGATTCGTTGGGCCTCGCCGCCGGAGAGCGTGGTGGACGATTGACCGAGGTGGATATAGTCGAGGCCAACATCATGCAGCGTCTGCAGCTTCTGGAAGATGGCGGGGAAGTTTTCGAGGATCGGCAGCGCCTCCTCAACCGTGGCGGCGAGCACATCGGCGATGGAATGGCCCTTGAACTTCACGGCCAGGGTTTCGGCGTTGTAGCGTTTGCCGCGGCAGACGTCGCAGGTGACGTAGACGTCGGGGAGGAAGTTCATCTCGATGCGCTTAAGCCCGTCACCCTGGCAGGCTTCGCAACGGCCGCCCTTTACGTTGAAGCTGAAGCGGCCGGCTTTGTAACCCCGCTCGCGCGATTCAGGTAACATGGCGAATAAGTCGCGGATTGGGGCGAATAAGCCGGTATAAGTGGCCGGATTAGATCGCGGGGTGCGTCCGATGGGCGACTGGTCGATCTCAATGACTTTGTCGATCAACTCGGCGCCGCGGAGGGCGCGATGCATGCCGGGTTCGGCGCGGGAGCCGTAGACTTCGCGGGCGAGGGCTCGGTAGAGAATATCGTTGATGAGGGTCGACTTGCCCGAGCCGCTGACGCCGGTGACGACGGTGAGAGTGCCGAGGGGGATTTCGAGCGTCACGTCCTTGAGGTTGTGTTCGCTGGCGCCTTCGACGACGATCTTCTGTCCGCTGCCGGGGCGGCGCACGGGGGGCACGGGGATGGTGCGCTTGCCGCTCATGTACTGTCCAGTGAGCGAGGCTTTGTTCCGTTCCACCTGCTTGGCGGTTCCCGCCGCGACGACATGGCCGCCGAGGCGGCCGGCGCCAGGACCGAGATCAATGACGTAATCGGCACGCCGAATGGTGTCTTCGTCGTGCTCGACGACGAGCACCGTATTGCCTAAATCTCTCAATTTAAAAAGAGTTTCGAGGAGGCGCTCGTTGTCGCGCGGGTGCAGCCCGATGGACGGTTCGTCGAGCACGTAGAGCACGCCGCGGAGTTTCGAGCCGATCTGCGTCGCCAAGCGAATGCGTTGCGCTTCGCCGCCGGAGAGCGTCGCCGCCGACCGATGGAGGCTCAAATAATCGAGGCCGACCGCCAGAAGAAACTCGAGGCGGTTCTCGATCTCTTCGCGGATGCGGCCCGCGATCAGCGTCTCCCGTTCCCCCAACTTCCAAGCCCGGGCGGTTTCGAGCGCGCGCCCCACCGGCATCGCCGTCAGGTCCGCGATGGAGACGTTCTTGACGCGCACAGCCAGCGAAGCCGGCTTCAGGCGCAACCCTTTGCACTCGCGGCACAGGATCGGCGACATATACTGCATGAGTAACTCGGCATATCCCGGCCCGGCATCCGCATAAATGCCATCGAGAATCTTCAAGATCCCAGGAAACTTCTCGCCACCGTGCACCAGTAAGTGCTGGGTGGCGGCTGGCAGCTGATCGAAAGGCTTCGCGAGATTGATCTTCAGCCGCTTGGCCACTTCCTCCAGCCGGTGGTTCATTACGCTGGTGCCGGAGGCCGCGCCCAAACCGCCTTCGAGCAGCGGCTTACCGAGGTCCACCATCACTTTGTCCGGGTCGAAGCTCCACTTCGAGCCCAGACCATTGCAAGCGGCGCACGCTCCGAACGGGCTGTTGAAGGAAAAGCTGCGCGGTTCCGGAAGCGGCACGCTCATTCCGCACTCGGGGCAGGCGAGCTTCTTCGAGTACATCCGCTCTTCACCGTTGACGATGGCGACGATGACGAGCCCGTCGGCGAGCTTCATGGCCGTTTCGATGGAGGCTTCGAGGCGCTTTTCAATGCCGGCTTTGACAAGCAGGCGGTCGACCACGACTTCGATGGAGTGATTTTTCCGTTTGTCGAGCGGAATATCCTCGTCGAGCGACTTCAGCTCTCCATCGATGCGGGCCCGAACGAAGCCCTGGCGGAGATACTTCTCGAGTTCCTTTTTGTACTCTCCCTTCCGGCCGCGAACAACGGGCGCCAGAATCATGACCCGCTCCTCGGTCCGGAACTGCATGATCTGTTCGAGAATCTGCGCAGTAGACTGCGCCGCGATCGGCACCTGACAGTTGGGGCAGTGGGGGACACCGATGGAGCTGTAGAGCAGCCGCAAGTAGTCGTAGATTTCTGTGACCGTGCCGACGGTAGAGCGCGGGCTCCGGTTGGTGGTCTTTTGCTCGATGGAGATGGCCGGAGACAGGCCATCAATGGAATCGACCTCTGGCCGCTCCATTTGATCAAGGAATTGGCGGGCGTAGGGGGAAAGCGTTTCGACGTACCGGCGTTGGCCTTCGGCGTAGATGGTATCGAAGGCGAGCGAGGACTTCCCGCTCCCGGATAGTCCCGTAATCACGGCCAGAGTATTCCTAGGGATCTCTACGCTGACATTTTGCAGATTGTGCTGGCGGGCCCCGTGCACGGTGATGTGGTCGATCATGAATTCTTTACGCTCTCCATCTTCGCCTTGGCCCAGTCCACCAGCCGACGGATCGGCGGGAAGTAGTCAGCCAGAATCACCAGGCCCGGAATCAGGAAGATCCAG
>LNFM01033466.1_pt1 | contig 15498 bp, 18 predicted proteins | sample 596031 | NCBI WGS metagenome assembly LNFM01 (sample SAMN04254537, study PRJNA301005) | activated carbon metagenome | isolation source: dual media filters at the Ann Arbor, Michigan drinking water treatment plant | place: USA: Ann Arbor | reverse complement strand
GTTGCGACCATGGCTGCCGCGTCCGGCCTGTACCTGTTCCTTCTCGGACGCAGGGTCGTTTCCGGCCGGCGCTTCCCGCCTGCCGGCATGGCCGGAATCTTCCCCCGGTTTAGTTGGCACCGGGTTTTCATGCCTGCTGTTTCTCATACGTCGCAGGCGATACGTAGTTAAGCGATGAGTGAAGTCTACCCCGGTTGTAGAACGGCATGTAGTCGCGCAACGCCGTCCTGATCTGCCAATCTTCGTCGAAGCGCAGGCCGTGGTAAATCTCCGACTTCATCGAATGGAAGAAGGACTCGATGTAGGCGTTGTCGGTAATGGTGCCCGGCCGGTTCATGCTCTGCGTGATGCCTAGCGCCTGCAACCTTGCCTTGAAGGCCCCGGCGGCATATTCGATCCCCCGATCGGTGTGGAAGATCAGGCCCTGCCTCGGTTTGCGGTAACGGACCGCCCGGTTCAGCGCCTTCAGCGTCAGTGCCACATCCTTGCGATGCCCGTAGGCCCAGCCGACGACGCGTCGAGAGTATTTGTCCATCACCACAGCCAGATAGCGGTAGATGCCGCCGACCTTCAGGTATGTGATGTCGCCCACCCAGACCTGATCGGGACCGGTCAGGTTCGCATCCAACTGCCGGTTGCCCACCTCGGCAAAGAAATGCCTGAGCCTCGGGTTGGTGTAGCGGATGGTGGCCACCCGGGCCTTGATGCCGTGCTGGCGCATCACCCGCGCCACCCGATTCTCACCCGCAGCGCAGCCCTGGCTTCGCAGCGCCCGATACACCCGCGGGCTGCCGTAGGTGTGGCGGCTGCGGTGATGTACGTGCCGGATGCGTTCGGCCAACTTCCCGTCCTCCTGCGACCGCCGGCTGGGACCCCGTGCACGCCAAGCGTAATATCCCGCCCGCGTCACCCCGTAGAGCCTGCACATCAGCGCGACTTGGTGTTCAGCCCGGTTTGCTTCGATGAACTCGAAGATTTCCGCTTTTGATCGGAAGCAAACCGGATGGCTTTTTTTAGGAGTTCATGCTCCTCTTTAAGCACCTTGTAGCGCTGCTCCAGTTCACGCAGCCGCTTCAGTTCCGCCTTCGTCTGCACATCCAGTTTCGCACTCTTGGCCACAATCACCCCATCACGGACTTGTTTGCGCCACAGTGACAGCATGAACGGGTGGATGTCCAGCGCTTGCGCCACGTCCTGGATCAACACCCCGGGCAGGCTGCTCAGCTTCACCGCAGTTGCCTTGAATTGCTCGCCATACCGCGCCACTTTGCGTGGCTCTGCTCTTGCCATACAACACCTCCAGACTCGTTAGCCCAGGGTGTCAACTAAAGTGGGGAAAGTTTGGCGTCCGTGTGCGGTGTGCTGTTAGATGGCACGTTCATCTGCGCCAAAACGCCCACCACGGCGGAGGGACGATGGGTACACCTTGCTCCGAAAGGAACACTTTGAATTCCCGCCATTCATCGTCAGTACATCTATGCCACAACTCGCTGAACCGGACCTCAAGCTTTGCGATTTTGTGTTCCGTAAACAACTGAACTCTCTCTGCACCCCACAAATGTTCCTTTAGCATCGACAGCGGCGCCTCCATGCCGTAGCCGTCGAAGCGCTTGTAGACGTGGGCGCGTAAATCCTTCGCAGGCGTTGCTTGTGCCATCTAACGAGTAGTTCAGCCGCGCCGCGTGACGGCGCTTGAGAAAACTTGCCGCGCTTCACGGCGTCGGCTGCAACGGAGGGTTAGAGCGCATTTTTACTACGGAGAATGAAATGGCACTATTGAACAAACAACGATCAGCGCAGATGGGATTTAGCACGGACATCCGCAAGCGCCGCAGGCAGCACCGCAAGGCGGCAAGACAACTGCTCACGGGCGGAGGGATATTCAATGGCTTGAGTGCGCGAGGCAGTACGTTTCATGCGGTAGCGATGTGGCACCTGGAGCAGGCCCGTGCGCTCTAACGTGTATTGGTTGACATTTTTAGTTGCCAAATTTAGGTGACTTACCCCCGCGTCATCCTCAACCGCAGCGGCGCGTTGTCTGGATATTCCGGTCCACCGGCAATCGAGCGAGGGTTCCTCATGACGGAAGATCCCGGCGGGCAGGCTGCGCCTGCTGACCCGCCCAGACCCCGCCTGCTGCAGCAGGTGCGTGATGCCGTGCGGCGCAAGCATTTCAGTCCGCGCACGGAAGAAAGCTATGTCCACTGGATCAGGCGCTTCATTTATTTTCATGAAAAGCGTCACCCCGCCGAACTGGGCGAAGCCGCGGTCACGGCCTTCCTCAACCACCTCGCCCGTGACCGCAAGGTCGCCGCAGCAACCCAGAACCAGGCCTTGTCGGCACTGCTGTTTCTTTACCGTGAAGTCCTCGCAAAACCTCTCGCCTGGCTGGACGGACTCGATCGCGCGAAGCGCCCGGCGCGCGTGCCGTCGGTGCTCACCCGGGATGAGGCTTCAGCGCTGCTGGCGCGGCTGCAGGGCACGCGCTGGATCATGGCCGCCCTGCTCTACGGCGCGGGCCTGCGGCTGCGCGAATGCCTTAAGCTGCGGGTGAAGGATATCGATTTCGGTTACGGCCAGATCGTCATCCGCGACGGCAAGGGCGCGAAGGACCGGGTGACCATGCTGCCGGCCCCGACGGTGCAGCCCCTGCAGGAGCATCTCGTCCGCGTGCGCCTGTTGCATGAGCGCGACCTCGCCGCCGGTTACGGCAGTGTCGAGTTGCCGGATGCGCTGTCGGTGAAGTATCCGCGCGCGGCGCAGGACTGGGGCTGGAAGTTCGTGTTTCCCTCGTACAAGCTGTCGACGGACAAGCGCAGTGGTGAAATCCGCCGCCACCATGTCTATGAAAACTACCTGATCCGCGCGGTCAAGCAGGCGGCCCGCGCGGCGGGCATCACCAAGCCGGTGAGCTGCCACACGCTGCGCCATTCCTTCGCGACACACCTGATCGAAGGCGGTTACGACATCCGCACGGTGCAGGAACTGCTGGGCCATCACAGCGTGGAAACGACGATGATTTACACGCACGTCATGAACAAGGGCGGGCGTGGTGTGGCCAGTCCGCTGGACCGCGGACCACGCCGGCTTGATGCCGCCGAACCCAGCGTGCCCCGTTACGGCAACAAGTCAGATGGACTGCGGCCCATCAACATCTGAAAATAAAAAAATATCAATATAATCAAATACTTATGATATGGCCGTGGGGCATCAGCGCAACACCCGCAAGATCAGCGACGTCCCGATCAGCAGCAGCAAAACGCCAATTACCTTCAGCAAAGTCTCGCGCGAGGCCTTCAACTGGATGCGGTGACCGGCCCAGATGCCGCCCAGCGCGAAGGGCAAGAGCAGCAGCGCGCCGAGGATGCGGTCCCACAGCATCAGGCCGCCGATCAGGAAAACCAGCGCGCGCATCGAGGTCGACAGCAGCACCATGTTCGACAGCGTCGCGCGCAGCACGGCCTTGTCGGGCAGGCGGCGCGACAGGTAGATCGCATAGGGCGGCGCACCGACGCCGAACAGCGTACCGGCGGCGCCGCCGCAGAAACCTGAAATGACCGCCCAGGGATGACGCGCGATGCCCACCTGCGGCGCGCGCGACAGCAGTGAATAAAGGCCGTAGCAGAACAGGAAGATGCCGAAGGCGGCAATGGTCGCCTGCTGCGGAAGGGTCACCAGCGCGGTTACGCCGGCGACGGCGCCGGCCAGCGAGAACGGCGCCATCCATTTCAGTTCGCCGCGGTCGGCATCCTTCGAGAAACGCGAACCCAGTGCGAAGGCGGCCGAGACATCGAGGATCACGCACATCGGCAGCACGTAGTCGAGCGGGAAGAAGTACGACAGCGCCGGCACCGTGAACATCGCCGCACCGAAGGCGGTGATGCCGAAGATCACGTAGGCGCCGCCGACGATGGCGGCACAGGCCGCCCAGGTGGCGAGGCCGAAGGGCAGCGCATCCATCAATAAATACGCATCAATGGATGCGCATCAACAAAAACGCCGGCGCTGCGGCCGGCGTTCCTGCAGCTGCGGGGAAATTGTCAGACAAGGTTCAGGTGCTCGATGCCGGTCATCACGTCCTTGTCCTTGGCATCCTTGCTGTTCAGCTTGATCATCAGCCGCAGCTCATTCATCGAGTCGGCGTTGCGCAGCGCGTCCTCGTAGCTGATCTCGCCGGCCTCGTAGAGGTCGAACAGGTGCTGGTCGAAGGTCTGCATGCCCAGCTCGCGCGACTTGGCCATGATGCCCTTGATCTCGTGCACCTCGCCCTTGAAGATCATGTCGGAAATCAGCGGCGAATTGAGCAGGATCTCCACCGCGGCGCAGCGCGCGGATGTTCAGCGACAGATCCATCAGCAGCTGGTGTTTACGTTCTTCCGGGAAGAAGTTGATGATGCGGTCCAGCGCCTGGTTGGCGCTGTTGGCGTGCAGTGTGGCCATCGCCAGGTGGCCGGTTTCGGCGAAGGCGATCGCGTGGTCCATGGTTTCGCGGTCGCGGATCTCGCCGATCAGGATCACGTCCGGGGCCTGGCGCAGCGTGTTTTTCAGTGCGGCATGCCAGGACTCGGTGTCAACGCCGACCTCGCGCTGGGTGACCACGCAGTTCTTGTGGTCGTGCACGTATTCGATCGGATCCTCGATGGTGATGATGTGGCCGTAGCTGTTTTCGTTGCGGTAACCCATCATCGCCGCCAGCGAGGTCGACTTGCCCGAACCGGTGCCGCCGACCATGATCACCAGGCCGCGTTTGGTCATCACCACGTCCTTCAGCACCGGCGGCAGCTTGAGGTCGTCGAACTTGGGGATCGAGGTGTTGATGGTCCGCAGCACCATGCCGACCCGGCCCTGCTGCATGAAGGCATTGACGCGGAAGCGGCCGATGTCGCCGGGACTGACCGCGAAATTGCACTCCTTGGTCGCCTCGAATTCGCCGGCCTGCTTGTCGTTCATGATGCCGCGCGCGAGTTCGGCGGTGTGCTGGGCGGTCAGCGCCTGGCTCGCCACCGGGGTCATCTTGCCGTCGAGCTTGATCGCCGGCGGAAATCCCACGGTGATGAACAGGTCGGAGGCCTTTTTCGAGACCATCGCCCGCAGCAGGTCGTGCATGAATTTGACTGCCTGTTCTCTTTCCATGCTGTGCTCCCCTTTGTTGTTCCGGTGCCCGCGTCAGCGCAGGGTCAGCGGAACAGATCCTTGTTCATGGCCTTGCCGCGCGCCTCTTCGGCGGACACGATGTTGCGTTTGACCAGGTCGACCAGGTTCTGGTCCAGCGTCTGCATGCCGAGCTGGGCGCCGGTCTGGATCGCCGAATACATCTGCGCCACCTTGTTCTCGCGGATCAGGTTGCGGATGGCGGGCGTGCCGACCATGATCTCGTGCGCCGCGGCGCGGCCGCTGCCGTCCTTGGTTTTCAGCAGCGTCTGCGAGATCACCGCGCGCAGCGACTCCGACAGCATCGCGCGCATCATTTCCTTTTCCTCGGCCGGGAACACGTCGATGATCCGGTCGATGGTCTTGGCGGCGGAGCTGGTGTGCAGCGTGCCGAACACCAGGTGGCCGGTTTCGGCGGCGGTCAGCGCGAGGCGGATGGTTTCCAGGTCGCGCATCTCGCCGACGAGGATGATGTCAGGGTCCTCCCGCAGCGCCGAACGCAGCGCGTTGGCGAAGGACAGCGTGTGCGGGCCGACCTCGCGCTGGTTGATCAGGCACTTCTTCGATTCGTGCACGAACTCGATCGGGTCCTCCACCGTCAGGATGTGGCCCTGCTCGTTTTCGTTGATGTGGTTGATGATGGCCGCCAGCGTGGTCGATTTGCCGGAGCCCGTCGGGCCGGTCACCAGCACCACGCCGCGCGGCTGGTTGGCGATTTCGACGAACACCTTCGGCGCCTTCAGGTCCTCGAGGCTCAGCACCTTCGACGGGATGGTCCTGAACACGGCGCCGGCACCGCGGTGCTGGACGAAGGCATTGACGCGGAAACGCGCGAGGTTGGGAATGGAGAAGGAAAAGTCACACTCGACGTAGACCATCGCATGGACGTCCTTGTGCTCCAGCGCCGGCAGGTTGATGCGGCGCACGTCGCCATGCACGCGGATCATCGGCGGCAGGCCGGACGAGAGGTGCAGGTCGGAGGCTTTGTTCTTGACGACGAAGGCGAGCAGTTCGGAGATGTCCATTTATAATTCCCTTGGGGAGTGGGCTGGGCAGGGTGCCTTCCGCGCGCCCGCGTGCCGGACACGCATGAAAACCAGCCCCTGAGCGCGCTGAAATTATGGTCACAATCGCCGGTAACTTGCAAGCCGTACACGGGCGCATCACGCGCGCGGCGGTGGCCGCAAACCGCGCAGCGGACAGCGTGACGCTGCTGGCCGTCAGCAAGACCTTCGGCGCCGACGCGGTGCTTGCCGCCTGGCAGGCCGGACAACGCGCCTTCGGCGAGAACTTCGTGCAGGAAGGCGTCGCAAAAATCACGGAACTGTCACATCTCGGCGGCATCGAGTGGCATTTCATCGGGCCGGTCCAGAGCAACAAGACGAGACCGATCGCCGAACACTTTGCCTGGGTGCACAGCGTCGAGCGCGAAAAGATCGCGCAGCGCCTCAACGACGCGCGCCCGCCGCAGCTGCCGCCGCTGAACGTGCTGGCGGCGTCGAACCCGGTGCGGAGCGCGGGCTCGCCGCCTTCATCCGCGGGCTGCCGCGGCTGCGGCTGCGCGGCCTGATGGCCATCCCCGAACCAACGCCGGACGCGGCCCTGCAGCGCGAACGTTTTGCGCTGCTGCGGCGCCTGCTGCAACCGCTGCAGGCGGAGGATGCCGGGGTCGACACGCTGTCGATGGGCATGTCCGACGACCTCGAGTCGGCGATCGCCGAGGGCTCGACAATGGTGCGTGTGGGCACGGCGATTTTCGGTAAACGACAGGCCGTGAATGGTGAACCGTAAGCAGTGAACCGTATAATGCCCGGAACGTTTACACATACCGGACACCGGCCCTGTTCGATGCTCACCGCTCACCGTTCACCGTTCACCACTCACCCACCCCCCACCCGGCTTCATCCATGAACATCGCATTCATTGGCGGCGGCAACATGGCCGCGGCGATCATCGGCGGCCTGGTCGGCCGGGGCCGGCCGGCCTCGACACTGCAGGCCGTCGACGTGCTGCCCGAAGCTCGGGCACGCCTTGAACAACAGTTCGGCATCCGCACCTCGGCCGATCCCGGAGCCGCGGCGGCCGGCGCCGACTGCATCGTGCTGGCGGTCAAGCCCCAGCAGATGCGCGAAGTCGCGGCAGTACTGGCCCCGGTGCTGAAGGGGCAGCTGGTGATCAGCATCGCCGCCGGCATCCGCGGCAGTGACCTCGCACGCTGGCTCGGCGGGCATGCGGCGATCGTGCGCGCAATGCCCAACACGCCCGCCCTGGTCGCCGCCGGCATCACCGGCCTTCATGCACTGCCGGGCGTCAGCGCGCAACAGCGCAGCGAGGCCGAAAACGTGCTGGCCGCCGTCGGCAGCACCTTCTGGGTGACGCAGGAAACCGCACTCGACGCGGTGACGGCGGTGTCCGGCAGCGGGCCGGCCTATGTGTTCTATTTCATCGAGGCGCTGGAGCAGGCCGCGCTCGAACTGGGCCTGCCCGCGGAAGTCGCGCGGCAGAGTGCGCTGCAGACCTTCGCCGGCGCCGTGAAACTCGCCGTGGCCGGGGACGCCGATCCGGCCACGCTGCGCGCGCGGGTGACCTCGAAGGGCGGCACCACCGAGCGCGCGATCGGCGCGCTCGATGCCGCGGCCGTGAAAACCGCCTTCATCCGCGCAGTGCACGCGGCGGCTGAACGCTCCGCCGAACTCGGCGACACCCTCGGCAAGGATTAACCGCAAGGAACGCCAGACCGCATGCTCGCCAATGCCCTGATCTTCATCGCCCAGGTCGCCTTCGGCCTGCTGACCCTGACCCTGCTGCTGCGTTTCTACCTGCAATGGGTGCGCGCGCCCTACCGCAACCCGATGGCCGATTTCGTCAACGCGCTGACCGACTTCATGGTCAAGCCGGCGCGGCGCGTCATCCCGGGCCTGTGGGGGCTGGACCTGCCGACGCTGCTGCTGGCCTGGCTGATGCAACTGCTGGAACTGCTGGTGGTGATGCAGGTGCGCGGTTTCCGCTTCGGCGCCGAGGTCGGCCTTGCAGCGATCGGGATTGCGGCGCTCTACATCGTGCTGGTGGCCACGCTGCTGCAGGCCGTGTTGTCCTGGATCAATCCCGGCAGCCCGATCGCGCCGCTGCTCGACGCGATGACGCGGCCCTTCCTGCGCATTTTCCGCCGCCGGATTCCGCCGGTCGGCAACGTCGACCTGTCGCCGCTGTTCCTGCTGGTGGCCTGCCAGCTGCTGCTGATGCTGCCGGTGGCCTGGCTGGAATCCGAGGCGATGCAGCTGCTGCGCTGAACCGCAGGGTCCCGGTTTGGCCGGAAGGTCAGCCGGATTCCTGATCCCGGCTTCCGCCATGGCGCGCGCGCCAGGCCCGCACCAGCAGCGTCACCGCAATCCACAGCGCCAGCACTGCGAGCGGCACCGTGACCGCCAGCGGTGCAAACAGGGCCAGCAGGGCCAGCACGATGAAGCCCAGCGCAATGCTCGTCATCAGTCCGGATTCGGCTGCGCCGAGCGTACGGCGGTTGCTGATGGCGGCGCCGACCGTGTTGCCCAGACGCAATGCACCGGCCGCGGCCCGCGCGGCGCGGCCGCCCGCACCGCGATGGCGGACCCGCGCCGCGGGCTGCACGCGGTGGCCTTCGGCGAGGACAATCTCGGTGGCATTGGCCAGATCTTCCTCGTACATCGCCTGCATGCAGCGCGCGCAGCCGGCATCCTCGATCGCGACATCCAGTTCGTAGTTGCTGATCCAGCTGGCGATGTTGAGGTTGGTCGATCCGACGCGTGCCCAGCGCCCGTCAGCCACCGCAGTCTTGGCGTGCAGCATCGGGCCGTTCCACTCGAACACGCGGATGCCGGCCTCGAGCAGCGGGCGGTAACCGGCGCGCGACAGCTGTCCGAGCATCGGCACATCGCTGCTGCCGGGGACCAGCAACCGGACGTCGACGCCGTCATGTGCTGCCGCGCGCAGCGCCTGCACATAGGGGGAGACACCGACGAAGTAGGCATCGGTCAGCCACAAGGTGTCGCGGGCCATGGCCGCGATCATCTGGTCGAGGCGATAGAGTCCCGCGGTGCTCGGCTGGCTCGCCAGCACGCGCACCATCACATCGCCCGAATGCGCGGCGGGAACGGACTCCGGTTCCGGCAGGTCGAGGTCGCGGCCTGATGCAGCGGCCCAGGTCTGGCCGAAGGCACGTTCGATGTCGGCCACCGCCGGACCGCGGATTTCGATGCCGGTGTCGCGCCAGGGCGCGATGCCGCGCGCGGGATCGCCCAGCCACTTGTCGCTGACGCAGAGCCCGGTCACGTAACCCAGCCCGCCGTCGACCGCCACCATCTTGCGGTGATCACGCGTCAGCCAGCCGAAGGGACTGTCCAGGCGCGGCGTATTGAAGCAGCGCACCTCGCCGCCGGCCTCGACCAGCGGCTGCAGCAGGCGGCGGGTACCGACACCCAGCGCGCCCATCCAGTCGTAGATCACACGGACCGCGACGCCGGCGCGCGCACGCTCGCACAGGGCTGAGACAAACTCGCGGCCGGTCGCGTCGCCGGCAATGATGTAGTTTTCGAACAGGATCGAGCGGCGCGCGCCGGCAATCGCTTCCAGCCAGGCGGGATAGTTTTCGCCGGCATCGCGCAGGATGCGCACCGCGTTGCCGCCGACCGGGAAAGCGCCGGCCGCGCGCGCGAACACCTGCTCCGCCAGCAGCCGCAGCTCGGGGCTTGAGCGGCGCGACCGCATGCTGTCCCGGGAATCGTTTTCTGCAGTTGTCGCCATGGACTGTCCCCGGTGCGTGATGCCCGCCCCGCCTACATCAGCACGATGTCGAACTGTTCCTGATTGTAGGCCGACTCGACCTGCAGCGAAATCGGCTTGCCGATGAAATCCGACAGCATCGCGAGATTGTGCGATTCCTCGTCGAGGAACATGTCGATGACCTGCTGCGAAGCAAGGATGCGGAATTCGCGGGCGTCGAACTGGCGCGCCTCGCGCACCAGCTCGCGCAGCACTTCGTAACAGACGGTCTGGGCCGTTTTCAGCTCGCCGCGACCGGTGCAGACCGGACAGGGTTCGCACAACACGTGGGCAAGGCTCTCGCGGGTGCGCTTGCGAGTCATCTCGACCAGCCCGAGCTGGGTGAAGCCGTTGACGGTCATCCGCGTGCGGTCGCGGGCCAGCGCCTTGCGGAATTCGTTGAGCACGGCATTGCGGTGCTCCTCGCTGTCCATGTCGATGAAGTCGATGATGATGATGCCGCCAAGATTGCGCAGCCGCAGCTGGCGCGCGATCACCTGCGCCGCCTCGAGGTTGGTCTTGAAGATCGTGTCGTCGAAGGTGCGGCCGCCGACGAAGCCGCCGGTGTTGACGTCGACAGTGGTCAGCGCCTCGGTCTGGTCGATGATCAGGTAGCCGCCGGACTTGAGGTCGACACGGCGCGCCAGCGCGCGTTCGATGTCATCCTCGACGTTGTGCAGGTCGAACAGCGGGCGTTCCCCCTGGTAATGCGACAGCCGGGCGACCACGTTGGGGGTGAACTGCGCGGCGAACTGCGTCATCGCCTGGTGGGTCTCGCGGGAATCAATATGGATGCGCCCGGTCTCCTCGTGCGCGAAGTCGCGCAGCACGCGCAGCGCCAGGTTCAGATCCTGGTAGAGCAGTGCCAGCGTCTGCGCGGTGCGCGCCTGCGCCCGGATGTCGTGCCACAGCTTGCGCAGGTATTCGACGTCGGAGGCCAGCTCGCGGTCGGAGGCCGCCTCGGCCATGGTGCGGATGATGAAACCGCCCTTCTCGTCCGGCGGCAGCAGGTGCTGCAGCTTCTCGCGCAGCTGGACGCGCTCCTCCTCGTCGCCGATCCTCTGGGAAATCCCGATGTGCGATTCCTGCGGCAGGTAGACCAGCAGACGCCCGGCGATGCTGATCTGGGTCGACAGCCGCGCGCCCTTGGTGCCGATCGGGTCCTTGACCACCTGCACCATCAGGTTCTGACCCTCGCTCAGCAGCCTCTCGATCGGCATTCCCGGCAGGAAGGCCGCGCGTTCGCCGCCGATGTCGACGAAGGCCGACTGCATGCCGGGCAGCACGCGCACCACCTTGCCCATGTAGATGTTGCCGACAAAGCCGCGCGAGGACGCGCGCTCGATGTGCAGCTCCTGGGTGACGCCGTGCTCGATCACGGCAACGCGGGTTTCCTGCGGCGTGACGTTGATCAGGATGTCTTCGCTCATGGCAGAAGTATGCCGTGGATTCGCAGCAGCTCCGCGGTTTCGGCCAGGGGCAGGCCCATGATGCCGGAATAACTGCCCTCGATCCGCGTGATGAAGGCGGCGGCCCGGCCCTGCACCGCATAGGCCCCGGCCTTGTCATGGGGTTCGCCGGTGGCGACGTAGCGGCGGATTTCGTCGGCGGCGAGCACGCGGAACCAGACCTGCGATTCCGACAGCCGGGTATCGATGTCCGCGCCGCGCGCGACCGCGACTGCGGTCAGGACGCGGTGCGGGCGGCCCGACAGCAGCCCGAGCATGCGTGCGGCATCGGCAGTATCCGCCGGTTTGCCGAGTATCGCGTCATCGAGCACCACCGTGGTGTCCGCGGCCAGCACCGGGCGCGGCGCCACACGGCGGGCGGCGATCATCGCCGCGGCAGCCTGCGCCTTGTCGCGCGCGACCCGCAGCACATAGGCCTCCGGTGCTTCGCCGGCGAGGGGTGTTTCGTCGATGTCGGCACGGCGCTGCGCGGCTTCGCGCAACTGGAACACCTCGAAGGCAACGCCGATCTGGCGCAGCAGTTCACGGCGGCGCGGACTGCGCGAAGCCAGGTAGACAAAACGCTCGGACATGGGTGCAGGAACCCCTATTCCCGGTGATAAGGATGATTGGCCAGCAGCGAAGCGGCGCGATAAAGCTGTTCAGCGAGGATGACCCGGACCAGCCCGTGCGGCAGCGTCAGCGGCGACAGCGACCACAACAGGTCGGCGGACTGCTTGAGGCCGGGCGCCAGCCCGTCGGCACCGCCAATGACGAAGGCCGGCTCGCGGCCATCCCGGCGCCAGCGTTCGAGATGCCCGGCCAGGTCGCGGGTGGGGAAACCGCGGCCGCGCTCGTCGAGCACGACACGCAGCGCACCCGCGGGCAGGGCGGCGTTGATGCGCCCGGACTCATCCTCGAGCCAGCGCGGCAGGTCGCCGGCGGCGGCGCTGCGCTGCGCCGGCTTCAGTTCCTTCAGCAACAGCGGCATCTCGCGCGGCATGCGTTTCGAGTATTCGAGGAATCCCGCCGTCACCCACGCCGGCATGCGATGGCCGACGGCGAGGACGTGGAGTTTCACCGCGCCTTGCGGCGGGCCGTGCCTGCGGTAGCCGCCGTTTTGCGCGCCGGGGTCTTGCGCGCGGCGGGACGCTGCGGCGTGCCCCAGATTTCCTCGAGGTTGTAATACTGGCGGATCGCCGGCTGCATGACGTGCACGATCACCGCGCCGAGGTCGACCAGCACCCATTCGCCGGTCTGCTCGCCCTCGGTGCTGTAGACCTTGCCGCCGGCTTTTTTGACTTCCTCGCAGACATTGCCGGCCAGCGCGCGCACCTGCCGGTTGGAATCGCCGCTGGCGATGATGACCTTGTCGAACAATGCGGTCATTTTTTTGACATTGAATGCAACGATGTCGCGGCCCTTGATGTCCTCGAGCGCGGCGACGGCTATTTTTGCCAGTTTTTCAGGTCCCATCAGTTCTCACTATACAGCATATGTTCTTGAATATATTGATAAATGCTCTCCGGCAGCAAATACCGGGGATTACGTCCGCGGCGCAAGGCCTCGCGGATCATCGTTGCCGAGATGTTGAGTTCGGCAATCGGCACCACCACGATGCCGCCCGCCGGCGACACATGCACCGAGAACGGCTGGTGCATCAGCCGCGCGTTGTACTCCGCGGCCAGCGGCTGCGGCATCCGCGACTGCCAGGTATCCACCGGAAATCCCGGACGATAGGCGACGGCGATGTGCGCCAATTCAAACAACTGATGCCAGCGGCTCCAGGTCGCGAGATCGAGAAAGGCATCGGCGCCGAGTATCAGCACCAGGGACTGCGCGGCACCCACCTCGGCGCGTACTGCGGTCAGGGTGTCGACGGTGTAACCGGGCGCCGCAGACGCCGATTCACGCGGATCGACGGTGAACAAGGCGTTGCCGGCAACCGCCAGGCGGACCATCGCCAGACGGTCGGCGGCCGGCGTGGCGGGCATCGCGCGGTGCGGCGGCGTGCCGCTGGGGATGAAACGCACCTCGGCCAGCCGCAACTGGTCGGCCACCTCCTGCGCCAGGCGCAGGTGGCCGAAGTGAATCGGATCGAAGGTGCCGCCGAGGATGCCGATGGGGGACATCAGGGGCGGCGCGGAGCGATGAACGATGAACGACGAACGGCCGGCAAGCCCCTCATGCGATCCATCGCCGTTCCGCGTTCATCACTCATCGACCATCACTAGAGCGCCAGTCTCCTGATATCGGACAGCACGGTGGCCAGGAAGGAGCTGAAACGCGCCCCCAGCGCCCCGTCGATGACCCGGTGATCGTAGGACAGCGACAGTGGCAGCATCAGCCGCGGCGCGAATTCCCGGCCGTTCCACACCGGCTTCATCACCGCCTTGCCGACACCCAGAATGGCCACTTCCGGCGCGTTGATGATCGGTGTGAAGAAGGTGCCGCCGATGCCACCGAGGCTGGAAATCGAGAAACAGCCGCCCTGCAAGTCGGCCGGGGCAATCTTGCCCGTGCGCATGCGTTCGCTGACGTCGCCCAGTTCCCTCGCGATTTCGAGCAGGCCTTTCTTGTCGACATCGCGGATCACCGGCACCACCAGCCCGTTCGGCGTATCGACGGCGACCCCGATGTGGAAATAATTCTTCAGGATCAGCTTCTCGCCGTCGGGGGACAGCGAAGCGTTGAATTGCGGGAACTGTTTCAGCGCGACCACCGAGGCTTTCATCAGGAAACCGAGCATCGTGAACTTGATGCCGTTTTTCTTCGCCTCGTCGGCCTGCGCCTTGCGGAAGGCCTCCAGCTCGGTGATGTCGGCCTCGTCCTGCTGGGTGACATGCGGAATGCTGACCCAGTTGCGATGGAGAAAACCCCCGGACAGTTTCTTGATGCGTGACAGCGGCTGCTCCGTCACCGCACCGAACTTCGCGAAATCCACCGGCTGCAGCGGCGGCAGGTTGAAACCCAGGCCACCGCCTGTGCCCGCTTCGCCGCGCGGCCGCGACAACTCTCCCTTGACATGAGCCTGCACGTCCTCGACCAGCACGCGGCCCTTGGGCCCGCTGCCGCTGACACGACCGAGGTCGACGCCCAGTTCACGCGCAAAACGGCGCACCGATGGGCTGGCATGTGCCTTGCCGAAAGAAGATTCATCGACGGCTGCAGATACCGGCGGAACGGGTGCGGGGGCGGGAGCCGGTTTCGTGGCGACTGGCTGCGGCGCGGCTTTCGGCGGGGGCGGGGCCGCGGAAGCAGCTGCAGGCGTGGGGGCGACTGCCTTCGCCGGCGCTTCACCCGCGGGCTCCAGCATCAGCACCAGCATGCCTTCCGACACCTTGTCGCCGACCTTGAGTTTGATGTCCCTGACGACACCGGCGGCAGGGGACGGCACTTCCATTGTCGCCTTGTCGGACTCCAGCGTCACCAACGGATCCTCGGCCTTCACCGCATCGCCGGGTTTGACCAGCACCTCGATCACCGGGATGTTCTTGAAATCGCCGATGTCCGGCACCTTGACTTCGATTGCGTTTGCCATGGCTGCGCTTTGCTCAGACGGTTGCCGGATTCGGCTTGTCGGGGTTGATGCCGTATTTTTTCACCGCCTCGGCCACGGTCTTGCGCGGCAGCAGTTCCTGGTCGGCCAGCGCCTTCATTGCGGCGACGGCGACGTAATGGCGGTCGACCTCGAAGAACTGGCGCAGCTTGCGGCGGGTGTCGGAACGGCCGAAACCGTCGGTGCCGAGGGTGATGAAATTGTGCGTCGGCAGGAAGGCGCGCACCTGGTCGGCAAACAGCTTCATGTAATCCGTGGCCGCAACGACCGGACCGGCGCGATCCTTGAGACATTGCTCGATGTGGCTCTGCCGCGGCGGCTGGTCGGGATGCAGCATGTTCCAGCGCTGGACGTCGAGGCCGTCACGGCGCAGCTCGTTGAAGCTGGTGACGCTCCAGATGTCGGCGGCGATGCCGAAATCCTTCTCCAGCAGTTCGGCGCCGGCGATCACCTCGCGCAGGATGGTGCCGCTGCCGAGCAGTTGCACTTTCGGCTGGTTCTTCTTCGCCTTGCCTTCCGAGAACAGGTACATGCCCTTGAGAA
>LNFM01008483.1_pt1 | contig 15498 bp, 14 predicted proteins | sample 596031 | NCBI WGS metagenome assembly LNFM01 (sample SAMN04254537, study PRJNA301005) | activated carbon metagenome | isolation source: dual media filters at the Ann Arbor, Michigan drinking water treatment plant | place: USA: Ann Arbor | reverse complement strand
ACACCGGGCGTGCCCACAGAGCGCCCGCCCACCACCGCATCCATGAACGGCAGGGGAGCACCGTCGCCGGCCAGCAAGAGTTGGGGAGTCGCCGTCAGCGGCGCGGTCTCGCGGCCGTCAAAGGCCTGCACGCGTCGACCGTCAAAGTGCAGCAGGAACGCACCGCCACCGATGCCGCTGGACTGCGGTTCCACCAGCGTGAGCACCATCTGCACCGCGACGGCGGCATCGACCGCGCTGCCCCCTTCGCGCAGCACCTGCGCGCCCGCTTCGGTGGCCAGCGGGTTGGCCGCAGCCACCACCTGGCGGCTGAAAACCCAGCCGGGTTTGGCGGCGCTGCCGGAAGCAAATTCGGGCTGTGCCGGTGGTGGGGCTTCCCCGGTGAACCGGACCGTGCCCACCGGTCCGGCACAGGCCCCCATCATCGCGCCGAGCAACATCGGCAACACGCAGCGGAACAAGGGATGTGTGCGTTCTGTCATGGATCGGCCCGATTGTGAGGGGCGGGTTTTCCAGACGGCGATAGGCTTGCCGGAGATCAAACCGGTGCGCCAGCGGCTGGGCTAACGTGAACCATACAGACACCCGACCTGCATCACAAGGATTACATAGATGACCCAAAACCAACCAGCTGCGATCGATACCCCGACGTTCACCGCGCCCGGGCACGGTGAGGTGAACAGCCTGCCGTTGCTGATGCGTGCCATTGAGCTGCAGCACCACCAGCCCATCCTGGGGCTGCGCGAGGCGCTGATCCAGCTGCGCATCCTGGATGAGCCCACCGTGCTGGCCTTGCAAGGCGAAGACCCGGACTTGCTGCGGTCGCGCTCGGCCGAGCTGGTGCAGCGCCTGCTGCTGACACACGACGAGTTGCACCGCGCTCTGGCGCGCGTGGCCGGGGTGGTGGAAATCGAGGTGCTGGGTTTCGAGCTGGACCGCCACGCCTTTGACATCCTGCCGCTGCGTCAAGCCCACGCACTGACCGTGATACCGCTGGGCATGGCCAACGAGCAGTTCTTTGTCGCCGCCTGCGCTCCCACCAGTGCCGACCTCCACCACCAGCTGTGCAACCTCACAGGCCATTCGGTCGGCCTGGTCTGGGCCAGCCGGGACGCGATCGAGCGCCGTCTGGAGTTGCAGGATCGCCTGCAGCACGCAGGCCATGCCCTCAACATGCCGCACATGGTGGAAGAAGTGCGAAAGCAGTTGATGCCGGCGCAGCATGCTGGCGTGCGCCACGAGCCGGTGGCGCTGGAAGACCTGGTGCTCCAGGCGATGGTGGAAGTCGGGTCGGCCGGTGAGGCCGAGCAGCTGGCCTCGGCGGCCGAGACCGCCGGCATGGTGCGCCTGGTCAATCAGATGATCGGCGAGGCGCAGCGCACCCACGCGTCCGACATCCACATCGAGTCCAACCCCGGCGATGCACTGACGGTGATCCGTTTCCGCCGCGACGGCGATCTGGAACCCTACCTCTCGCTGCCTGCCAAGCTGCGCGCGCCACTGGTCTCGCGCATCAAGATCATGGCCCGGCTCGACATCGCCGAGCGCCGCCGCCCGCAAGACGGGAAGATCGATTTCTCCGAGTTTGGCGGCAAGGCACTGGAGCTGCGTGTGGCCGTGATGCCGACGCACGACGGTCTGGAAGACGTGGTGCTGCGCTTGCTGGAATCCGCCAAACCGTTGCCGCTGTCGCGGCTCGGTTTGCAGCCGCGTGATCTGGCGCTGATCGCCGGGTTTTCCCAGCGCAGCTTCGGCATGGTGCTCGCCGCCGGGCCCACGGGTTCGGGCAAGACCACCACCTTGCATTCCATGCTGGCCGAAGTGAACACCTCGGACAAAAAGGTCTGGACGGCCGAAGACCCGATCGAAATCACGCAGCCTGGCCTTCGGCAGGTTCAGATGAACAGCAAGATCGGCCTTACCTTTGCCAGTGCCATGCGGGGCTTTCTGCGCGCCGACCCGGACATCATCATGATCGGCGAGATTCGCGATGCCGAGACCGCCAAGATCGCCATCGAAGCCTCGCTCACCGGGCACCTGGTGCTGTCCACCCTGCACACCAACAACGCCAGCGAAAGCGTGGTGCGCCTGCTCGATCTGGGCATGGACCCGATGAATTTCGCCGATTCCCTGCTCGGTATCGTGGCCCAGCGCCTGGTGCGCTCGCTGTGCACCCATTGCGCGCAGGAGCGACCGCTGACCGAAGAAGGCTGGCAAGCCCTGCTGCAGGAATACCAGGAAGGCAGCGATCTCGGTATCCAGCAGGCGAGCGCCCGGCTGCTGGCGGCGGCGGGTGTGTCGTCGCCCAGCGAAGTGCGCTTGCGGCATGCGGTCGGCTGCGAACATTGCGCCAACAAGGGCTACAAAGGCCGGCTCGGCATCTACGAAATCCTGCAGAACAGCCGTGGCATCAAGCAACTGATTCAGAACAGGGCCCGACCCTCCGATATCTTCGACGCCGCCGTGGCCGAAGGCATGCGCAGTCTGCGCCACGACGCGCTGGAGAAAGTGGTGCAGGGGCTGATCGACCTGAAGCAGGCGAGGACGGCATACCGGTGACAGGGCTGCCCAGAGGTGCTCAATGAAGCGCGCATGAGCGACGGCGAAACCGCTGGCGGCATCCCGTCTGAGGGCTGCAAACTTACCGGGGCCGGTGCGCTGGTGCCTGACGCTGCCCGCCGGTCTGAGCCGCTGAGGGTATGCCAGAATCCACGCTTCACACCATGCCCAGCCTCGACCCAGTCATCCTCTTCTTTCTGTTCGGACTTGTCGCCGGGCTGCTGCGCTCGGAGCTGAAGCTGCCGAGCGCGCTCTACGAATCGCTGACCATTTTTCTGCTGCTGGCCATCGGCCTCAAGGGCGGACAGGGTTTGACGACACAGCCGCTCGGGCCGCTGGTGCCGCAACTGGTCTCGGTGATCGTGCTGGGCAGTGTGCAGACCCTCATTGCCTTCGTTTGCCTGCGTGCGGCCTTTGGCTTTGACCGTCCGAACGCCGCGGCCACCGCAGCGCACTATGGCTCGGTCAGCGTGGCCACCTTTGCGGTGGCCGTGTCCTGGTTCGCGTCGCGCAACATCGAGGTGGAACCGCAGATGGCCGCGCTGTTGGCGGTGATGGAGATTCCGGCCATTCTGGTGGGCATTGTGCTGGCCCGGGGTGTCGACAAGGACACGGACTGGAAGGCGCTGTCGCATGAGGCCTTTCTGGGCAAGGGCGTGACCCTGTTGCTCGGCGGCATGGCCATCGGCTGGGCGGCCGGGCCAGAGGGTCTCAAGCCCATCAGCGGCTTGTACTTCGATCTGTTCAAGGGCATCCTGGCGCTGTTCCTGCTGGAAATGGGACTGATCGTCAGCCGCCAGGGTGTCGAGATCCGCCGTCGAGGCCTCTCGCTGATCATTTTCGGCATTGGCATGCCGCTGGTGTCGGCAACGCTCGGCTTGGGCACCGGCTGGCTGTTGGGTTTCTCGGTGGGTGGCATGGCCATGCTGGCGACACTGGCCGCATCGGCCTCGTACATCGCAGTCCCTGCCGCCATGCGCATCGCGGTACCGCAGGCCAACCCGGCGGTGTCGCTGGCGGGTTCGCTGGGGGTGACGTTTCCCTTCAACATCATCGTGGGTATTCCCCTGTACCACTGGATGGCCACCCGACTGGCCGGAGCGACGCCATGACCAGCCTTTACACCGAAAAACGAACGCTGCTGACCGTGTTCTCCGAAGCTTCGCTGGAGCCACTGCTGATCCGCGACATGGATCGCATGGCGATTCGCGGGTACACCATTTCCGACGCTCGGGGGAAGGGCAGCCGTGGCGTGCGGGATGCCAGCTGGGACGAGTCGCGCAACATTCGGCTTGAGGTGATTTGCGCCCGTTCCCAGGCCGAGGCGTTGCTGGCGCATTTGCAGGAGCGCTTTTACGCCAACTACGCCATGGTGGCCTACCTCTCGGAGGTGGAAGTGCTGCGCCCCGAGAAGTTCTGAGGATCTCTGGCTGGGCTCAGCGCGGCGCCAGCCGGATCGCTCCATCCAGGCGGATCACCTCGCCATTGAGCATGTCGTTTTCGATGATGTGTTTGGCCAGTTTGGCGTAGTCCTGCGGGGTGCCCAGCCGGCTGGGGAAGGGCACGCTGGCGGCCAGCGCGTCCTGCACCTCTTGCGGCATGCCGAACAACATGGGCGTGCCGAAAATGCCGGGGGCAATCGTCATGTTGCGGATGCCGTTGCGCGAGAGGTCGCGCGCGATCGGCAGGGTCATTCCGACCACGCCGCCCTTGCTGGCTGCGTAGGCGGCCTGACCGATCTGACCGTCGTAGGCCGCGACGCTGGCGGTGCTGATCATCACGCCGCGCTCGCCGGTGGCTTCGGGCTCGTTCTTGCACATGGCTTCCGAGGCCAGGCGGATCATGTTGAAGCTGCCGACCAGGTTGACCATGATGGTCTTGGTGTAGAGCGCCAGGTTGTGAGCGCCGTTTTTGCCCACGGTTTTTTCGGCCGGTGCGATGCCGGCGCAGTTCACCAGGCCCATGAGCTTGCCCATGGACACGGCCTTGGTCACCACGGCCTGGCCGTCGGCTTCGCTGCTCACGTCGCATTTGACGAACGCACCACCGATGTCTTTGGCCACGGCCTCGCCCTTTTCAACCTGCATGTCGGCGATGACGACCTGGCCGCCGTTGGCCGCCAGCATGCGAGCCGTGCCTTCGCCCAGGCCCGATGCGCCGCCGGTGACGATGAAGACTTTGCCTGCGATGTCCATGTGCTGTTCCTTGTGGGTGGTTGAGTTGACGTTGACGTAAACGTCAATTATCACCGAGGTGGTTCTGTCTGACCAGAAGAGACGTGGCGGTGGTTCACGCGCCTGTCATGCGTCTGTCACATGAGGTGCATAGGCTGGCGGTTTTGTTTCTTTCCCAGCCACACCCATGTTCGATACCGCTGCAGACCTGCACAGCCGCATCCTGGCCGACCTGATGGACGGCTACGACGAAGAGCTGGAGATGGAGATCGAAGACCGCCACGTCGATGGGCTGGTCGGCGATCTGAGCCCTGAGGAGCTCCTTCAGCAGAAGGAAGGCCGGCGGGTCTACTTTCGCGAACTGTTCCGTTTGCAGGCCGAGCTGGTGAAGCTGCAGGACTGGGTGCAGGCGACCGGGCACAAGGTGGTGATTCTGTTCGAAGGGCGGGACGCAGCCGGCAAAGGCGGTGCGATCAAGCGCATCACCCAGCGGCTGAACCCGCGCGTGTGCCGCGTGGTGGCGCTGCCGGCGCCGAGCGACCGCGAGCGCTCGCAGTGGTACTTCCAGCGCTATGTGCCGCACTTGCCGGCCGGTGGCGAGATCGTGCTGTTCGATCGCAGCTGGTACAACCGCGCCGGCGTGGAAAAGGTGATGGGTTTCTGCACCGACGAGCAGTACGAAGCCTTCTTCCGGGATGTGCCCGAGTTCGAGAAGATGATCGTGCGCTCGGGCGTCCAGCTCATCAAGTACTGGTTCTCGGTGTCCGATGCCGAGCAGGAGCTGCGCTTTCTGGGCCGCATCCACGATCCGCTCAAGCAATGGAAGTTGAGCCCCATGGACCTGGAAAGCCGCCGCCGCTGGGAGCTGTACACCAAGGCCAAGGAAGTGATGCTGGAGCGCACCCACATCCCGGAGTCGCCTTGGTGGGTGGTGCCGGCCGACGACAAGAAAAAGGCGCGCCTGAACTGCATCCACCACCTGCTGTCGCAGATGCCGTACCACGAGATTCAGCGCCCCGGCATCGAGCTGCCCGACCGCATGCGCCACCAAGACTACCGACGCCATCAGGTGCCCGGCGAGATCTACGTACCTCAGGTGTACTGACCCACCCCCGCCGCCGGGTTCGGTTCACCCCCGCCGCGCTGCGCGCGACCCCCTCAAGGGGACGATGCGAGGGGCACGGCAGAGCCGGTTCCGCCGCATCCTTGAAACAGGCACGCGCGCTGGAGAAGTGCTGTGACGCAAGAGGGGAAGTTATCCGAGAACGCGGTGGAACCGGCTCTGCCGGGCCACTCGCGTTGTCCCCCCTCCGGGGGGAAGCCGCGTCAGCGGCGCAGGGGGGAGATCACTTGTACCCGACGCGGTCCAGCATCTGCTGCACCTTTGTGAGGTTCTTGGCCACCACGCCCAGCGGGATCTGCTCGGCCTTGAACTTGTCGCCGCCCATGGCCTTGAGGGCAGGGTTGTTGATGGTCACGCCTTTGGCAGCGGCGAACTCGTTGTTGCCGTTGGCAAAGTAGTCCTGTGCAAAAGGGGTCGCCAGGAATTCCATGAAGGCGATCGCGTTGTCGCGGTTCTTGGCGTGTTTCGCCACCGCCGCGCCCGCGATGTTGACGTGTGTGCCGCTGGTGCCCTGGTTGGGGAACACGACCTTGACCTTCTCCATCACCGCTCGATCTTCAGGCTTGTCGGACTTGATCAGGCGGGCCAGGTAGTAGGTGTTGGTGAGCGCCACGCCGCACTCGCCAGACGCCACGGCGCGGACCTGGTCGGTGTCGCCGCCCTTGGGAGCGCGTGCCATGTTGTCCACGATCCCCTTGAGCCAGGCCTCGCCCTTGGCGTCGCCCTGGCGTTCGATTTCGGTCGCAAACAGCGACAGGTTGTAAGGGTGGGAACCCGAGCGGGTGCACACCAGTCCCTTCAGCTTGGGATCGGCCAGTTGGGCGTAAGTGGCCACGTCGGCCGCTTTCACGCGCAGCGGGTCGTACACGATCACGCGGGCTCGTGTGGAGAAACCGGTCCAGGTCACGCCGTCTTTCGTGGCGTCGGCCCGCAGATGAGCGGGAATGGCGGCGTCGAGCTTGGCCGACTTGATCGGCTGGAAGAGGCCCTGGTTGTCGGCGCCCACCATGCGCGCGGCATCCACCAACAGGATCACGTCGGCTGGCGAGGCAGCACCTTCGGCGCGCAAGCGGGCGACGATGCCCGCATCGTCCGCGTCCACGCGGTTGATCTTGATGCCGGTGGAACGGGTGAAGGCTTCGTACATCACCTCGTCCGTCTGGTAATGGCGGGCCGAATACAGATTCAGCACCTTGTCCTGTGCGAAGGCGGGGGCCTGCATGGCCACGGCAGCGGCGGCGGTTGCGAGGACAATCGGGAGCTTGGCAAATGGGCGCATGGGAGCAGGGCTTTCAGCGTGAAGGTTTTGAAGTTGCTGGTGCAGGAGGTTCCTGGACGCAGCGGCGAAGGATCGGGATGCGGCAATGTTAACACAAACACGAATGGTTCTTAATAAGATATCGATTGTGGCTGGATGGGTCGTGGTGCTGGCGGGATGTTCATCCCTGCCGACCAGCGGACCCGATTCCTCCACGCCCCCGGTGGTCACCCCGCCTCAGGTGGTTTCACCGCCGGAGCCAGCGCGCCGCGCCCCGCGCCTGGGGCTGGCGCTGGGGGGCGGCGCTGCCCGCGGTTTTGCCCATGTGGGCGTGATCCAGGTGCTGGAGCAGCACGGCATCCGGCCGGATCTGGTGGTCGGCACCTCGGCGGGCAGCCTGGTGGCGGCTTTGTACGCGAGCGGCAAGAGCGGTGCCGAGCTCGAGAGGGCCGCCCTGGCCATGGAAGAGGCGACGCTGACCGACTGGACCCTGCCCCTCAACGGGCGCGGCATGCTGCGCGGTGAGGCGCTGGCGCGCTATGTGCGCCAGGCGGTGGACGGCAAGCTGATCGAGCAGATGGTGCTGCCGCTCGGCATCCTGGCCACCAACCTCGGCAACGGGCAGGGGACGGTGTTCCGGCGGGGCGATGCAGCCCAGGCGGTGCGAGCTTCCAGCGCGGTGCCGGGCGTGTTCACGCCGGTGAGCATTGCGGGACAGGACTATGTGGACGGTGGTCTTGTCGCGCCGGTGCCGGTGAGCCAGGCCCGCGCCATGGGGGCCGAGGTGGTGCTGGCGGTGGACATCTCCAGCGACCCGGAAGGCAACGATGCCAGCGGCCTGCTCCAGGTCATGCTGCAGACGACGGCCATCATGGGACAGAGCATCAACCGGCACGAACTCAAAGGCGCCGACCTGGTGTTGCGCCCGGCGCTTGCTGGCGTGGGCAGTGCGGACTTTTCGACCCGCCAGCGCTCCATCGCTGCAGGGCGGGCCGCCATGCTGGCGGCCATTCCACGCCTCAAAGCCGAAATGGCCAAACTGCGCCTGGTGGGCGGCTGAGATTCGGTCGCATAAAAAAAGCCCCGGCCTTGCGGCAGGGGCTTGAAGGGGTCCGATGAAATCGAATTTCGAAAAGGACCCGAGGAGACAACCAGAAAAACGGGTGGGGTGACCAGCGCCGCCTTCTCATGTCAGGCGCCAGTCTCCGGTGAATCCATTGTGTCTGCCTTGACCGTGATCAAAGCACCGATCAAAGGGCTTCGTTCGGTGCAGTTCAGCGCTTCTTGGAAGCAGCCTTGGTGGCGCTGACGGCTTGCGAGGTCACGGTGTTGAAGTTGGCTTCGGCCATTTCGGTGGCTTGCTTGACGGCCTTCTGCACCGATTCCATGGCGTTGTTGGCCGCAGACACGGCGCTCTTCATCACCGCCACGGCGGTTTCGGAACCGGCGGGGGCGTTCTTCGCGGCGTTGTCCACCAGGGACATGAACTTCTTCTGGGAATCAGCGGCTTGTGCCTCAGCGGCCTTGCCGAACTCGGCGCTGGTGCCCGAAGCGATGTCGTACAGGTGACGGCTGTAAGCCACGGTCTTCTCGGCCAGGGGTTGCATCAGGCTGGCTTGCAGGGTCAGCAGTTCTTGGGCGTCTTTCACCGACAGCAGGGCTTGCGTGCTGTTGGCGGACTCGCTCAGGGCGGCCTTGGTGGCTTGAACGTTCAGTTCCAGCAGCTTTTCCACGCCTTCGAAGGCTTTCTGGGTCAGGCCGAAAATGGTTTCGATGTTGGCTTTTTGTGCGGCGACGATTTGTTCAGCGGTCAGCATGGTGGGTACTCCAAAATAAAAAAGGAAAGGCCAATGGTTCAGTTGAGGGCTGCTCCCGAACACCGCGCTGTCTCGACGCTGTTGTTCTTGTTCGCTTTGCTGCACTGCAACATGTTTGGAATTATAGAGAGGCGTTCAACGGTTGCAAGCGATTTTTGTTGCGTTGCAGCAATCTAGATGTAACTTTCTAAAGCCCGACCCGGCCACCCTTGCATTGCTCGACAGACACAATCGGCGCACGCTTCCGCCCCACACCGTGCACGCCTACTACGCCGACCATTTCATCCTGCCTTTGCCCAGCGGTCACCGCTTTCCTATGGCCAAGTACGGCCGCCTGCGCGAGCGGCTCGCCGCGGAGCTGCCTCAGGTCCATCTGGGCCAGGCGCTGCCGGTGAGCGACGGAGAACTGGCGCTGGTGCACACGCCGACCTACATCAACGCTATCCAGAACGGCACGCTCAGCGCGGCGGCCCAGCGGGAGATCGGCTTTCCCTGGAGCCCGGCCATGGCCGAGCGGGCGCGGCGCTCGGTGGGTGCCACGGTGCAGGCTTGCCGCGACGTGATGGCGGGGCGGGGGCTGGCCGCCAATCTGGCCGGAGGCACACACCACGCCTATGCCGACAAGGGCAGCGGTTTCTGCGTCTTCAACGACGCCGCCGTGGCCGCCCGGCTGATGCAGGCCGAGCACGCGCGCTGGCACCGGTCGGCTGGCCTGCTGCGCGTGGCCATCGTCGATCTCGATGTGCACCAGGGCAACGGCACGGCGCGCATCTTCGCCACAGACGAATCGGTGTTCACACTGTCGATGCACGGCGCCAAGAACTTCCCGTTCCGCAAAGAGCCGAGCGATCTGGATGTGGAGCTGCCCGACGGCACCGACGACGCCGCCTACATGGAAGCGCTGGAGCGCGCGCTCGAAGCGCTGGAGCAACGTTTCGATCCCGGGCTGGTGATCTACCTCGCGGGTGCGGACCCGCACGAAGGCGACCGGCTCGGGCGCCTCAAACTCACGTTTGACGGTCTGGAGGCGCGAGACCGCCGGGTGATGGACTGGGCCTGGCAGCGCCGCGTTCCGCTGGCGTTCACCATGGCCGGTGGCTACGGGCTGGACATGGAAGCCACCGTGCAGGTGCAGGTGAACACCTACCGCACGGCGCTGGACTACCACCGCCGCTGGCAAGGACAGTCCCGGGCTGACGGCTCAGCGACAAGCGCTGGCGAACCCCGCTGGCACAATGCCGCGCCATGACCGCACCTGCCGCACGCCCCCAGACCCGCGCCCGCAGCGACTACCGCGTGTTCCGAACCATCGGCACGCGCTGGATGGACAACGACCTCTACGGCCACGTCAACAACGTCGTCTATTACAGCTGGTTCGACACCGCGGTCAACGGCTGGCTGATCGAGCGGGGTGCGCTGGACATCCACCACGGCGCCGTGATCGGCCTGGTGATCGAGACGCATTGCAATTACTTCGCGCCGCTGGCCTTCCCGCAAAACGTGCAGGCCGGCCTGCGCGTGGCGCACCTGGGCTCGTCCAGCGTGCGCTACGAGGTGGGCCTGTTCGCAGAAGGTGGTGAAATGGCCGCCGCCTGCGGGCATTTCGTCCATGTGTACGTGGACCGCGAAACCCGCCGACCGGTGCCGCTGCCCGAACAACTCAAACTCACCCTGGAGACGATCCGATGACCACCAACCCCGTTGCCCACCCGCCCGTGATCGATGCTGCCAGCGTGGACGCGGCCATCACCAGCCGCCTGTCGGCCCGCGCCTTCCTGCCCGCGCCGGTGCCACGCGCCACGCTGGAACACATCCTGCAGGTGGCCAGCCGCGCACCCTCGGGCACCAACACCCAGCCCTGGAAGGTTTACGTGCTGCGGGGCGCGAGCCGCGACAGCCTGGTGGACAAATGCTGCACGGCGCACGATGCGATCCGCGCCGATCCGTCGCTGGTCGAGCAGTACCGCGAGGCCTACGACTACTACCCGGAGAAATGGGTCAGCCCCTACATCGACCGCCGGCGTGAAAACGGCTGGAGCCTGTATGGCCTGCTGGGCATCACCAAAGGCGACAAGGACAAGATGCATCTGCAGCACCAGCGCAACTTCCGGTTCTTCGACGCTCCCGTGGGCCTGATGTTCACGCTCGACAAGGTGATGGGCCGCGGCTCGCTGGTGGACTACGGCATGTTCCTGCAGAACATCATGGTGGCCGCGCGTGGCCATGGCCTGCACACCTGCCCGCAGGCGGCCTGGAACGGTTTCGCCAAGATCATCCTGCCGCACATCGGCGCGGGCGAGGACGAGATGCTGGTCTGCGGCATGGCGCTGGGCTACGCCGATCCGGCCGACCCGGTGAACGGTTTCCACACGCCGCGCGAGCCGGTGGCGAGCTTCACGCATTGGCTGGAATAATCGATCGCTTTTCAAACCCTCTTCAAGGACACACCCCATGATCACCACCCCCAGCGGCCTGCAGTACGAAGACACCGTGGTCGGCAACGGCGACGAAGCCAAGGCCGGTCGCCCGGTGCAGGTGCACTACACCGGCTGGCTGTTCAACGACGGCGTGCAGGGCAGCAAGTTCGACTCCAGCAAGGACCGCGGCCAGCCGTTCGAATTCCCGCTCGGCGCGGGCCACGTCATCAAGGGCTGGGACGAAGGCGTGCAGGGCATGAAGGTCGGCGGGACGCGCCGCCTGGTCATCCCGGCGGCGCTGGGCTACGGCGCCCGCGGTGCTGGCGGCGTGATCCCGCCCAACGCCACGCTGCTGTTTGAAGTGGACCTGCTGGCGGTGTGACTGTCTCCCCCCTGCGCCGCTGTGCGGCTTCCCCCCAGGGGGACCACGCCCTTGGACCGGCGGAGCCGGATCCTCGGCGTGTGCTGGGTGGGTTCCCGCGTTCCGGAGGAGCGTGGGTCATTCGTTTAACCGGAGCCATGCCTTGAATCAACGTCCCGCCATCCTGATCGCACGCGCCGTGTTCCCCGAGGTGGTGGAGCGGCTGCGCGAACATTTCGAGGTTGAAACCAACCCGACCGACGAACCCTTCAGCCCGGCGCAGCTGGTTGAGCGGTTGCAGGGCAAGGCGGGTGCTCTCACCACCGGCAGCGAGCGCATCAGCGCCGAGCTGCTGGCGGCCTGCCCGCAATTGAAGGTGGTCTGCAACATCGCGGTGGGCTACAACAACTTCGATGTGGCCGCCCTGACGGCGGCCCGCGTGCTGGCCACCAACACGCCCGATGTGCTGACCGAAACCACCGCCGATTTCGGCTTTGCGCTGCTCATGGCGACGGCGCGGCGCGTGACCGAAAGCGAGCATTTCCTGCGCGCCGGCCAGTGGAACCGCTGGGCGCTGGACATGTTTGCCGGCGCCGAGGTGCACGGCAGCACGCTGGGCATTCTGGGCATGGGCCGCATCGGCCAGGCCATCGCCCGGCGCGGCGCGCACGGCTTTGGCATGAAGGTGATCTACCACAACCGTTCGCGCCTGGACGCCGACAAAGAGGCCGCCTGCAAGGCCAGCTACGTGAGCAAGGAAGAGCTGTTCGCCCAGGCCGACCACGTGGTGCTGGTGCTGCCGTACACACCCGAGGCTCACCACACCGTGGCTGCGGCCGACATCGCCCGCATGAAGCCCACCGCCACGCTGGTCAACATCGCTCGTGGCGGCATCGTGGACGAGAACGCGCTGGTCGCGGCACTGCGCGAGAAGCGCATTGCCGCAGCCGGGCTGGATGTTTTCGAGGGCGAACCCGCCGTCAACCCGGCGCTGCTGACCGTGCCCAACGTGGTGCTCACGCCGCACATTGCCAGCGCCACGATCCCCACCCGCATGGCCATGGCCATGCTGGCGGCCGACAACCTGATCGGCTTCCTGACGCAGGGCCGGGCGCTCACACCGCTCAACCCCGAGGTGCTGACTGCATGAGCGCCGCCGGGTCGTCCCCGAGGCGCTCAGCCCCGAGCCGCGCCGCTCGGAGGGCCGTCGAGTGAGCACCGACACCCTGATCTGGGTGCTGTTGATCCTGGTGGCGATCAACCTTGTGCTGGTCATCTGGCTGCTGTTGCGTCGCCGTCCCGTGGGCGCCGACGAAGCGGCCCACCGCCAGCAACTGCTGGTTCAGAGCCAGCAGCTGGGCCAGCGCGTGGAGCGGGTGGAGAGTGAACTGCGGCGCGAGATCAGCGAGAGCTCGCGTGGCGGGCGGCAGGAAATCCAGCAGACCCTGGCCACCTTCCAGGAAACGCTGACCCGGCAGGACGCCGAAGCCACGCGCACGCAGAACACGCAGCTGGATGCCTTTGCACAACAGCTGCTGCAACTGCGCGGCACGCTGGGCGACACGCTCACCCAGCAATTGCAGGCCATCAGCCTGGGCATGAACCAGCAGGCGGCCGAAGCCACGCGCACGCAGAACGCGCAGATCGATGCCTTTGCCCAGCAACTGGTGCAGCTGCGCGGCACGCTGGGCGACACGCTGACCAAGCAGTTGCAGGACATGAGCGAGGGCAACGCCCGTCGCCTGGCCGAGATCCGCACCACGCTCGAAATCCAGCTGGCGCAATTGCAGCAGACCAACACCGCCAAGCTCGACGAGATGCGCGCCACCGTCGACGAGAAGCTGCAGAGCACGCTGCAGGCGCGGCTGGGTGAGAGCTTCAAGCAAGTGGCCGACCGGCTGGAGCAGGTGCACAAAGGCCTGGGTGAAATGCAGACTCTCGCGCAGGGTGTGGGCGACCTCAAGCACCTGCTGACCAACGTGAAGACACGCGGCATGTTCGGCGAGGCGCAACTGGCCGCGCTGCTGGAGCAGGTGTTCGCGCCCGACCAGTACGCCACCCAGGTGATGACCAAACCGGGCAGCCGTTTCACCGTGGATTTCGCCATCAAGCTCCCGGGCCGTGGCGACGACGGTGCGCCGTGCTGGCTGCCGATCGACGCGAAGTTCCCGAACGAAGACTACGAACGCCTGCTGGACGCGCAGCAGCGCGCCGACGTGGAAGGCGCTGAAGCGGCCGCGCGGGGGCTGGAGCAGCGCATCAAGCTCGAAGCCAGGAGCATGGCCGACAAGTACCTGGAGCCGCCGCACACCACCGACTTCGCCATCCTGTTCCTGCCGACCGAAGGGCTTTATGCCGAGGTGCTGCGCCGCCCGGGGCTGATGGAGGTGCTGCAGCGCGAATACCGCGTCACGCTGGCCGGGCCGACCACGCTGATGGCCATGCTCAATTCGCTGCAGATGGGCTTTCGCACGCTGGCGCTGGAGAAACGCAGCAGCGAGGTCTGGCAGGTGCTGGGCGCGGTCAAGACCGAGTTCGGCAAGTTCGGTGACGTGCTGTCCAAGGTCAAGGCCCAGACCCAGACCGTGCTCAACACCCTGGACAACGCCGAAACCCGCAGCCGTGCCATGAGCCGCGCCCTCAAGACGGTGGAGGCGCTGCCTCAGGACCAGGCCGCGGCCCTGCTGCCGCTGGACCCCAACGACAGCGACAGCGCTTGAACCCGGGCACCCGATTGCAGCTGGCGCGCCTGATCGGTGCGCAGATCAGCATCCACGCCAGCATGACCGGGTTTCGCATGGCCGCACCGCTGATGGCTTTGCGCGAAGGTTTCAGCCCGCTGGCGGTCGGTTTTCTGCTGGCCCTTTTTGCGCTGGCGCCGGTCATCCTGGCGTTGCCTGCGGGCCGCTATGCCGACCGTCGCGGTCTGCGCAAACCGGTCTGGATCGCGATCTGGATCGCCACCCTGGGCGCGGCGCTCGCGGTGGCCTTCCCGCTGTACCCGGTGCTGTGCCTGACCGCGCTGTGTTCCGGTGCCGCCAGCGGCCTGGCCATGATCGCGCTGCAGCGCCACGTGGGGCGGCTCGCCCACAACGCGACCGAACTCAAGCAGGTGTTCAGCTGGATGGCCATCGGACCGTCCATTTCCAATTTCCTCGGGCCGCTCGCCGCCGGGCTGCTGATCGATGCTTCGGGCTTCAGGGCGGCCTTTCTGTTTCTCGCATTCCTGCCGGCCCTGGCCTGGCTCTGGGTGCGCCAGACCGAGGAGCTGGAGCCGGTGGCGCCCGGGTTGCGCAACGCCAGCGGATCTTCGTGGAACCTGTTGCGCGACGCCGCTTTCCGGCGCCTGATGCTGATCAACTGGGCGCTGTCGAGCTGCTGGGACGTGCACACCTTCCTGGTGCCCGTGCTGGGGCACGAACGGGGCCTGAGCGCCACCGCGATCGGCTCCATCCTGGGCGCGTTCGCGCTGGCTGCCACCGCCATTCGCCTGGTCATGCCCTGGCTGGCTTCGCGGCTGAGCGAGCGTGTGGTGATCGGTTCGGCCATGCTGGCCACGGCGGCGCTGTTTGCTGTCTATCCGCTGGTGCAGGCGGCGTGGGCCATGATGGCGCTGTCCGTCCTGCTGGGGCTGGCCCTGGGCTCTGTCCAGCCGATGATCATGAGCACGCTGCACCAGATCACGCCCCACCACCGGCACGGCGAGGCACTCGGCCTGCGCGCCATGGCCATCAACGGCTCCAGCGTGCTCATGCCCATGCTGTTCGGCACGGCCGGTGTGCTGGTGGG
>LNFM01008482.1_pt1 | contig 15499 bp, 19 predicted proteins | sample 596031 | NCBI WGS metagenome assembly LNFM01 (sample SAMN04254537, study PRJNA301005) | activated carbon metagenome | isolation source: dual media filters at the Ann Arbor, Michigan drinking water treatment plant | place: USA: Ann Arbor | reverse complement strand
AGAACCCCGCGGGGGAGCTCCTCGTCGACGCCGGAGACGGCGGGCTGCCCGTGGTGGTAGTCGAACATCGCCGCGGAAGCGAGCACGCTGCCGTCCTGCTCGGATTCATCTGCCCCGAGGCTCGAATCAGCCCTCGCGAGGCGCTGCAGCTGGTGATGCAGATGGGTGCGGGCGCGATTGGTCTCGTCGGCGGCGCCTACTGGGTGCGCTTCACGGTGCCCGCGGGTTCGCTCGAGGGTTCGCGCCTCCTGGAAGCGGTCACGTATGTCCGAGTGCTCGCGCGCGATCTGGGAGCTGCGGTGAATAGTGGCCCGGTCGCGGTTGCGACTGGCGGCAATCCGTTTGCTCACTTCGCCGACAGCTAACTAACCGTTGCCCTGGCGAGGTATCGCTCTTCACAAGGGGCATTCGCAGACGAAGTCGCGCGTGTCCGCGCACTCGCGATCCTCGAGGTCGCCCGAGCCGCCGATGCGGAGGCAGTCTTCAGTGTTGCCACCGTCGGGTTGGCCGACCTCGAACTGGAGGTAGACGGGCACGGTGCCGAAGATGGTCAGCCAGACGCCTTCGGTCGCGGCGTCGGTGATGCCGACCCAGTCGCCAAGGCTGCCGATGGCGGTCGCCTCGGCCAACGAGTCGGGGACCGCGAGGTGGGCTCCGTCGTTGGCGCATTCGGTCGTGGCCTCGGGCCACGACCTGGGTGAGCTCATGCTGCGGTAGCGCGAGGGGAACGCGCCGATCGAGACGTACAGGGGATTGGCGAGGCAGCTGGCGGCGGGGGAATCGGGGGCGCTGTCGATCGGCGGCCCGTCAGAGGGCGTGCCGTCGATGGATGCGTCGAAGGACACGCCGTCGACCGGGAGAGAATCAGGGGGGCCACTGGAGTCGATCACCCTCGCGTCGACGTCATCGTCGCGTGTCTCGAAGCCCCAGCGACCGCATGCGCTGCAGGCGACAAGCAGTAGTGCCAGCTTGCCCGAGGTCACTGGCAAAGCGTCTCATAGTTCCTAGGCGATGGCTTCTTCGACGATCCGGCGGGCCCCTTCGGAGTCCGCCGTCTCCAGGGCGCGCTGGCGCTGGGCGAGGCGCGACGCATCGTCGCAGAGGAAGCGCTGGAGGTCGGCGCGAAGCGTGTCGTCGTCTGATTCGAGGAAGCGGCGGCCACCGGCGATGACCCCTTCGCGCACCTGCTCGCGGGCGGTGGCGACCTGGTCCTGGACGATCGCGTAGGCGAGGGTAGGACAACCGAGGTAGGCGAGCTCGCCCAGGGTCCCGCCGGCCGAGCAGATAGCGGCATCCGCGCTGACGAACAGCGCTCCCGGGTCCTCAGGCGCGCGGCGGAGGTCCACGGTGTGTCCCATCCCCTTGGCGACGGCGATGGCCTCGTGGAGCGCCTCGTCACCGCGGAACCCCGGTCCCGCGATCACGACGAGCTCCAGCGGCCGGCAGTCCGGCAAGATCTTCAAGGTGCGAGCGGTGGCGCCGACCGGATCGCTGCCACCGTAGGTGACGATGACGCGGAGGCGCTTCGACGAGATCGGGCGACAGGAGCCGCGCGTGTAGCGACGGATGTCGCGACGGAGCATGAGGTAGCGGCGGCCGAGGAGGCGCTGCTTCGCTTGCGGGTACGAGGCCGCCAGGGCGGGCGCGTGATAGTTGTGGTTGACGACCGTCGACATGTCGAGACCTACCTTGCCGAGGTCGTCGACGACCACGCGGCGCAGATGGTCCGGAAGCTTGGGGACGACCGCGAGAGCGATGTCGGGGCCGTCGACGACGACAGCCTTGACGCGCGGATGCTCGGCGGCCTGGATGACGGCCGTGGTGCTCCACTCGCGAGCATCGACGGTGAGCTTGCGGTCGCGAGCCCAGGAGCGGATGGCGGTGATGTCGCCGCCGAACATGGCGACCGGCTCGAAGCCAGCGGCCTCCGTCTCTTCGATCAGTGCACACAACCGAGCGACATGCCCAAAGCCCTTCTCGTGCGATGCGTCAGCGCGAAACAGGACCCGGCCGCGGCTCATGCGACACGCTCGACCTTGGCGCGCGTGGCGTCGAGGTCGAGGCGCGGAAGGGCGCGGTCGCTCGAATACACGAAGTCCTCCGGCATCGGGATGCCGGGCCGGACGCCGGTGAGGGTCTGATGGAACGAGAACTCGGGCCACACCACCATGACATCGCCCATATCGCTCGTTCTGCGAGCCTCCTCCGCCGAGACGAGGGTCTCGTGGAGCTTCTCACCAGGCCGGATGCCCACTTCCTTGCGGGGCACGCCCGGGGCCACGGCCTCGGCGAGCGTCTCGATGTCGGAGGTGGGGAGCTTCGGGATGTAGATCTCACCGCCCGTCATGAGCTCGAGCCCGCGGAGCACGAGGGCGACGGCCTCGGACATCTCGATCCAGAAGCGCGTCATGCGGGCATCGGTGATGGTGAGACCGCCGGCCTGCATCTGCTTGCGGAAGAGGGGAATCACGGAGCCGGCCGAGCCCATCACGTTGCCATAGCGGACACAGGAGAAGCGGGTGGAGCCTTCCCCGGCGTAGGCGTTGGCGGAGATGACCAGCTTCTCCATGCAGAGCTTCGTCGCGCCGTACAAGTTCGCAGGCGAGACGGCCTTGTCGGTGGAGAGCGACAGCACCTTCTCGACCTCACATGCGATGGCCGCTTCGACGATGTTCTTGGCGCCGTTGACGTTCGTCTGGACGGCTTCGATCGGGTTGTATTCGCAGATGGGCACGTGCTTCATCGCGGCCGCGTGGATGACGATGTCGACGCCCCGGAAGGCCGTCATGAGCCGGTCACGGTCGCGGATGTCGCCGACGAAGTACCGCATGCGGCGGTCCTTGATGACGCGGTCCATCTCGTAGTGTTTCTGTTCGTCGCGCGAGAAGACGATGATCTTCTTCGCCTTGGACTGGAGCGCGCGCTCGACGAACGCCTTGCCGAAGGAGCCGGTGCCACCGGTGATCAGAACGACCTTGCCGTCGAGAACGGTCGTGCTGGCGGTCTGGAGCAGGGAACCAACGGGGGGCTTCATCGAGAGACTCCAAGGGCGAGGCGCAGCTCGGTGACGACATGAATGACATCGTCACGAGTCAGCGCGGGGTAGAGCGGCAGCGAGAGCGTGCGCGCGTAGTAGAGGTCCGCGCCGGGGCGGGGCCGTGCGCGCTCGCCCGGACAGCGACTCGCGTGCAACGGATGGTGGAGGAGAGGGATGTAGTGAACCTGCGTGCCGACGCCCGCCTTGGCGAGCTGAGCCATCACCTGGGCCCGAGTCGTGCCAAAGCGCGGGAAGTCGATCGCGACGGCGAACAGGTGATGCGCGGACTCGCGGTCGGCGAGCTCGGCCGGCGCCTGCACGCCACCATCGACACCAAACGCTCGGGGCAGCTCCTCGCGGTACCAGCCCACGATCGTACGGCGGGCGTCGAGGAAGCGATCGAGCTTGGCGAGCTGCGACAGGCCGAGCGCACAGTTGATGTCGGGGAGGCGGTAGTTCCAGCCGAGCTCCTGGACCTCGTAGACCCAGGGCCCCGCCGGCGTCTCGTCGAAGCGGGTGGGATCGCGCTCGATGCCGTGATGGCGCATGCGGTCGATGCGCTGCTTCACGCGGGCATCGCGCGTCAGGATCGCGCCGCCTTCGCCGGTGGTGATGTTCTTCAACGGGTGGAAGCTGAAGACGACGGCGTCGGAGTCGCCCGCACCGATGCGGCGGCCGCGATATGTCGCCCCGAGGGCGTGGCAGGCATCTTCGATGACGTAGAGCTTGCGCGCGCGGGCGAGGCGGGTGAGCTCGTCGAGGTCCGCAGGCTGGCCACCGAGGTGCACCGGCACGATGGCACGGGTGCGCTTGGTGACGAGCGCCTCGACCGATTGCACCGACAGGTTCCCGGTGCGGGCATCGACGTCCGCGATCCGGACAGTCGCGCCGACGTAGTAGGCCGCGGCGGCGGTGGCCGAGAACGTGAGGGGGGAGGTGATGATCTCGTCGCCCTCGCCGATGCCGAGCCCTGCGTACGCGAGGTGCAGCGCGGCCGTGCCGTTCGCACAGACGCTGGCGTGAGGGGCGCCCGTGTAGGCAGCGAGGGCTTGCTCGAAGCGATCGACCAGGGGGCCGCAGGTCAGCTGCGGCGCGCGCATCGCCTGGGCGACGGCCGCGACATCATCATCGTCGATCGTCTGGCGGCCGTAGGAGAGCGGCGGAGGCATGGCGGTCGCTATTTCAAGGGCCAGGCCAGGCGCTCGCCATGGAGTTCCAACCAGTTGCCCGGATCCCGTCGGCGGCGTTGACGATCAGGGCGTGTAGGCGCGCATGCGCGAGGCAGAGATTCGCTGGTCGGCGGTGGCTTGCTTGGCGCACTGCAGACAGGCCATCCAGACAGCATCACGGGTCTCGAGCTCGAGGGCCATGGCGGCCTCCGCCGGCGTTAGTGAATTGGTCGTGCCGAGGTGTTTCAGGATCTCGGCGCGACGCTCGTGCATGCGGTTGAAGACTTCCAGGAGCTCCTCGGGGTCCATCGTTGGTTGCGGCATCGGGGTGGCGTCGAGGAGCGCAGCGAGGATCTCGGTGAGGGACATGGGAGTCAGGCGCATGGGACCTCAGCGGGGATGGGCGGCTTTGAAGGCCGCGCCAAGCTCGGCCATGACGCGATTCGCGCGGTCGAGCGGCTCGGTGGTCAGCGTCACGTTGGCATGGGTGAGCTGCTGACTCACGTAGTCGTAGAGCGCACTGAGGTTCGCGCAGAGCTCGGGGGCCGCGGCATGGTCGAGCGACGCCGCGAGCTCGGTGACGATCTGCATGGCATGGTCGAGGGCGGCGGCCTTGCCGACGATGTCGCGGGCCCCGATGGCGGTGCGAGCGACATCCGTGTCCTTCGCGAATCGCTCGAAGAGGCGATCCACGATCTGCGACCGGGGGGCCGAGTCGAGGTCGACACGGCGGTAGGTGTTAGCGGCACGAGCGTGCATGGATGTCCTCGGTCAGAGAGTCCTGGAGAGGAAGGCCGACTGGCTCTGGAGCTTCGCCATCGCCTCTTCGAGGGCGGCGAACTGCCTCTCGAGCCGGGACTGGAGCTTGTCCGCGCCCAGGTCGATGCGGTCGATCTGCTGCTGCAGCGCCTTGCTACGCGCCGTGATCGCCTCCGACTTGGCGGCGAAGAAGCCGGTGCCGGAGGTCGTGTACGAATCGGCGAGGCTGGCGAGTGTGGTGGCGAAGCCGCCCGTGACGAACAGCTTGGACGCGATGTCGGGGTCGGCCGCAACGGCCGCCGTGAGCTTCGCCTCGTCGAGGGTGATGACGCCGGTCTTGTCGCGCGTCATGCCGAGCGCGCCGAGATTCGTGCCTCCGTACTCGGTCGACATCTGTCGATCGAGCGCCATCTGGAGCTGCCGGAGCGTCGAGTCACCGAACAGCGTGTTCTCGCCCTTCGTCGTTCCGGTATACGAGAGCTGCACCTGCAGCTGCGTGTTCACGGCGTTGTAATTCGTGACGAGCGTCTTCACCTTCTCGGTGAGCGCCTTGTTGTCGAGACCAACACTGAGCTTCCCGTTCGCCTCGGAGTCCTGGTGGACCGAGTTGAGCGTCATGGTGACGCCGGCGAGCGCATCGGAGATCACGTTGGTCGAGCGCGTCACATCGACGCCATCGATGGAGACGATGGCATCCCGCGCCGGGACCTTGATGTTGGCCGGCGAGGAGAGCCCCAGGCCCGAGCCCGAATCGACGAACGTCGCCGCTTTGGCGGTGCCCGACTCCTTCGATGCGACCATCAGGCGATACGTCGAGCCATCGAAGAGCACCGACGCGGAGACTCCCGCATTGGCGTTCGTGATCTTGGACGCGATCGTCGAGAGCGTATCGGTGCTGTCGTAGCTGATGTTCTTCGTCTCGGTGCCGACCGTGATCGCGAGCGATCCGGTGCCAGCAATGCCGGCGGTGTCACTCGCGTACGTGTTCGACTGCGTGACCTGATTGCTCGCGAGCTGCTTCACGCGCACCTCGTGCGCCGTCGCGGCGGCGCTCGAGGAGACAGCCACGTTCATGCGACTGTCGGAAACGGTGGCCGCGCGCGGGCGGAGCTCGGAGTCGAGATCCAGCCCGCGGGCGGCGGTCCCCAGCGCAGCGACGGCCGACGACAATCTGTCGACGATCGACCGCTGCGCGCTCAGGTTCGACTGCTTCGTGGTCAGCAACCTGGCGTTCGAGCGCTCCGCCGAGACCAGCTTCTCGATGAGAGAGCTGGTATCGAGACCGCTCACCAGTCCGCCGAAGGTTACTGCTGCCATGGTCGAACCTCAGGGGGGGCTAGTTACTAGCGGAGGAGCGACAGCGCCGACTGCGGCAGCTGGTTCGCCTGCGCGAGGACGGCGAGGCCGGCCTGGCTGAGGATCTGCGACTTCGTCATCGACGCGGTCTCCTCGGCGACGTCCACGTCGCGGATACGCGAGTTGGCGGCGGAGAGGTTCTCGTGCGACGAGGCGAGGTTCGAGATGGTGACCTGCATGCGGTTCTGCGTCGCGCCGACCTTGGCGCGCGACTGCGAGAGCTGCTGGATGGCCGCGTCGAAGATCCCCATCGCCGCGCGGGCGTTCGTGACCGTCGACAGCGAGGCGGCCTGGAGCTTGACCGTCGAGCCGAGGGTCGACGCGTTGAGCTTTGTGATGCTCATCGCGACGCGATCGTTCGCGGAGTCGTAGATGCCGACCTGGAAGGACAGGCCGGCCGACGCCGCGCCGTCGAGGAGCTTCTGGCCGTTGAAGTTCGTCACGGCAGAGATGCGGTTGATCTCGTCCTTCAGCTGCGTGAACTCGGTCTGGATGTAACCGCGCTCGTTGCTACCCAGGGTGCTGTTGGCGGACTGCACCGAGAGCTCGCGCATACGGCCGACGATGCCCTGCATCTCGTTCATCGCGCCTTCCGCGACCTGCGACATCGAGATGCCGTCGTTCGCGTTGCGCGACGCCTGCGAGAGGCTGCGCACCTGCGCCTTGAGGTTCTCGGAGATCCCGAGACCGGCGGCGTCATCCGCGGCGTTGTTGATGCGCATACCAGACGACAGCTTGCCGATCGACGACGCGAGAGCGGACTGCGTCGAGGAGAGGTTGCGCTGGGCGTTGAGCGACGCGACGTTGGTGAGAATCGAGATTGCCATGTTCGTTTCCTTTGAAGGACTTTGCTGCGGTGGAGGCCTGGGGGGCCCTGTTGCTAACTAGTTCGTCCGTCGGGCGGACTGATGTAGAGGGAATCAGCGGCCGGGGTTGACGAGCGAGATCACGAAGGACGTGACCTGGCGCGACGCCTCGAGCTGCTGCGACGCCTTGGCGAGATTCGTGGCCGCCGCGACGGTGTCGGACTCGACCTGGCGCGAGATCTCCGACGAGAGCGTGACCCCGAGCTGCGCGTGGGCCACCTGGGCCTGATCGATCACGCTCATGGCGCCACCGACGCGAGTGCGCGAGTGCGCGACCTGCTTGATGCCGGTGTCGAGCTGACCGAGGAGCCCCTGCAGCGCGGTCGGATCGTTGGCCTCGAGCGCCTCGGCGACGCGCAAGAAGAGCGGCATGACGTCGACGCCGCTCGCGCTGGTGAGCGCGGTTCCGGCGAGGTTCGAGACGGCCTGGCCGACATCGGACGTGGGGACGTCGCGCGGGTCGGAACCACCGGCGTAGGTGCCATCGTCGTTGAAGGGTCTGGTGAGCGACGTCGCGCCGGCGAGTACGTACTCGCCGTCGGCGGACTTGCCGTTCGCGGACGCGAGGGCCGATGCGAACAGGGCGCGCACCTGCACGGCGAGCTCCCTGCGATTGGCGTCGCTATAGGAAGCGTTGGAGCCCTGCACCGCGAGCATGCGGATCTGGGATGCCGACTCGCCCACGGCGAGGAGCGCTGCGTCGGTGTCGTCGAGCCGTGCGCGACTCGTCGACATGGCGGTGTTTGCCCCCTCGGCCAGGGTCCGGCGGACGTCGGCCCGCTGCGCGGCGAGCCACGCGGCCGGGTCGTCGGATGGCTTTTGCACCCGCATTCCAGACGTGACCTCGGTGGAAGCGGCAGCAACCTTGGCTTGAGACGCAGCAGTGGCGGCGGCCGAGATGTCGATCATCCGGCCCTGGGTTACGCGCATGGAGACCTCTTCTTAGAGTCGGTCGATCAAGGTGCCGAGCATCTCGTCGATCGTCGTGACGAACTTCGTCATCGCCGAGGCAGCATGCTCGAAGCGGGCAAGGTTGGTGAGCTCTTCCTGGATGTCGACGCCGGCGAGGGAGTCGCGCAGGCCCGCGAGATGTTCGGCGACAAGCTCGTCGCGTGCGACGTCGGACTTCGCGCGCGAGGCTTCGGTCGCGACGGTTGTCACGAGATCCTGCGCTGCGCCGGTGAGCGTGCGGCCACCCGATGCGACCTTGCCCTGCGCGAGCTTGAACATCGCGAGGGCGCCGGTGTTGTCTCCGGGGCCGGTGCCGATCGCGGCCAACGCGAGCTTCTCGGGATCCGCCTCGACGTCAGGGTCGAGTCCCATCGCCGCCGCGGCTCCGGTGACCGCGCCGATCGGCTTGAAGAGCGGGCGACCGGAGACGCCATCGGCGCCGGCGTGGGCCGTGTGGACGGCATTGGCGCTCGCCGTGATGTCGAAGGCGAGCTGATCGAGGGCGGTGCGCGCGCCGACGAGGGTTTGATCGCGATGCTTGAGATCTGCGCCGAGCGACCCGCCACCGATCGCGGTGGTCACATCCCGCTCGGAGTTGCCGTCGATGACAACGACGTTCGCGTTCTGCGTGACGGGATCCGTCTTCGCACCGAGCTTGGCGGCGCGCTGGCCGTCGACGAGGACGGCTCCACCGTCGAGGACGAAGCGCATCTGTCCGTCGGGGTCGATCTTCGCGTTGCCACCGACGAGAGCGGACAGCTTGGTCGCCACGCGATCGCGCTCGTCTTTCAGGACGGGATTGTTGGTGCGCGCGATCTGGAGATTCGTCTCCGCGAGCTGGCGTGCGAGGTCGGTGATCTCGGCGACCTTCGCGCGGATGCGCTCGTTCGCTTCCGTATACTGGGCGTCGAGCTCGGCGGCGCGTCGTCCGATCCCGGCCACGAGCTCGCCCGCAGCGCCAACGGCGGCGGTGCGAGCGGGCAGGTCGGTGGGAGACGCCGAGACGGCGCCGAAGCGGGAGAACATCGCGGCGAGCTGCTGGTCGATGCTGTCGCCGCCACCCATCAGGGTCTGCTCGAGACTCAGGGTCGATGCCGCGAAGGAGCGCGACATCTCGAGGTTCGAGGCCGCACCGCGAATGCGCTGCTGGAGGATCGAATCGCCAAGGCGCTGGGGAGAGCCGGTGCGGACCCCACCAACGTTGGGAGCTCCCAGGAGGGACTCGATGTCGACTCGCTGGCGCGAGTATCCCACCGTGTTCGCGTTCGCGACGTTGTTGGTCGCGATCGAAACGCCGGAGTTCTGCGCGGTGATACCGGCAGAACCGAGGGACAGGAGTGACATCAAGTCAGACATGGTTCAGTACGTCGCGAGGTAGCGCGACGGGCCACGCGTGACGGTCTTCGCGCGGCGGTCGTACCCGGCGGTCGCCTCGTAGCCGAGGAGTCCGCGGACCGCGTCGGCGGCGGTGCGCGCGAGCATGGAGGTCGCCTGCGCCTCGAGGCGGATGGCCGCGAACAAGTCGCGGACGATCGGTTGGCCGGGATCGGGCAACTGGCGGTGGATCTCGGCGAGCGTGGTCGCGAGGCTCTGCTTGAGCTGCGCCAACGCCTCCAGCCGCGCATGATCCAGCGCGGCGATGGCGGAGCGTTCGTCACTGAACGCCTGGCGAAGCTCTTCGGCCGTGCGGCGGAGTTGATCGAGAAGCGCGAGGTCGGTCATTGTTTTGTGCCTCTGACTAGATCGTCGTCGACGATCCGGGATGCGAGCTTGTCGAGATCGATGGGGTAGCTGCCAGCGTCGATGGCCGACTTGATCGCGGCGAGTCTGGCGGTGATGCCCTGAGATGGCTTCTCGGTCGCGACGGTGCCGGCGGCCGACGACAGGCTCACGACCGATGCGGAGCCGTCCTTGCTCTCCGGTGCCCGTGTTGTCGCCTTGCCCTCGCGAGTGATGGGAGCGACCTGAGAAACAATGACGTTTGGATCGATGCGCATACGGTCCGCCTTTGTTTACCGAATCGACCGACCCGGCGACCTGTTGAGGGCCCCCGGTGACAAAACCTGAGCGGGATCGATCGGTTGGTCTCCCTTTCGGACCTCGAAGTGGAGGTGCGGGAGAGCGGAGTTACCCGTCGACCCGACGGCGCCGACGGCCTGGCCGGCCTCGACGTGTTGCCCGGCCTCGACCCCGATGGCCGACAGGTGGGCGTAGCGGGTCTCGTATCCGTTGGCGTGGCGCACAGTTACGAGATTGCCGTAGGTGCCCGCACGTTCGGCGCGGATCACGGTGCCAGGGGCTGATGCGACCACCTGGGTGCCGGTGGGGGCCGCGAGGTCGACACCCTTGTGGAGGTACTCCTCCGTGTGATGGTTGTCGGTGCGCATCCCATACCCGGAGCCGAGGCGACCGGAGACGGGGGCGATGAAGGCGGGGGCCCCAGCGAGCTCGTGGCGACGGGGGAGCGCGGCCAGGTCGTGCGGGTTGGTCGGGGCGCTGGTGTTGCTGCCGAGCTGGGTCGCGAACTGTTCGGCGAGGCCAATGCCGCCGGCGGCGGACATCTTGTCGGCGATCGCCTCGTCGAGCATGCCCTTGAAGGTGTCGCCAGCGAAGCCGCCATCGATCATCCCACCCTGCGGACGCGCTTCCTTGAGCAAGCCGCGGAGGAAGAACGCCTCCAGCTGCTTGGCCGCGGTCGCGGCGTCGGCCGGGCCCGCGCTCACAGGGTCTCCAGATCCGCGCGGAGGGCGCCGGCGGCCTTGAGGGCGCGCAGGATGGACACGAGCTCGCGCGGCTTCGCCCCGAGAGCGGCGAGCGCGGCGGCCACGTCACCGACGGTGGCGGCCTTGCCGACGACCCGGAGCGGGCCGTTCTGCTCGTCGACCTTGATGTCCGTCTGCGGCACGACCTTCGTCTCACCAGTGCCGCCGATGAACGAGCTCTCGGGCTGCGAGACGAGCTGCTGCTCGGAGATCTCGATGGTCAGCGCGCCGAAGGAGATGGCCGCGGCGCGCAGCGTGACGGCCTCGCCGATGACGATGGTGCCGGTCTTCTCGTCGATGATGACCTTGGCCTCCACGTCGGGGTCGACCTCGATGGCCTCGAGCTTCGCGATGAGTGCCGGGACCTGATCGCGCTGCGCCTTGGTGATGGGAACGATGACCGTGGCGGAGTCGCCGACCCGGGCGGTGCCGTCGCCGAGCGCGGCCACGATCGCCTCGGCCATGCGCGTCGCGGTGGTGAAGTCGGGGTCGTCGAGCACGAGCGCGATCTGCTTCTCGGGCAGCTCCGTCGGGGCCGCGCGCTCGACCTGCGCCGCACCGGGGACCGTGCCGGACGTGACGTGGTTCTTCTTCGTGGTCGATCCGGTGCCGCCCGTGACGAGGAAGCCGCCGATCGACAGCGAGCCCTGCGCGATGGCCCAGGTCTGACCGTCCGCGCCTTTCAAGGGCGCGGCGAGCAGCGTACCGCCCGCGAGGCTCTTCGCGTTACCGAGCGAGCTCACCGTGATGTCGAGGGTCATGCCGGGCTTCGCGAACGGCGGCAGCTCGGCGGTGATCATGACGGCGGCGACGTTCCTCGACTGGAGGTTCGCCGGGTCGATGGAGAAGCCGAGGCGCTTGAGCGCCTTCATGAGCGCGGACTTCACGACCGGCGACCGTGCGTCGTCGCCGCTGCCATCGAGGCCGGTGACGATGCCAAAGCCGGTCAGATGGTTGTCACGGACGCCCGCGATGGACGTGAGGTCCTTGATCCGATCGGCGTGGGCGGTCGAGGACAGCGCGAGCGCGACGATGACGAGGAGCTTCCATCCCCTTCGGGGGCGGCTCACTTGGCGGCGCGTGCACATCAGAACGGCCACAGCTTGCTGATGACGCGCGAGGCCCAGCCGCGGCGCTGCGTGTCGTCGATGTCGCCGCGGCCCGTGTACTCGATCTCCGCTTCGGCGATGCGTGACGACGGGACACTGTTGTCCTCGGCGATATCGATGCGGCGCACGATGCCCGAGAGGTAGATGTGCTTCTCCTCGTGGCCGACCATCACGACCTTGGTGCCCTCGACGAAGAGGTCACCCGACGGGAGGATCTGGCGCACGCGGACGGGCAGGGTGGCCACCACCTGGCCCTGGCGATTCACCTGCCCGTTGCCGGCGAACCTCTGCGCCGAGTTGGTCGCGAACAGCTTCGCCGGATCCAGGTCCGGGTACTTCGCCTTCAGCGCCGGCACGAGGCCGAACGCCGCTGGCACGCCGTACGACGTGTCGTCGAGCTTGTCGAGCCTCGTGTCGCTTTGCTGCGTCGCGATGTCCCTCTCGTCGATCTTCACGATCAGGATGTCGCCGATGCGACCCGCGATCGCATCCTCGAACAGACCGCCCGCGCCCTCGGCGTAGAGGCTGCCGCTATTCGGCCTGCTGCGCTCACCGAACTCTCCCGCGTCGAACGTTCGCTTCTTGCGCTGGTACGGAGCGATGTGGGTAGTGCACGCGGTGGCGAGCACGGCGACGAGGATGACGAGCTTCTTCACGACGAGCAGTCGCTAGAGCAACCACCGTGCCGCGTGCATCTCGCGAAGATCACACGCGTCCTACATGCACCCCGACGGCAGGTTTGACGCATGATCCAGGGATGCGAAGCACTCCGATGATCCTGCTCCTGGCGGCGGCGTGTGGTGGCGGGCAGGCACCGGCGCCCACGACGCAATCCGATCCGCGCCACCAGGTGGTGACGGAGACGGTGGTGAAGAACTTCGATCCGATCCAGTTCGACGACTCCGGCGTGCTCTCGCCTGCGAGCAAGGCGAACCTCGATGCCGTCGCCGAGACGCTGCAGGGCAACCCCGGCATTCGCCTCGTCGAGGTGCAGGGCCGGCTTCCGCCCGACGAGTCACATGCTATCGAGCGCGCGGGACGAGCCCAGGAACGTGCCGAGACGGTGGTCGCGTATCTCGTCGGCAAGCAGGTCGACGCGGCGCGGCTGGTGGCGAAGGGCTATCCCGATCCAGTCGCCGACCCCGCCGGTACACACATCACGCTGCTCATCCTCGAGCGCGTGACGCCCTAAAGCAGCCGGCGCGCCTCCGACTTCACGGCCTGCGCGACGGCGTCGAGGGCGGGCGAGCGCAGGTCCCATTGCTGCCAGTAGAGCGGCACCTCGATGCTGCTGCGGTGCCGATCGAGATCGACGAGCCGGCCGGCGTCGCGTGGACCATCGGCCTGGGCGTCCGGCAGCATGCCCCAGCCGAGGCCGAGCTCGATCGCACGGGTGAACTCTGCGGCGGCGGGCACGAAGTGGCGCGGGGGCTCGAGGCGTTTCCGCGTGAACTGCCGGATGTAGCGATCTTGAAGTTGATCCTTGCGATCGAACTGCACGATGGGCGCGACGGCGAGCGCCTCGGGCGTCGGGCCCTTCGGGAACCAGCGCGCCAGGTAGCTCGGGGCGGCGACCGGGTAGTAGCTGACGCGGCCGAGCAGCGTCGACGTACACCCCGGGATGGTGCGCGACTCCGAGCTCACGGCCGCCATCACCGTGCCCGCGGCCAGCAGCTCGAGCGTGAGGGTCTGATCTTCGACGCGGAGGTCCAGCACGACGTGGTTGTCGATCGCGGCGCGGGCGAGGGGAGGCAGGATCCACGCCGCGAGCGAATCGGCGTTCACCGCGATGGGCAAGACGGGCATCTGCCCCCCGAGGCCGAGCTCCGCGGCGGCATCGCGCTCGAGCTGCGCCGCCTGGCGGGCGAGCCGCAGGAGGACCTCACCGGACGGCGTGGGGCGGATCGGCTTCGTGCGCACGAGCAGCACTCGCCCGGCCGCGGTCTCCAGCGCCTTCATGCGCTGGCTGATCGCCGAGGGCGTCACGTGAAGCCGCCTCGCGGCCGCATCGAACGTCCCTTCGTCGATGACGGTCGCGAACGTCTCGAGCTGGTCTCCGACAAATCTGGACATTAGAGAATCTAATGATGCGACAAAATCATTAGCGTTGCGAGGGGTCGGCGACGACCTATGCTGAGCCCATCATGCAGTTCCCGGTCTCCATCGCCATCGCCGGCTTCGGCGTCGGCCTCTCCCTGATCGCCGCCATCGGCGCGCAGAGCGCCTTCGTGCTCCGCCAGGGGCTTCTGCGCTCGCACGTCGGCACCGTCGTCCTCATCTGCGCCGTCTCCGACGTCATCCTCGTCACCAGCGGCGTTCTCGGCGCCGGCTCGCTGTTCGCCGCCGCCCCGTGGCTCATGTCCGTCGCGCGTTACGGCGGCGCTGCCTTTCTGCTCGTCTACGCCGCGCTGGCGGCTCGGCGGGCATTGCAGCCACGCGTGCTCGCGAGCTCCGACGTCCGCGCGGCCAGCCGCATGTCCGTCATCCTCGCGACCATCGCGCTCACGTGGCTGAACCCACACGTGTACCTCGACGCGTTCGTGCTCCTCGGATCCATCGCCTCGCAGTACGGAGAGGACCGCTGGGCCTTCGGTCTCGGTGCCACCCTCTCCAGCGCGGTCTGGTTCTGCTCGCTCGGCTTCGGCGCCAGGCTCCTCGGCCCGGTCTTCAAGCAGCCCATGGCGTGGCGCCTGCTCGATGCCTTCGTCGCGGCGACGATGACGGTGCTCGGTTTCTCGCTGCTCGCCGGCTGATGGGCTACTCTTGTCGAGGTGCGGCAGTTGGCGCTAGCTCTTCTGACGGTGGTTGCGACGGGATGTCAGGACGACGTCACGACCCCGTTTCCGGAGGGACTCGAGCCACTCGACGATGACGCGCTCGCCGGCGCCATCGAAGCACCGGTCGAAGAGGACCTCGTCACGACCGCGGTCGACGATGACGGCTTCGTGAGGGTCTACGGCAAGGGCTACCTCTTCGCGCCGCTCGCGGAGGTCTGGGCGGCGGTGGTGGAGGTGCCCGAGGCGCTGATCGCGCGGTGCAACACCAACGCGCAAACCATCGTGCAGGTCCCGGACGAGATGTTCACGGTCTCGTTCGACGTGTCCTATCGCGTCGACAACATCCTCACCGTCGAGTGGACGGACCGCTGGCGCGGCGAGTACGTGGGCGACAGCCGCGTGATGCTCAAGCACCAGAAGATCATGGGCAGCGACTTCATCGACGTCTCGCGCGGCACCATCCAGCTGCTCGAGACTGACGACGAGGCCATCACCGAGATCCAGTTCGTCGAGCATCTGCAGGCCATCTCGGGCGGGATCGACCAGGTCGTGAAGGGCGCGGTCGACACCTACGCGGGCATCCGCGCGGTCGTTTACGGGGAGCCCATCCCGAGCTGCTTCCAGTAGCGCCCCGGCAGCAAGCCAGGTCCGCAGCGTCAACCGGGACCACACTTTCCTAGGCACGGTCGCTGCAGTCAAAGCGGCCGCCCGTG